>Ga0137308_100813_pt2 | contig 21202 bp, 29 predicted proteins | sample Inofrocosms_June_FD_97181 | JGI IMG/M metagenome (GOLD analysis project Ga0137308, IMG submission 97181) | Mouse cecal microbial communities from Vienna, Austria - N-Acetylneuraminic and N-Acetylglucosamine D2O microcosms_June | ecosystem: Host-associated > Mammals > Digestive system > Large... | reverse complement strand
TCCCAGCAAGGCAGTCCCAATAGCCGTCTGCCGTCCAATAAACATTGGATCCGGAAGCGTATGTATGTCCTGCACCTTCTTTAAATTCTTCTGTAGTTGTGAATCTGTCTGATATATTGTACATATACCCCGGATGCTTTGTTTGCTGTGAAAGCTGTGAAAATATAACAGTCCCCATTGGCAAAAGCCCTCCGGCTAGTCCTTGGGATATCCTTTCTGCCTGCTCCTTATAGTATTTGGCATTATCTACATCTTCTCTGTCACGTGTCCCTGTACCGCCATGTGCATAACTTTCTGCCGACACGGCAGCATCAGAGGCATTGTCTGCATTCCTGCCCGCCAGTTCTGCCGAGGCTGATGCTTCTGATGCTTTACTTGATGCATTTTCGCTTTGTTCTGCTGCCCTCTGTGCCGCCGAACCTGCCGCCTGCTCCGACCCTTTTGCTGACTCTGCCGATACAGATGCTTCTTTAGCCTTTTGCACGGCTGTCTGTTCTGAGGCTGACGCTCCTGCTGCCGCATCAACCGCTACGTTTTTATTGCTTAAAGCTGCTGCTGCACTTTCCGCCGCAGATACCTCTGATTTTCCTGCTTCCTGTTTTGATACTGCTGCCGCGGCGGCAGAATTCCCCGCTGCCTCTTCACTTTGCCTTGCTGCCGCAGCGGCCTGCTGGGCTGCCCTTGCCATTTCCGTTGCACTGTTCTGTGCAGTGTCCGCCACCTTGTCAATCTCTTTGATTGCATCATGGATAGACTGCCTTACTTCCTTCCCATAAATTGCTTTCATGATATTTTTCAGATACTGGTTGATATTACTCATGCTCTGTCTCCTCTCTATTTCCGCTTAGCCTCCAGTTCGTCAATCCGTTTATTGATTCCGTCTATCATTTCATATGCTGCATTCATTCTTTCCCAAAGTTCATCAATAGTCTCGCTCTGCACTTCTCCGGATACTACTACATCTCCATTAACTGTGTGAGTCCCTTTCACTTCCAAATTTGCATTTACTTGAATACCTCCTTGTACTTTAAGGTTCCCTTCCAATACAGCACCTTCCGTACTCCCTCTAAGCCTGCACCACTCATATTCTGATACACTGCTTCCCTCAGGCATCAAATAGACAGATGGTGTTACAAATCCGTTTATTGCCCGCACCCGTTGGTTAAATATATGCCTTTCCGTAAACCCGTTGGGGTTCATTCCATTATTTAACACATAATAGGTATTCACTTTGCTTCCATTAATCACCCCAAGCGTCAGGGCAGGCAGCGTACTTCCTATCGCTGTTGCATATTTTCCTTCATCGCTCCATCGGGATGTAGAGATAACCGCCTCAGTGCTGCCTGCATTCAACAGCCGTAATGTGCCGTTAACCAGCTTTGCTTCCCTCTCTTCTCCTGTCCATTCACTTATCCCTTTTGCGCCGAAGGTGCCGTAAGCATCTATCCCGTCTTTATCCCATTTCCCGATTTGGTTCCCATTCTGGTCTATGATCTGAATCAAGCCATTCTGGTTATTGATGCCTCCGATTTTTAAAATGCCCCCTTTGATCCTGTCCGCTATCATAGTGCCTGCCAGAATATAATCTGCCACAATTTTCCCATCCATAGTTATAGCAGTTCCGTATACGCCGTTGTATCCGGTAGAAGAATATCCAAGCCCGTTAATATTCCACCGCCACACTTTTCTGGCCGTATTAATATTATTGGTATCCATCACCAGTAGTTCTTCCGGTGCCCCTCCTGATCCTGCTTTCATAACGATATATCCGTTTGTTGCTGTTTTGATCAGCTCAGAAGAATTTTTCTTTGCCTCATCTAATATGCTGCTTTTTTGAGGTATATCTTCATAAATGGCATTTGCTGCCGCTGACATCTGCCGGGTATAGGTCTGCTTCTGGGTATTGCTCAATGTTATATAATTCTTATCGTGTTCCTGTAAATAGGTTACTTTTGCCTGCAGAGGGAATACCGTTGCCATCCCAAACGGTTCCGCTGCGGCATGGATCATATCACCCAGCTCAAGCCCGTCTATGCTGTTGTCAAGAATGGATAAATCCAGCGCATTCAGTTGCAAGGTTAAATCTTCAAACTGGTTGCCTGCAAGCCATTCTTCCCCTTTTCTCTTTAAGTTCGCCGGAATAGTCACATCATCAAAATGGACTACTTTTTTTACCCACCCAAACCGTTCAACCGCTGTCTGGCTGAATACATAATCCATGCCGGCATTAACAGATTTTATAGTGGTATACGCATCCAGCCCCTCCACATCGCTTGTATCCAGTCTGGCTCCCAGCGGGATCACTGCTGTGGCAATGCTGTTTCCGTTCATATTGGCTGCATATTCCAGTAAGTTTTCACCAAACTCAATCTTCTGTCCGCTGGTTCTGCCATAGTCTTCCAATCTGACCAGATCCAGATACCGCTTCCCATTCTCTTTACGTATGCGCAGGTAACCGTCCAGCCTGTCACACAGCTTATCCCGTAAAGCTGTCAGTGTATCCTCATAATTAGTATACCTGTACAAGCTGTCATTGGGATCCGTTACCGTCACTACCCCTGCCTCAAAGCGCTTCTTCTCTTCTACCTGCGAGTTATGCTGGCAGATTAATGCTTCAAAAAACTGACGCACCGTATTATTCTGGTATCTGGCCTGCGGCTGGATGGAATCAAACAGGAATGCCATTTCCCCTACGGCATATACTTTCTTTGTGAAGTCCAGTGTCTCCTCCGCTTCCCTCACTTCCCCGTAGAATATCTCTTTCCCATCCCTCAGTACCTGCAGCATACTCTGTCTAGGGTATATAGACCCATATAAGAGGTTGCTAACCGGAATTTCCAGTTCAAACTCACCGGAATCATTCAGTGCCTGCGATATTTTGGCATTTGAAACTGCATACTGTTCATCATCAGGATAATATAATGTTTTCCCGTCTAGATATACTTCATAAATCATAAAAAAATCCCCCTGTATCTGATTGACAACTTGCCTGCCCCTAAGAATACCAATACTACACTGTCTTCCCCCACTTTAATCTGTGGGAAGCGGTATGTTCCGGGAAGCAGCATATCAAATGTTTTTCCATTATAGGTTACCTTAAGGTTTGATGATTCCCTCACTATAAATTCCGGTACAGCCGGACAGCCTCCACCTGTGATCTCTATATGCCTGTTGGCATCAGTAATGGAGATATCAGACAGTTCCCGTATTATCCCTATCTCAAAATTAAAAGGGTCCCACAGCCAATCATCATCCGATGCCAGCCGGTCATATTTAAACGGCTCTGCCGTTCCGGACAGCACAATGCGGCTGTTAATCCGGCTGCTCTTTTTACTGTCCACTTCCAGACGGCAGACATAGTAAAAATTAAAATCATTGTCCGGGATTACTTGGACACTCTTCCCATGGACCCACATGGCTATGGCAGAATAAGCCATTGCCCACCTATCGTAATCCCCGTCATACAGCACAAAGGAAAATTCTATGCCTTTCCTGTCCTTATAGTTCACATTCCCCGTAACATCCGACAGGTCGATACTGCCGGAAGCATAAGGGATATCTACAAAGTAAGTCTTGGCTTCCGGCATTGGTATGTACATGGATGTCATCCTAAGCCCGAACTCACTTGTGTGCTTCCCATCTATTGTCAGCCCAAAGCCCATTAAGTCCTCCTTATGTTAATCCTGCCCAGTTCAGCATTTACTGGCTCTGCAACCATCTGCCCCACTTTCCTTCCATCCATGCTCACGGACATGCCGTTTACAGCATTCTTCATTTCCTGACCCATCCGTCCATAATCAATAGAAAGGCCTGCTGCCTGCCGTTCTGTATATGCTCCTGCAAATTCTGCCCTGAATGCCCCTGTGTTCAGTTCCATAGATTTATTCAGTGTATCGTATGGGTCGTATTGCTCCAGAGGTTCATCCATTCCTGCAACACACATCTCGCCGATCCATTTAAACTTCCTAGACGGGGAATGGATGCCCAGTGCATCCTTCGCTCCTTCAAACAAACTTTCAGCGAGACCCTTCACACTGTCTACCAGCCATGACCAGCCGCTGGATAGGCCATTCCATATTCCGGATACAAGGTTCTTCCCAACCTCTGCCATTTTATTTGGTAGATTTTTAAGGGAATTTAATATTTTTTCACAAAAATTGCTACCTGCATCTTTTGCTTTGTTCCCCAGCTGCAAACGGAATGATACTACTTTAGTGATTACATTATTCAGCCATTCCATTACTTTGGAAGGGAGGCTCTGTAAAAACTGCACAATCTTACTTACAAAATCAAGCCCCGCTGCTGCCGCTTTCTGCGAAAATTCGGTACTCCACTTCCATACCTTGGCAATTACAAACCCCAGCCAGTATGCAATATTTTCAGGCAGTTCTTTTATAAACTCAATTACTTTTTCTATAAACTCTCCGGCTGCCTGCTTCCCTTTTTCTACTATTCCAGAGCTCCACTCCACAAATTTCATGTGTGCTGGATACAATACTTTGTCCCATAAATTCGTAGCAAGTGAAACCAAACCATCTATAATGGCTTTTATTATATCCGGCAGCATCTTCACTGTCATTTCTGCCAGCTGCATCACAGCTTCCAACAGTTTAGGGCCATTGTTTACAACTGCATCAACCAGTTTTTCTATGATAACCGGGATCTTTTCCACCAGCAAAGGAGCCGCTTCTACCAACCCCACCGCCAAGCCGATCAGCAACTCAATTCCGGCATCTATCAGCAAATCAATATTGTCCAGCAGCACTTCCACTATTGTGAAAATTACATCTACAATCTGAGGTACTAATGCCGGCAATGATTGGGCTATCCCAAATGCTAACTGTAGTATAATCTGCAGCCCTGCGTCCATCAGCTGTGGCAGCATTGTCATAACAGCCTCTATTATTAACGGGATTACCTCTTCCAATGCGCCTAAGATAGACGGCAGTTCTTCCAAAAGTGTACCGATCAATGCCGTTGCCCCTTCAATTAATGAAGGTAGCAATGTCTGTATCAGGGGCGGAAGGCTCTTTACAAGCCCTTGGATAAGGGAAGTTGCCCCTTTCATAATAGGCGGTAGCAATTTCTGAAACTGCTCTGGCAGCATATCGCCTAATTTTTCTGCCAATTCCGGGATCCCTTCGGCCAAACGTGGGATAATATCCCCAAGATTATCTACTATAACGTCTGTCGCCGTTATAACAGAATCCACCAATTCGCTTACCGATCCTGAACCAGCTAAAAAATTCTCCCATGATGCCTTCATGGCACCAACAGATCCTTGGATCGTGGTAGCGGCTTCTTTTGCTGTGGTTCCAGTAATGCCAAGTTCATCCTGCACTATATGTATGGCATCTACTATGTCTGCAAAGCTGGATATGTCAAAAGTTCCTGCTTTGTAGCCTGCAAGTTTCTCAGCATCTTTCAGGAGTCTTTCCATTTCCTCCTTGGTACCGCCATACCCCAGCTTGAGGTTGTCAAGCATAGTATAATTCTGCTTTGCAAATCCTTGATAGGCATTTTGGATGCTCTCCATATCCGTACCCATCTTGTTTGCATTATCAGACATATCTATAACTGCTTTATCTGCATAATCAGCAAGCTGCCATGCCTTATCGTCACCAAGGCTCTGTTTCAGCGAGGCGGCAAAGCTTGTAACCGTCTCCATATAAGCATTTGCTGACAGTCCCGCTGTCTTATATGCCTTGTCTGCATTTTCCAAAGCAGCAGCCTGTGTTTCCATCAGGCTATTGTATTCGTCCTGAACTTCATCAACAGACTTCCCTACAAGCCGGGCATATTCTTGCACACTTTGGGCGCCTTGTGCCCCAAAAAGTGTTTCAATCCCCCCTTTAAGCTGTTCAAAATCCCCAACCGCATCAAGGGCAGACTGGGAAAGCTTTGCGAATCCTGCCACTCCAGCAGATACTGCTACCGTAGCTCCTGAAAGAGCCTTCACTGTGAGGCTGCCTAACCCTGACAGCCCTTTTTTTAATCCTTCCGTTACTAATTTAGTATCAAATATCAGGGATCCGTCTGCCCTCGTATCACCGCCTTATATAAACAATCTGCTGAATGCATCCAATTCTTTCTGTTCTTCCGGAGAGAGCTTCTCAATCTCCCATGCCCGTTTTTGTTCCTCGTAGATATCCCGTTGGCTGTCTGACCGCTGATAAGCCCGGTATCCCATTATCCGGCATATCATTTCATCCGCTTTTAAGCCCTTTAAGAGCGCCAGAAATTTGTGCCAGTGTAATTCTTCCACTTCCAGTAAATCAATGCCATACTGCCCCTTAAACGCGCTGTAAATATAGTCTGCGTCCAGTTCATAGTCCAGCAGCACAGCGGTGCAGGTTCCTGTATTCTTTGGGAGCGGGGACACAGGGCGGCTGAATGCAAACAATTCCCGCAGGCCACAGTATGCCGGCATTTCATTTTTGAAGAGGTAAGAAATGTCTAAGCTCTCCCCTTCACGGATTTTCCCGGTCTCAATTTCAAAACGCATCCAGACACGGAAATCGGTATATATGGAAAAAGGCCTGCCTTTTATCCACACAACGTTCGGCAGGTCTTTTTTTGTCAGATCCATCAGCTTTTATTGGGCATTTTTTCAGCCGCATTTGCTATGGATATGATCTTTTCAATCGGGAGCTGGTTTATCTTCGTCCGGCTCTGCTCCACATCATAATCATTGACCGGCTTATCATATGCATCCACTATCTTTTTAATTGTGATGGTAAGTTCTGACAGGTCAATCTCATCCAAGCTGCTTGACCCAAACACAGCCTTGCAGGCTTCTTCCCCCAGAATATTTTTTGCAAAATCATGCAGCCTCTCGAATTTCTGTCTCACGGATAGCCCTTTGACAGAATCGACTTTTAACACTGTGTCCAGATTTTCCATTACATCCAGTGTCTTCTTAGGAAGGTCATAGCTCCTGCCTCCTGCAATAATAGTGTATTCCATCTTTTTCCTCCTCACACAGCATTTTATCCTGTAAACACGGGCTTGCCGTCTGTAACGGTACAGCTGCCCCGCCTGATGCTGTTTATGTTGAATTTAAAATAAATTTTTTCTGCCACGGAATCAAAATGGTCTAGGATCAACGTCGATGTAGTATCCCATGCCTTGAATTCCGGATTCTCCTCCGTGCCTTCATTCCCGTCAAATACAATCAGAAGGTTCTTCTTGACCGCTTCCCCTGTAGGCAGGGTGTAAAACATCCCGTACAAGTAGTCAAAAGCGCTGTCTCCTTTGTTGGCCTGAAGCTCCTGTGCCAGTTCAGGCTTATAATAAGTGATGTCCGTGGTAGCCATCTCGTCTTCAATGAAATTATTGTCCTCGGTCTGTGCATTCAGCACCAGATCGAACACAGTGGATTTCCCAATCCTCGCCCATGACGGGGTTTCTGTCTGACTGATGTTCAAAAACGGGATTGTTTTGTGCTTTTTCAGCCTTGTCAATGTAGGTTCCTGCATTTATATCCCCTCCCTTTCCCTTAAATATTTGATGGATAATGATATCTGGTACAAGGCCTCCCTGTCCCCGGCTTCCATGGGACAGGGTGTGCCGGTTACGGAAATGTCTAATATCCTGCGCCCTTTATCCAGTTCCGGATAAGCATATCTCAGCGGGTAGTCATCCACCCAGTAGGTCAGGTTCTCCATCCATTCGTCATTTGCTTTGCGTTCCTGCTCGGACAAGGCCGTCTGCCTAGCGAAAAGCTGGTAATATTCCGTCACTTCATAACTTGCATCCGTGTATTCTTTTTTATCCCTACCGGGGCTTTTAAACAGTCCATACCGGTCGCTTCCGTCAGGTATATGTTCTGTCTCAATTTCTATCCCCCGGTACCTCCCTAAAAAATCCGATATTGCTTTCGATATGGTCATGTTGTATTCCTCTTCGCAACTCCTACTGCACCTTCAAGGATCTGTTTTTTGTACCGCTGTTTCATGCGCTCAAACCAGTAGTTGCCGCGCTGCGGCGCTTCTTGGAAATTTGCAGGCATATAGTACCACCGGCGGGCATACAGCGTCCGGTACCTCACTTCCCCGCTTCCTACTATCGTTTGTTCTTTACCGCTTGCAATCAGGAAATTTTCTCTCTTGGGGACATAGGGCTCGCAGTATTCCAATACTTTGGAATCAATATACTTTTGGACTTCCCCTTGTTTCTCAAGCCCCCGCCTTCTCAGTATTTTCTTTAAATCATATTCCAGACCTTTCAGGATAAAAAAATTTGCCATTACGCAACCACCACCTTGATATTTTTCAGGAAATCCTTGTCTCTGTTATCATTGACGCTTTGTATTGTCCCTGACTTCTGGTATTTTTTTAAGAGGTCGGAAACCCTTTGGCCTTTTGCCCCGGTTACCGGGTCCTGTACCGCACCGCATATGATACAGTCCTCCTCTCTGGAAGGCTCAAGCAGAAGCCCGTCATAGGTGCCTTCCGGGAATGTTACGGAAGCATAGCGGGCAATGCTGACCTTCCCGTTTTCATTCTTCTTTTCCTTTTTATCAGCCCATTGCACACCATTTATGACTGTCCTCTTCCATTCAGAGTCAGATATCTTGTTATAAACCGTCACCGTATCTGTAAACAATGCCACTAATACGCACCTGCCAATCCCGTTCCGGACAGCCATGTGCGGATGCATCCGTGGAGCTCCGCCCTGAGCTGCTCCTTCGTCTGAACGGCATAACTCTCGGAATATCCGTCATTGCTGGCAGAGGATATCCCTTTCCCTTTTCCGGAGCGTTTATCCTCCTCCATTTGGTCTATCACTTTGCAGATACAGTCCCTGAGCTGGTCATAGCCAAAAGTTTCCGATGTGACAGCAGCCATCCTGATCGGCCCTATAACTGTACAGACCTCTTTTTCGGCCAGTGCCTCCGCCTGCCGGAACCCGCCTTCATCAACCATTGAATGTAGGGAACTGTAATACTCCCATTCTACAATTTGGTTCATTCTGCCGCCCTCCTGCACTTATTCCTTTGCCTTATCCGCTTTTCTGCCTTGCTGTGCCGGTGCTGTTTTATCCTTAAGCTGCCTGTTTTCCTCCTGCAGCAAGGAAATCTCTTCTTTAAGCTGCCTGTTTTCCTCCTGCAGCATGTCAATGCCTGCTGCCAGTCCAGCATTCTCAGCCTCCAGCTGCTGGATGCCCCTGAGCAGGGATTCCTCCCGTGCTGCTTTGTTTTCTGCCCCGATTCCGACTCTTCTCATGCAGTTCTCCTTCCTGTTATTCCGCCTTTTATTATGCTTTGCTGTGAATGTAAATCCCAGCCCGCTTATTTGCATACCCATCAACAATCCCGTATTTACGGTATTTAATGATATCTGCGTCCGCATCTGCATTGGAGCTCGCCGGGATAATGTTGCTTGCCACATGTTTGTCAAACTTAATAAGGGCGGGCTTGTGGATAATCATAAAGTTAATGTCTGCCCCGTCTGCGGCTTTTTTATAATGACCGATCTCCTCGCCTGCGCTCTTGCCGTCCATCATGTCAATCGCAGTGTAAAACCTGGCCTGCGGGACCTTCTTTTTCACAGCGAACTGGTTCAATATTTCCCTTGACTTGGTTGTGTCAAGGGCCATCACACTGTTGATGAGTGTCGGTGTTATATACAGCATCCGGTTTTCCTGAGGCACCTCATCTTCATCCATTTTATTCCATGCTGTCAACAGCGCATCAAGGAGCTGTGCTGCCGTATCAATTGACCCTGTTGTCTTTGATATATTTTCCAGCGATGCAATCTGCGCAAAGGTAAAAGCATCTGCTTCGGGCGCCACTTTTTCCCTCATCAGTTCCGCACCGGCCATTCCAAAGGCAAGGTTCCTTGATTCTTCATTATCCATAGCATCTACTGTGATCTTGGTTCCCCGGTCATAGTTGAAAGCCGCCGTTTTCCATTTCAGATCCACGGCTCCGGTTGTATAACCGGAGTTACGGTCATAGTCACCCAGACCGCTGACAGTGATCTGGGGGTAAATAATTTCATTTGCGTTAGCCCCAGCTCTGGACATGTTATCCGGTGACTTCAAATCTGTAGTCACAGATGCGTTTTTATACACTTCATCCAGCAGGCTGGTATAATTTTTTGCAGGTGTAATACTGTTCGGCATGGTTTTTCCCTCCTATTTGTCCCTCTAATTTATTTCTGCTGGTCTGCTGCTGGCGGAAGGCCCATTGCAGCACGCATGGCAGCATCGCTGTCCTCTGCACCTTTCTTAAAAGAGCCGATGGGGTCGCCGGAGCCGACTATTTCCGCTTCTTTATCCCCAAACAGCATCTTGCTGTCCTCTGCTTCTGACAAAGCCTTTAATGCTGCTGCCACGTCTTCTTTCTGGTTCTTGGATGCTTTCAGGGCATCCACCTCTAAGAGTGCCTTTATGGCTTTCACATTTTTCCCTTTTGCGGCAATAATGCTCTCCTTGACCAGATCGTTGAAATCCCTGTCCGCTATCTGCTCGGCATGTTCCTTGTCTTTCTGCGCCAAAGACTCTTTCAGTTCATTAATCTGTCTGTTTAGCGCTTCCTCATCCACTCCGTCAAATTTCTTTAACGCCTCCTCCGTAGCGGAAGCCTTCTCCTGTGCAACTTTCAGGTCGTCTTTTGCCTTCTGCAGGTCATCTTTTACGGGTGACAGTTCCTGATGGTGCAGGTCGCATACTGCATCTACCTGCTCCTTAGTAAGCCCCAGATTCTCCAAATCTTCTCTTTTCATACTCTGCTCCTTTTCCACAATGTTTTTTACGAGGCCATCCACCTCTGTAATGGCGGACTGGGGATCCGACCCCCAACCTGCAGCCGAGGATACTGCTGTGCTTCCCATTTACACTAATCCGCGGTAAAAAAACGCCTCATCTGGACAGAATGTTCTGCATCCCCCGCCGGGACAGCTTTCCTGCCAGATAAACAAAAAGAGCCTTGGCAGAATCAACTGGCGGATTCCTGCTTTGGCTCTCTGGCTCTTGTTGTTATATTTATTTGTGTTTTGCATCCCTTACAATAGGCTGGGAAGTTGATCAGTACAGTATTCCCGTACCGTTTTATAAAGTGCGGGTATCTGCATTTGGGACATGCTACCCAATACGCTTTATCCATATAATTCACCTTTTATTTATAAGTACACATTATGGCTCTTTGCTGAATTATACCATTATATTATCTTCCATGCAACCTTTATTTTCCTCTGTGCCTATTCATCTGCCTTTCCCCCATGGCCTCTTTTCCATGCATCCGTTTTTTTCAGGTCGGATGTCCCGCTGATAACCCTTAGCCTGCTGTCCCTCGGAAGGATGTCAACCTTCGAACTGAAATCATAATATTCTTCTTTCTGGCGGCGCAGCCTTGCCCTGAGCTCCTCTACCCTTTCCTGATCCCCGTCAATCGCTTTCTGGGCTTCTATCTCCCGCTTGGTTGCCCGTATGTCCCGTTCCATCTTCCTCTGGCGCTGGGATGCCTCATAATAGCCATACTGCTTCCCATTTACCGTAACTGGTTCCGGAGGCTTGATGTCCTTTGGTATTTTGTCCATCCCTTCCCAAAAGGGGTGGAAGCTGTGGGTACAGTTTACCCCTTTCAACCCCCCGGCTGTCCCATACCCTGTCCCTTTGCGGAAATCAGGATATTTTTTACTCTTCCCGGAATAAGAGAACACTTTGTTCTGCCATACAGCATGTTCAGGCCTGCTGCCGGTATGCTGTGAAGTAATGACCAAGTCTACCCCTGTGCTCTCCAGATTCATCTCCGTGATCCGGCCGGCCAGCTGGCTCGTGCCTGTCCTGACGCACATCCTTGCTGCCGTATCAAGCTGGTATGAGCGGCCGCTTTCATAGTCCACACTTCTCAGCCCGCTCTGGGCCAGACGCTTTACACAGTCATTTACTGCCTGATCATACGAGCTTACGCCGGATGCCACTTTTAAAGTCGCAATATCAATCTCCCTCTGGTAAGCTTCCATTACCCCGGTCGTCCCTAAGACAGTATTCCGGAATCCCATGGTCTGCGTAAGGTTCCTTAATGACCCTATCGTCTGTAACTGGAAAGCCCTTACCAGCTGGCTCATTGTATTCGGTCTGTTCAGGTCTGCCCCATGCTCCTTCCACATGGAGAGGTCATTGTTCCATGACATATCCCCGGCTTCGGCAACCAGTTTTTTTCCCGCCTCTTTTGCCTTCTTGACTGTCTCGTCAATGATATCCTGTATCTCCTGCTTATACGCCTTCGTATTCTCCGCCACTGCCATTTTGAAATCTTTATCAGCATTCAGGTACCGGAGCACTGCTGCCTGTATTTGGGCTGCAGAATATCCTTGCTCCACCATTTCTTTCGCCATAAGCTCCGCAGTTTCTGTATAGCGCCCTGTCTTCTTTACCCGTCTGGCAATGTCTGCAATGACTTCCGCTTCCATCTGCTGGTAAAGGCCGATAATATATTCATCTGCCAGAATATCAATTTGTTCCCGTGTCAGCCCCATTTTATTTCCACCTAATCGTCTACATCATCTTCCGGATCTTCCATCTTGATCCTGCCCTCATTGATATATTTCTCAGCTTCTTCATCCGTAAGGTTGTATCTCTCTTTTATATACCGGAAGGTCAGCCAAGGGATCTCCCCGAATGACAATGCATCCGCCCTCATGCTCTCCAGCTCTGTTTCCCTGTCTGTTATGTAGGAATCGTCAAATTCTATATTCAGCGGTTCCCTATAATCAAACTGCGTCCCTTGGAACTGCACCGAAAACCACAGTGCAGCATGGACAAGATCCGTAATGTATGTTTTTGCCTGCTTCCTTTGCTTATTCAGTTCCTGCATACAGTCCTGCTTTGTCCCGATGTATTCAGTGGCCGTAGTAATTTTCCCGTTTTCGAAGGTATACTTTTTCGTCCCATAACCGAAGGTCATTGACAGAAGGGATAATACCAGCTCAAAAGCTTTTGTTAATGGTTCTATCCTGAGTTCCGGATTGTACTCCTGCACCAAATTCTTTTCACCCGGTAGCTTCCCTCCATCCTGTCCCAGAAGGATGAACAGTTCCTTCTGTTGTGGTGTCAGGTAATGCTGCCCCTCTTCATCTTTCTGGATGCACGCAAGCAGCTCGTTAATGAATACCAGTTTCTGCCCCTTGTCCAGATCCCCGTATAAGATGTTGTAGCACAAGTCTACTGCCATAAAGAATGGTATCGCATTATAAATTTTCGGCAGGCCGTACCCTTCCATATTGTCAAGGTTATTGACCTCTGCATTGGTCATTACAGAAAACGGTTTTACATCCCCCAACTGGAGCAGTCTGCTTTCACTTTCGATCCGCTGCCCGTAATCATCAAATATAACCGTTTCTGCCGTATAATTCCCCTTCTCTATTGTAAAGATTACCAGTGTGGTCTTTTCCTTTCCCCTTACCTTGCTGCTGCCACAGAAGGCACACTCTGTAACCAGACCGTTTTCAATTGTCAGTGGTATTATGTTCTCTGCATCCACATAGTTAATACGGATATGCCCACCCCTGACAGATATCTCTCCGAAACCCGTTTGGAGATAATCCGCATCCTTTAAATAAATATATGCCCCTACCGTCCCGGCCGCCGAAGTCTTCTCCAGCTGCTCCCTATATCTTACATCAAAGCGGTTATCCTCCAAAAAATGCCGGATAAACTCCTTAGAAATGCTGCTGCCTTCCGGTGCAATGGATATGACCTCGCACAGGTTGGCATCATCGGCACAACACCTCTTGGCAAAGTTTGTCTGCATTAATGTAACCTCTATACCGTTCAGGTTCTTTTTCTTATGGAAATCCTTAATAATGCGGTTTGCATACCATTCATCACATAAATTAATGATTTCCAGTGCGTTAGTGTTCACATAATACCCTTTTCGGTTCAAATATTCCCTTGCACAGTCCTTCATCTTTCCCTACCTCTCCAAGTCTATATACTCTATAAAATCCAATAAGCAGTAACAGAAAGCATCCCACCAGTCGTTGCAGTTGCCTATGTTCTTGTCTTCCGGGATATCCGGGGTCTCATCATCCCATTTAAGCCCCCCCACTGCTCTCCTCAAGTTTGTGCAGCGTTCATTTATTTTCAGGCGCCCAGTATTCAAGAGCAGGTCAACCGTCTTAGGGCGGTCTTTTACTTCGTTTTTCCGGCAGCCTTTAATATTGTTCGATGGCAGCCCGGACTTTCTTGCCGCACTCCGCAGGCTGTTAATCATAGTAGTACTGGCCGAATCCGGAAAAACAAAATCTACACGGCCGTATTTTTTGATGCACATGCGGTAAAACTCTATGAACTTTGTACATATTTTGTCTGCATCGATGTCTTTAGACAGCGGGACTGAATTTTCCTCTGCTGCCCTGAAATCACGGTAATTGTTGTAATACAGGGTGCAGACCATGGTAGTCATGGAGCCGTTCCCTCCAAAATCTATGCCTATAACTACTTTGGATGGCCACCGTTTTAATTTCCCCTCATGGAGCAACTCCTCATCCGTATAGAGGTAAGGCTTGTTGTTCTCTGCAAATCTCCGGAAAATAATGCCGTCTGCCACCGCCCGTTCCCCTTTTATATCCCTCTTATACCATACAGAATCTTTCTGGTATGTCCCCAGCAGCTTCCTGATCTGATGGTTTGTCAGGCTCATATTGTCAACAAGGGTAAAGTGCCCGTAATTATAGCCGTAAAGCGGGTTGTCAGCCTGCTTCTTTTCGTGGACCCCTAATATATCTGTATAATACCAATGCTCTTCTTCTTTTGGGTTGAGGTCATGGAAAATCTTTCGGTTCCTGCTGGACAATGTACGGTCAAAGGCCTCTTTTAAAAAATTCGGATGGCACTCATTGGCCTCCGTTATATATGCCATTCCATATGTATTTCCTTTGATTAGCTTTTCATCACCGTTTTTTCCCCCTCCGGACACCAATACTATCTTTTCCCCTGTTTTCGTCCGTACATAGACACAGTCCCGGTCCTTATATTTGCCTTCCCGGCACCTGCCCTCAAAATAATTAAGGAGGCCGTATCCATCACAGTCAAGGATATTTAGTTTTGCTGTCGCTACGGATACTCCGGCTATTAGATGTATCCTGTTTGGATGGTTCTCAAGCAGGGTACAGAAAGCAATCGTTGCCAGTACATTCTTGCCGCCGCGCTTACCCCCTTCCGCAACATTGAACCATGAACTCAGGCAGCGGAGAAAGAAATCATATTGGCGTCTGCTGAACGGTGCTGGTCTGTTCATCCTCTTCTTCCCCTTCAAAGTCCTCTATGGTACGGTTTTCAGCCGGAAACTGCAGTATATCTATTAAGGTCTGCATATTCTCTATCACCTGCTCCGCCTTTGAATTATCCATACCAGCCTTTTTCCGGTCATATTCTGCTTTATATTTGTCATCCGGATGCATTATAAAATATTTAGAAAGCCAGTCTATGGCCCTCTGCCGGTCTGCCAATTTAATGGTTATCCCGTTTTTCCCTTCCTTAACTTCCCGGATCAACTGTGTGTCAGTCTGATCCGAACACTGCAGTTTAATACCTTCCGGGCCGAAGGATACATAATCACCCATATCTGCAAAGGCAATTCTCATCTGCATTTCCACTATATCTTCAGCTCCCGCCACAATCTGCTGGCACTTAATTTCTTTAAGCCGTTGTATTTCTTTTTGCACACAAGGTTTCACAAGAAGTTTGTATCCTTCTGCATTTGCCGTATTATAATTGCATCGATGAGACTTGAGGTAGCTCTGGGTTGCATTGAATGACCTGCTGTAAAGAATACAGAACACCTGCTCTTCCGGAGTTAATGCTTTATTTTTCAGGGTTTGTTCAAGCCCGTCATCCAGCCCCCTGTTTTGAGCTTTTGTCTCCCTTCCCGAACGTTCGGGTTTCAATGGCGAACGTTCGCCCCATTTATATGTATTTTTCCAGCGGCGTACTGTCCCGGATGGCACCCCAAGCTTAGCTGCTATATCCACCAGTCTCATACCACTCATAAACAGTTCTTGCGCCTCTTCTGACAACGGGTTCTTCTTTGCCGCCATACGGGTTATCCTCCCTCCTTTTAATATGCAAAAAGAGCCTTTGGACAAATTGCTTTGTTCATAGGCTCTATGGCTCTTGCTACTAATATTTGTTTAAACTATTATACAGTCTGGCGGAGATAAAAGCAATAATTTGTTGCCTTAACGCAGCTCCACCCTCATCCTTTCGACTGCTGCCCATTACCACCCAAATATGATGTATCCGTCCATAAGTCCGTATCTTTAAGTCATGTTTTACAAACTGCTCTATAAATTTATCTCTGTCCATTGTTCAGCCACCACCCATACTCTCACCGATTTCATTCAATGCCTCCGGATTTTACAATATTCAAACATTTTCTTCTTTCCTGATACTGTGTGCCGCGTATTGCATACTCAACCGTTGGCGTATTAGAATTGCAATCTATGTATCTTTTATGCGCAATCTCTGTATCGGTTTCTAACCGCTCCACAACCTTATCCACGTCATAGGCGGTAGGCTGTTCGTCAATAAGTTTCTGTGCCGCTTCCCTTGTATCTCTCGCAAAATCAGAAGTACCTATAAAAACCTTTCCAAAATCAATCTTATCAGCATCAATCAGTCTCATTCTTCCTTTTCTCCTTTTCTCCCATTCTCCCACAAACCACTGCCATATTGTTCCATTGGGCAATCCTTTATTTCAGCAACACGTTTTCCGGCATACGGCCTGTGATAACATCCGTTAAAGCTATAACCTCCCTGTGCATATACCCTCTTGCGATGCCCACAGCCATCACACCTTTGTTTTTTTGTATCTTCTGCTTCAAACATTCTTTTAACAATCTCCTTTCAAGCAGCTTATGGTTTTTCGGATATAAGGATATATTCATACCCCTTTGCGTGGTTTTCATTTTTGTCAAACGCCACATGGAACACCCAGCATGGACAACTTCTTTTTTGCTCTGAATATTCAAGCCACCAGCCTACGCAAGGTTGGCAATCTTCATTTACCCCGGCTCTGTGACGCACATACCCATCGCCGACAGCTATATAATATGGTTTTTTCGAGCGTTCCAACTCAACTCTGGCTATCTCTACCGCCTGTTCTCTGGTATATTTTTCCTTGCTTACCGCCAGTTCGTCATATCCTCCATAGAATCCGGAATAATCAAATTTACTCATTCTTCCTTGTCCTTTCCAATTCTTTCAATGCGGCTTCGGCTTCCTCCGGTGTGCGAAAGAAAGTCTTACCAAATTCTGAAAATGGTATATTGCATTTGCCAAACTTATCAGATACTGCCACAATACAAAACCCACATGTATGAAAATATGCAAAATCCTTAACCTCTGCTTGTGCATACCCTCCAGATTTCATTGCCACAAATACGTTGTCCCCAAACTTACATGGCAGTTTAAGCAGTTTCCCTTGCTTCTCCAAGCCTTTGTATTCTTCCAGCATATGGTATTCTGACACTTCTTTATCATTTAATTTTTCATACATGCCAGAAAGCGTTTTCACATTCTGCAATGCCTTTTTAAACTCACAAATTCCACACATTTTACTTGCTTGATTTTGTTTTGAAATACTATAACCGCATTCATTACATGGGTTAAATGATTTACACATATTTCCATTTCCCTCCTCAATCTCCCTAAATCCCCACTGTATCCCTGTCATAAAAGCTGAACATAGACTGCTGCTGCCATGGCTGTTCGTAGTTCATCCATATTATTTCCATCCTTGGTTTCCGCCCTTCCGCAAAACTCTGGAAATACTCCTTTTTCCAGCCTGCAAGATGCTCATTGTACATATCCGAATCATACCCGGATATCATGATTTTGGCTTGGCTCTGCGTAATTGTCTGGAGCAGGTTTTCATGGTCTGAATCCTCCATCTCGTGTATATACTGCTTTTTAGCTCTTGTATTCAGCAGATACGGCGGGTCTAAGTACATAAATACAGCCGGATTGTTAAACCTCCTTATCACTTCCAGCGCTGGGCGGTTCTCAATCTGCACCTGCCGCAGGCGTTCTGCGATTTCTATAATCCACTCCGGAAGGCGGTACCAGTTCCAGAGTGAATACATTTTTTCTCTTCCTGCGGCATCATATTTCCATCCGGCTTTATATTTGTCATTCCGTGAGCCATGTGCCATCCACATCCGGATCAGGAAGCCTGCTGCCTTTTCGAATTCTGAAATCGCTTGGCCTGTGTCTATAAACTGCTTGTCATATTCTTCCCGTGAAAACGGAGTTGTCATTACCAGTCTGGCCAAACGCTCCGGATCCTTTTGTATGCAGCGGAAAAGGGTTGTTACGTCCGAATCAAGGTCGTTAACCGTCTCTATGTCGGACGGAGCCTTATTAAACAGCAAGGCCCCGCTGCCGAAATAGGGCTCCAGATAGCTGTGGTGCGGGGGAATCAGTTCCGCAAGCTGCCCGGCTATGTTCCATTTGCTCCCGGGGTATTTAAGCACCGCCCTCATATTACAGCCCCCTCATATATCTGCCTGCTGCCTCCAGTGCTGCGCCTGCTGCCATGAGCAGAACCAGTACCGCCCCAGCTGCAGCTGCCGCCAGTATCTTTATCATTTTTCCTTGCCTCCTATCAAGCTTGGATTATCAAAAATGTTGCCGATAACCTCACATCTGTTTGCAATGGATTCATCAATAAAAATATACTGCAATCCCCTTTCGCTTTTATGAAGGCGGCAAAAGGCGGCGTGTGTTTCGTTGTATTCAATCTCGTCAACCTTTTCTTTTCCGATTGTCTCATCAGTGTATCGAACCATATCCCCCTCAAAAATCTTCCTGCTGTTCTTGTCGGTCAAGCCTGTGTACTGGCAGACGGTTTCCGGGTCTACCTCTTTCATATCGGCATTATCATTCACCATTCCCCATGCTATATAAGCACGTTCCCAACACCGAAACAAATATCCTTGTATCCATTTTTCTGTTCTTAGACTTTTCCCCCTGAATACAATTTTCCTCATTCCGCCTTTTTCCTCCTTAACGGGACGCAGCCTTCACAGTCCGGTGTGTCCCTCAGTTTTTGTATCCTGCAGGCGCCGCTGCAGTTATACAGGTTTGATTTGTGCCTGCTGCACTTTGTGTTCCGGCATCTGTTTCCGCAGAATACCGGGTAATTGTCAGTATTTATCATGGCAGGCCTCTGCATGTCCTTTCCCTCCGCTTTTCTTTAAATTTTCGTCTTCCACCCGCGGCTGCCCCTTTCCCCCTTTGACAGCCCGGAACTTCCTTCTCAGTCTGTCTGCATGTGCTTTTGTGGCCCTGTACCGGGAGCACTGCTGTTTCCAGTTGTCTTTGCAGCTGCCGGCGCCTTCCCATCCGTAGTTCCGGCATTCGTCACAGTCAAAGCATCCGGTTTCTGCCTCCCCCGTGCATTTGTCCGTGCATTCCACGCTGTTAGCACAGTGGCTGCAGATGCATCCGGCGCAGGGGGAGACATATGCTGCCCTGTTGAACGTATTCCCGGCGGCTGCTTCCGGATCCTTTAAGCTGACCCCGAACTCTTCCAGCGTCATCTGCCGGTTCATTCCCCCGGCCTCCCGCATCGTTCGAATTCCACGGCCCATACCCACGGATCAGCCTCCCAGCCGTATAGCGCCTGCTGCCCTTTAGGGATTGTGGGATCCCATATGTTTATAAATGCCTCCCGTGCCTGTAAATAAGCATTGTCCGGGTCATTGAATGCTTCCGGACAGACGGATGCTCCTTCTGACAGGAAGTCTTCCAGCGTCATTTCATGGAGGTGCTCCGCGGCTGTCCTTTTTACCCTCAGCCAGATCCGGGCGGCCTCCTTCGGCATGTGGATTGATGGTCTCCATACTATCCGTTCCGGTGCAGCGCATCCTGCCCGGTATATGTAACAGCCTTCCGACACCTCATCCTTATCCTCATATGGGGCGGGAGTCCGGCTGCAGCATCCCTCCTCCCGGCATTCGATGCATGGCGTGAATGACCATGTTTCCCTGACATACAGGATGTCTCCGGGAAGGCATGGGGGGAGGACATACAATAACCGGCCCCCGCATTCTTTCGTGCTGAATGCATATTTCCCTGTATATTTCTTATATCCGTCTGCACATATCCCCAGCCTGTGGTTCTGTCCCTGTGCCGGCTGGGGCTTGATGATTCGGCGGGTGGCTGTCTTCCGGCCCTCCAGTATGTCCAGAACCCTTTCCGTGTTAAAAAGTATCGGCTTCACCTTTCCCATCAGCCTCCGTCCTCCCTTCTGTTTTCTTCCTTTTTATGTTTTTCTATCATCCCGCTGATTATTTTCACCCCGCTCAATAAGAGCTCTGTCTGGGTCATCCCGAGTGCTGCGGAGCAGCGTTCTATCTCGTGCTTTTCCGCCTGCGTAGTGCGCATGTTTATATTTACCGTCCGGATCCTCTGTGGCTTTACATCTGCGGCTTTTTCTGTCTTTACGTCCATCCGCCCCCCTTTCCGGAACCCGGTGCCTGCCGGGTTCCTTTTACCCGTGCATAGTTAACTTTTCCCTGTGTGATGAATAACTCCAAAAGGCATATTATAAATAATTCCGGCCGAAGGCCGCCATCCATTTTTCGCGGGAATGCTTCTTCTCAAAAGCCTTCTGGGCCTCCTGCTGGACCAGCCGCAGATTGGCTTTGTTGTTATGCACCGCTTCCGGGCCTTCCCTGTGGTGCTGTGTGCAGAGGTATACTTTTAACCCATAGTGCTCCGCCTGCTTCCGGCCGGGGTTCCCAAGGACGGCATGGTGCTCTTCCAGCCCTGTCCGGCGGTCATAATCGCAGTTCAGTTTCATGCAGAGGAAGCATGTCCCTTCCTGTTTGTTATGCATAATGCTCTTACTCATACCCGCCACCCCTTGCTATTATTATTTTTTCAAGCGCTGCTGCCAGACTGACCGAGTCCCTGTACATCATCCGGAGGGTGCCCGTGTCCATGGACTGCTCCCTCCCGCGCCATGCGTCAAAGTACTGTTTCATGTTGGATTCTGCGCCCCATGCCTCATCCCATAAATCTTCTTCCGGCGGGAGGCTGCCTCTGTACCCAGTATGGCCTGCACGTCCGCCATCCTCTGCAGCTCCATCGATCTCAGGATGCACCTCAGGGGCATCTGTGCCGGGTTCCTCCGGGGCTGCCCCTGTGCCGCCGGAAGGCTCTCCGGCAGGCTCCCCCTGTTCCGGGG
>Ga0137308_101553_pt1 | contig 21252 bp, 24 predicted proteins | sample Inofrocosms_June_FD_97181 | JGI IMG/M metagenome (GOLD analysis project Ga0137308, IMG submission 97181) | Mouse cecal microbial communities from Vienna, Austria - N-Acetylneuraminic and N-Acetylglucosamine D2O microcosms_June | ecosystem: Host-associated > Mammals > Digestive system > Large... | reverse complement strand
CAGCTTCCGGTCAATCCCGTCGGCAATGCCCTGCCGGTACAGTCGGCAAAGGATACACAGGGAAGCAGCGATTTTCTCGCGATGCTAAAGCAAAAAGGCGAGACGCCAGAACAGCCAGAAGGCACTGACAAGGCAAAAGAGCCAGTGGAAAAGCCTGAGACGAAAGAGCCCGAGAAGCAACCACAGGACGATGAGGAGTCTATGGATGGCTTAAAAGAGGCGCAGGCAGCTCTAGAGCAGCTGGCTGCACAGCTGACCGTTGTGACACCAGAAGTTCCAGAAGTTCCATCGGAGCCAGTTGTAACCCCTGTAGAGGTGCCAGTGACAGAAGCTGTAGAGGCAGTATTGCCAGAAGCAGTGCCAGAAGGGTTTACAGAGACCATCTTGCCAGAAGCCGTGGCAGCGCAGCCAGAAGTGATGACAAAGGTCACAGAAGATGTCAAGCCAGAGGCGCCTAAGATGCCTGTAGAGCCAAAGAAAGATTCTGAGGCAAGCCAAAGACCAACGAAGCCGGTACAGGAGAGCACGCAGGCTCCTAAAGAAGCAGAGCCAGTGCGCACCGTAGAGTCAAAAGCATCTACAGAGACGGTACAGGAAGAGGTAAGAGAGCTTCCTAAGTGGCAGACACAGACTTACACAGAGGATGTTACTTCCACGACATCTACCGCATCAGCCGATGGGCAGAAGGCAGCTCCTCAAGTAGCCATGCAGCATCCGGTGACGCAGACCGAGAGGACTTTTGAAGGGGAGAAAGTAAAGAGCGCGGACTTTAAGTCCACGGTCGAAGAACTTCCACAACAGCTAGGCAAAGCACTTTCCTCTGGTAAGCTGACAGGTAACCGGACGTTAACCGTAGAGCTAGAGCCGGCATCGCTTGGCAAGCTGACGATTAAGCTTAGTTATGAGGCGGGCAGGACCGCAGTATCGATTCTGGCATCCAATCCAAAGTCTCTGGAGATTCTGAATCAGAAAGCATCAGAGATTGCGGCGATTCTAAAGGAGCACACCGGAGAAGAGACGGTGATTTATACCCAGGAGCCGCAGCAGCAGGAGGAAAACTCCTACGATGGACATCAGGGCAGTCAAAATCAGGAGCAGAAAGGACACTCCAGACATGACGAAGACAAAGAACAACAGGCCGATTCTTTTGCACAGCAGCTAAGACTTGGGCTTGTATAAGACAGGAAAGGAGAACAGATGTCAGATATTACAGTCAGCGGAACCAATAATCCCTATGTTGTGCAAAACTATACAGCGGAATCCAACGATAAAAATACGCTCGATATGGTGGATTACTTTAAACTGCTTGCCACACAGCTTCAGCACCAGGATATGACCAATCCAATGGATAACAGCGAGATGATGGCGCAGATGATACAGATGGGTATGATGCAGGCCATGTCCTCTATGACGGATGCGATGGATGCTTCCACGGCAACCACGACACAGACCTATGCGGCAAGCCTGATTGGTCAGGAAGTAACCGTGATGGTGACAGAAGAGAGTACCACAGGCGTAGAGGTGCCAATCGGTGTCAAATATGCCAAGGTAGAATCCGTTAGTTTTGTCAATGGTGTTCCCAAGCTTAAATTAGAAGGCGACAACAAGGAATATTACCTGTCTTCTCTTGTCGGTGTGGGCCATTGTAAAGACCCATTTGCAAAACCGGAAGAGGATAAGGGCGACGAAGACGGCGATAAGGTAGAAGGTCCAGACGGTGATAACTCCGGCGATGGTGGAGATGGCACCGGTGGAACCGAAGGCGTACCAGGAGCTGGCGGAACGGAAGGCAGCGAAGGAACTGGTGACGGAAGTTCTAGCGAAGGAGATGGTGTAGGAGACCTTCCATCCGGTGATGGTACTACAACAGGCGGAAGCACAGGGACACCAGAAGAAGTGCCAGGAGCAGGAACACAGCCTGATGGAACCGAAGGGACCGAAGGAAGCACCAATCAGACTGCACCGGCAGAAGTGACAGAAGCCGCACAGCAGACAGCCGCAGGCGAAGAAGCACTTGCAGAATCGGTACCAGATACGAATTCAGAGTCAGTGGAAGCGCCAGAGGATGTAGAGGCAGCACAAAAGCCTTCAGAAGTCTAGAAAAAGGCAGTGTCGATGGAAGAACTTTGATAGATTTTTGATGAGTTTGTCGACAGAAAATTGCGGGAGTTTACAAAGAGGTATGGCTTTTTGGAAGAAAGGGATATATAATGGAGATTAATAGGGTTCATCGTTTGGGAGATGAGCGGACCAATGCAGTCGGTCAGAACCAGACAGCCGCGGCGAACCAGGGTCAGCTGTCTTTTCAAGAACTGCTCCAGCAGCAGGCCGGCAAAGAGGGCCTCAATTTTTCCAAACACGCCGTAAAACGTATGAATGAACGGGGAGTGGCGTTTGACAGCCAGCTGATGAATAACCTAGAGCATGCCGTCGAAGGTGCACGCAAGAAAGGCGCGCGCGATGTGGCAGTGATAGGGGCACAGGGCGTCTTTATCGTCAACGTACCCAACAATACCGTTGTGACTACGATGTCACAGAGCGATATGAGAGAACGTGTGTTCACAAATATTGATAGTGCTGTCCTGATGTAGCCGGACCTCGCAGGAGGAAGCTTGGTTCATCTGCCCGAATGACAGATGGATATAGGGACAGGTAGAAGAAAAGAAAGGAAAACAAAATAGATGTTAAGATCAATGGACTCGGCTGTGTCGGGCCTTCGGGCTCACCAGAATAAACTGGATGTTATCGGACACAATATTGCAAACGTAAATACCAATGGATTTAAGGCACAGAACTATACCTTTAAAGATACGATGTATCAGACGTCTACGGCGTCTACCAATGGTACGAATACTGCCGGTGGTGTGAATGCAGCGCAGTATGGTTATGGTGCATTGATGGGTGTTATCTCCATGGATATGACAGCTAGTACGCCTACATATAAAGGTGGCTTTAATGCTACGATTGATGGAAGTGGCTTTTTTATTACCAATTCACAAAGACTAGACGCACAAACAGTTAGTGGAACAGCGGATGAAGGGGTTCTAAAATCAAGTTCCTTTGGGTTTACTAGAGTTGGTCAGTTCAACATAGATAGTAATGGTTATATTACGGATGGAAATGGTAACTTTGTATATGGTTTTAGAGTTAATGATGATGGCACTAATCAAAGCACAAACTTAGAGACATTACGTGTTCCAGCAGGGGTTTTACAAAAAGCGAATGGTGATTATGATATTACATGGAAAGATGCACCTGATGCTGCAATGGAAGCCTTGGATGTTCAGATTAATAAAATGGGCGATGTACAAGTATCACTAAAAATTCAGTATGAAACAACAGATGCAGCTGGCAATGTAACAGGCACAGAAGAAAAAACAGCAACTATTACTATTGGGCAGGTTGCCATTGCTACTTTCCAGAATGAAGAGGGTTTGACCAAGGATGGTAATGGCTATTATGTATCAACACCAAGTGACAATACTGGTACTTGTAGTGCTGGTAGACCTGGTGATGGCCGTTCTACCCTTATGCCTGGCTACCTAGAAGCCTCCAACGTTGATATGGCAACCGAGTTTTCAGAGATGATTATGACCCAGAGAGGATTCCAGGCTAATTCCAAGATTATCACGGTCAGCGATGAGATTCTCAATGACCTGATTAATATGAAACGGTAATGTTTTTATTTAAAAAGCGGCGTAGTGCCGACCAAAAGCTAATGGATAGAATACGCGAGCCGCGTATGGACAGAATCAGAGTGGAGGGCCGCGATGAACGCGGCTCTCACCTGAACGTTAAAGCGACTCAGGAAGTAGACAGCGGAGGAAGAGAGATGATCAAAGTAACGCGGTTAAGCGGTGAGGTATTGTATCTGAATATTTTGCAGATTGAATCTATGGAATCGATACCGGAGACGAAGATCAAGATGATGAATGGCTACTACTATCTGGTGAAGGATACGGCGGAATCTGTAGTAGAGCAGCTAAGAGCTTTCTACCATAGCTGCCTTGTGCCGGGCGGAGAATAAATTTAGAAAAAATTGCTGTTATTTAGCAAGGAGGAGTAAAAAATGGATGTATCAACGCTTATCGGTATCGTGATGGGCATGGGGCTGGTTGTATGGGGTATCGGAACCTCAAAGCTTGGTAATTTTGTAGATTTTCAGAGTTTGGCTATCGTGCTTGGTGGAACCATCGCGGCGGTACTTGCCAGTTATCCAGTGCGCATCTTAAAAGATATACCAAAACAGCTTACGGTATTGACTCGCGGGAAAAAATATGATATTCCTAAACTGGTCGACCAACTGGTAGATTTGGCGATGTTAGCAAGACAGAATGGTCTTCTGGCTCTGGAAGAAAAAGCAGAAGAGTTAAAGGACCCGTTTTTAAAACAGAGTGTTCTGATGATTGTAGATGCTAACGACCCGGACAAGGTGCGTTCCATGCTGGAAAAGCAGATGGATGATATGATGGCGAGACATGATGAAGCTGCGGGCATCTATGAGAAAGCATCCTCTTATTGTCCTGCTTTTGGTATGGTTGGTACGCTGATTGGTCTGATCAATATGTTAAAGGGTATGAAACTTGACGGCGGCGGAGGAGCGAGTACGCTCGGTGAAGATATGTCAGTCGCATTGATTACGACCTTCTACGGCAGTTTATTTGCCAATTTGTTCTTCCAGCCGATTGCGAAGAAGCTTCGTATACGGCAGGCAGAAGAAGAACTTTTCTGTATGACAGTTATTGAAGGCATTATGGGTATTCAGGCAGGTGAGAATCCGAAGTTCTTAAGAGAGCATCTGTTGTCCTGTATGAAGCAGTCGCAGCAGAAGAAGCTTCTGTTGAAGGCGGCACAGAGCCAGGGAGGCGGTGAACAAGGCTGATGAGCAGACGTAAAAAAGGCGGAGGCGGTGAAGACTGCGGAAGCTGGATGGACACTTATGGCGACATGGTGACACTACTGCTTTGCTTTTTTGTTATGTTGTATTCCATGTCAAGCCTTGACCAGCAAAAATGGGAGATATTTGTCAAGAGTATCTTCCCCAATTCCGGTGAGACCGAACAGATTGCGATTAACCAGGATATCTCTGAGGCAGAGTATGATGTATCGGGAAATATGGATTTTGATGAGGCTATCTCAGACCCTGAGAATCCAGAAGAACTCTATATCGCTCTGATGGAGGCGCTGACCAGCAGCGGCGTCGAGGGAGTCTCTATCTCCCGCCAGGATGGCTATACTTTCTTATTATTTGAAAATCAGGCATTTTTTAATGGAGACAGTTCAGAACTGACGGATGAGGCCATTGTGATTCTGGATATTTTGTGTGGTGTCCTAGAGCCTTATGATGAGAGCATCTCTCAGATTAATATTATGGGACATACGGCACAGGCACGCGCCGACAAGCCCAATAATCCAAGGACTGACCGTGTCCTTTCTGCAATGCGTTCCGCAGAGGTGGCAGCATATATTCAGCAGCAGAATGTGATTGACCCAAGTAAGCTGGTAGGACTTAGCTTTGGACAGTATCGTGCAGTGGAAGATAACCAGACCAGCGAAGGTAGAGCAAAGAACCGAAGAGTGGAATTTCTGATCGTGGACAGTGGAGCTGATATCAAGTCCATGAATGACTACTATGATGAATTTTTGAAGGATTTAGATGCCGGTAATGTACTGGTGACGGGAGCAGAGAATGCCGATGAGGCATTTGAGACAGTTGGCGGAGGCTCTGAAGGAGAGGCAAGTGCACTTCCAGAAGAGGAGATAAACCCGCCAGAGGAAGTGACTGCGACGGAAGGAGAAGTGGCTTCACCAGAAGGAGAAGTGGCTTCACCAGAAGGGGAAGTGACTGCGCCAGAAGGGGAAGTGAATCCACCAGAAGGGGAAATCACTCAGGAATAACTATTGAGAAAAGGTGGCTTTTTAGATGTCAGATGTATTGTCCCAAAGTCAGATTGACGCGCTTTTAAAGTCTATGCAGCCGGGGGGCGGCCAGGAAGAACCGGAAAAAGCGGAAGTAAAAGAAAAGACTGCGAGTGAGTCGGTAAAATATAGTAAATACGATTTTTATAGCCCCAGAAAATTTACAAAGGATAAGATGAAGATATTGACAAGCGTATTTGAGAATTATGCGCGAATCATTACTTCACAAATCAATGGTGTGTTCCGGGTTATGACCGATATCACAGTCAGGGAAGTTCAGGAGAAGCGGTATTACGAGTATGTCAATTCTCTGAACGAGAATGATGCGGTCACTTTGGTAGAGGCATCTATCCAGGACCATAACAAGATTATGGTTCCGCTTATGATATATGTGACACCTGGATTGGTTATCACCTTAATTGAACATATGTTGGGTGGCGGAGACCAGGTAATTAAAGTCGAGGCAGGGTATCGTTACTCTGACGTGGAGATTGCCTTGTACCGCCGGATTCTCTCCTATCTGATTCAGGCTTTAAAAGATGGATTTGCAAACTATATCAGTATGGAGTTTAAGGCAAGAAGGATTGAAGACAATCCAAGCATGATGCAAGATGTAGGTCTTGATGAGACCGTGGCAATTATCCATCTCAATGTGGATGTCTCCGGTCTTGCGATGGAGAAGATTTTAATCTGTATGCCGGGTACGCTATTAGAGAATATCTTCCATGTGATTGATATGCGTAAACATATCGCCAGAGGATATGCTTATGAAGATAACAAAGATACAATTCTGGAAAATATCCGAGATTCTGTGCTTCCAATCACTGGACAGCTTGGAACCATCTCTCTTGATGTAAGTGATATCTATCACTTGAAAGAGGGCGATGTGATTGATATGAGTAAACCAAAAGAGAAGGATGTGAAGCTGTTTATAGGCCGTCAGCCCTGGTTTACCGGTAAGATGGGTATCTATAAAAAGAATGTGGCAGTGCGGATTAACCAAAGGCTCTACGAAGAGGAGAGCGCGGAGGAAGAACCCGAAACAGTCGCATCTGAATAAATTACATGTTTAAATTAATAATCAGGAAAGTGAGAGGAAAGAACAATGGCAAAGATTATGCTGGTTGATGATGCTGCATTTATGAGAATGATGGTCAAGAACACTTTGATGAAGAGTGGGTATGACAATTTTGTAGAGGCTCAGGATGGGGCAGAGGCCGTCAAAAAATATGATGAAGAGAATCCCGATATGGTAATTATGGATATTACCATGCCTAATATGGATGGTCTTCAGGCATTGAAGAAGATTAAGGAGAGCCATCCAGACGCGAAGATTGTAATGTGTACTGCGATGGGCCAGGAGAGTATGGTTGTGGATGCAATCAAATCTGGAGCAAAAGACTTTATTGTTAAACCTTTTAACCAGGAGCGTATCGTGGAGACCGTCAAGACGATATTGGGACAGTAGTAGATAGCAGGAGGAGAAAATATGGCTTTTTTAAGCTCATTTGACATCAGTGCGTCTGCACTTAGCGCACAGCGTCTTCGCATGGATATTGCAGCGGAGAATATCGCCAATATCGATACTACAAGGACGGAGGAGGGCGGTGCTTATCGTCGGAAAGATGTTGTATTTGAGAGTTATGGCTCTGGCTCCTTCCAGGAAGCCATGAGAAATGCCGCACAAGGGAAAGGAATTCCAAGCCGCAATGTAGGTGTACGGGTTGCAGAGGTCGTAGAAGACGACCGGGAGATGAAGATGGTATACAATCCAGGACATCCAGATGCCAACGAAGACGGCTTTGTTGAGATGCCCAATGTGGACCTTTTAAAAGAAACGATTGATTCTATGTCAGCGACCAGGTCCTACGACGCGAATGTCACAGCATTGAACGCACTCAAAATGATGGCGCAAAAAGCGCTGGACATCGGAAAGTAAATTAGGACAAAAGGAGATATAGAGAAATGGGCGCTAACGGCTTTAATGAAATGGAAATAGATGCCATAGGCGAGATTATGAATATCAGTCTCGGCGCCTCAGCAACTGCAGTTTCCACATTGCTGGGCACAAAAGTGGATATTACAACGCCTACGGTTACGGTTCAGACGCGGGAAGAGTTTGAGTTCAAACGCTTAGAGCCGGCAATTGGCGTGGAAATCGCCTATGTGGAAGGTCTCGACGGGCGCAACGTTATGATGTTTCGCCGGGAAGACGTACGGGTGATTGTCAGTACGCTGATGGGAACAGACCTTTCAGATGATTCATTTGGATTAGATGAGATTCATATCAGTGCAATCTGTGAGATTATGAATCAGATGATGGGAGCTTCTGCTACAGCATTGTCTGAATTTCTTGGATTTACGGTAAATATTTCCACTCCCAAATCGTTTGATGTAGGAGAGCCTGAAGAATTTAAAGAGAAATATTTTACGGATGATGAAGGAATGGTTGTCGTCCGGTTTCGTCTGGAAATTGAAGAGAAACTAAACAGTGAGTTTATGAATATTATGTCAACTAAATTAGCAAAACGTCTGCTAGTTCCATTTGGATTAGGAGGCGATGATGCTACGCTAGATGACGTACAGTTGGTACCAAATGCGCCAGCAGAGCCAGAACCAGAACCGGTAGCGACAGAGGCACCGGCATCAGCACCATCTACAGGCGGCAGCATGTCACAGGAGGAGATGGATGCCCTGATGGCTTCTATGGGAGGCGGCAGCGAACCGGCACCACAGCCAACGCCAGCACCATCTGCAGGCGGCAGTATGTCACAGGAGGAGATGGATGCCCTGATGGCTTCTATGGGAGGCGGCAGCGAGCCGGCACCACAGCCAGCACCAGCACCACAGCCAGCTCCTGCGCCAGTGCAGGGCCAACAGCCGTATTATCCGCCATATCCACAGATGGGTATGGACCCAATGATGCTTCAACTTTTGAATCAGATGCAGCAGACACAGATGCAGATGATGGAGATGATGAAGATGCCAAAGGCAACCTCTTCGGAGCCCTCTGGCAGCAATTCCATTATCAAGCCGCTGTCTTCTGAGCAGATTCGCGACGAGGCGGGAGATGGATTTGAAGATAAGGCGAACCAGGAGATGCTGATGAAGGTACCGATGGAGGTCTCTGTAGAGATTGGTCGGACCAAGAGGCTTGTGCGGGATATTCTGGAATTTACACAGGGTACTTTGGTTGTCCTAGATAAGATGGCTGGAGAACAAGTAGACCTGTTTGTTAATGGAAAATGTATTGCAAGAGGCGATATTGTCGTGGTAGAGGATAACTTTGGTATCCGTATCACGGAGATTGTCACCAAAGAGATCAATCCAGAGAGCTTATAACATGGGAGGTTTGTCTTTATTCAGTACGATACTTACCGTTGTGGCTGTGCTATTGCTTGCATACTGGTGCAGCCGCTTACTGGCAAAACAAGGGATGAAGACCTCGGGCACCAGGAATATGAAGGTATTAGAGCATATCCAGGTGGGGCAGGATCGGATGATTCTGCTTCTAAAGGTAGGAGAACATACCTATCTGGTGGGTGCAAGCCAGGCAGGCATCTCGCTGTTGACCGAGGTGGAAGGTGAGTTCGAGGCGGACATGCCGCTGACGACAGAAGATACACCGTTATCTTCTTTTCAGACAATTCTAAAAGAATATCTGTCACGTCAGCCAAAGAAAGACGGAGAAAAAGATGAGTGACCTTTTGACACAGTTAAACGGTGGGAGTGTTCCTACCCTGGAAGTGATCTATATGCTTACGCTGGCGGCTCTATTGCCCTCCATCGTGGTGATGATGACCTCGTTTACGCGGACGATTATTATATTGTCCTTTACGAGAAACGCCATGGGAGTTCAGCAATCGCCGCCCAATATGGTATTGACTGGGATTGCCATATTTTTAACAATCTATGTGATGAGTCCCGTAATCAGTGAGATTAATGAGACTGCATATCAGCCGTATCTTCGGGAGGAGATTACGCAGGATGAGGCGCTAGAGCGAATGGTGATTCCTCTTAAGGAATTTATGTTGCGCAATACAGAGCCTGAGACCCTTCAGAATTTTATCAACATGTCCCATACAGAGTTAGAAGAGGACCCAAGAGATTATCCTTTGACGGTGGTGGTGCCATCCTTTATGACTTGCGAGTTAAAGAGAGGATTTATCGCGGGATTTTTGATTTATCTTCCATTTCTACTGGTGGATATTATCGTCTCTACAACACTGATGTCTATGGGTATGGTGATGCTGCCTCCGGCGATGGTATCACTTCCTTTTAAGCTTTTGCTATTTGTGACCGTCGATGGTTGGGAGCTTTTGTTTTCTAATATTGTCTCTGGCTTCCAATAAGAATAGAGGAGGGAATTACCAATGACAGACGTTGAGATTCTTGATATTATGTATATGACTTTTCAGTTGGCGCTTCGGCTTGCCCTGCCTTTTCTTCTGGTCAGTATGATAGTCGGAGTGGTAATCTCTATCTTTCAGGCAGCAACACAGATTAATGAACAGACATTGACCTTTGTGCCAAAGTTTTTGGCGATACTGGCAGTTATGGGATTTTTGGGAAGCAGTATCTTAAGTATGCTTCAGGACTTTTTCAGGCAGATGCTATCGCTGATTGCAGGGGGCTGATAGGATATGTTTATCCTTTTTGCTCTGGTATTTATGAGGATGACCGGGGCAATCTTTTTTAATCCGGTCTTGGGACGTTCGAATTTTCCCAATGCAGCAAAGGGAGCTTTGATTTTAGCACTGTCTTATCTGATGTACTTAAATACAGATGGGGTACTTTTACATGAGCCAGCCAATCTGATGGAATTTGGGCTGATGTTAGTAAAAGAGCTGATGGTAGGTTTTGCTATCGGTTATTCCATGGAGCTTTGCTTTGCGGTGATTCGGTTTGCGTCAGCGGTAATTGATGCGACCATGGGACTTTCTATGGCGCAGGTCTACGACCCACAGTACAATTCGCAGATGACGATTACTTCAGGATTGTACTATGCGTTCTTAATGATGATATTTTTGGCCACAGACGGGCACTTAAGACTTCTAGAGCTTATTTATGTCTCGGCAGATGTAGTGCCTTTTGGAGAAGTGGTGATACGAACGCAGCTTCCAGAGTTGATGATGCAGATTTTCAGAAGCAGCATCGCAATGGGACTGCAATTTGCGTTTCCGATTATCGCGATTGAGCTGGTAACGGAGGCGGCAGTGGGAATTCTTATGCGTGTCATTCCGCAGATTAATGTCTTCGCAGTGAATTTCCAGTTAAAGATTATCGTGGGGCTTATGATGCTTTTGTATCTGTTTAACCCTATGGCTGATCGATTATATACGATAATTGACAATATGTTTCACTATATAGAAAATGCGCTGGTTCTGCTGGCATAGACTTTTGACCGCAGAAGGGAGTGGTGAGCTTGGCGGAGTCAAACGGACAAGAGAAGACCGAACAACCTACCAGTAAGAGGCGAAAGGATGCGCGCTCAGAGGGTAATGTTTTTCAAAGCCGTGATGTCGTTACGGTTGTGGTATTGTTTGGTGTCTTTTGGATGGTGAAACTGATGCTTCCCATGATTTATGAGACGGTAAGAGATTATACTATCTTTTTCTTCTCTTCGATTGGAGAGTATCATCCGCTGGAGCGTTCTCCGCAGATATTTACTTACTCTGCGGTGTCGGTGTTAAAATGCGCCCTGCCACTTCTGCTTACCGCATTGGCGCTTGGAATTGTCTCTCATGGAGTGCAGACGCGTTTTAACCTGTCTTTTAAGGTGTTAAAACCAAAGTTTAGCAAGCTCAATCCAATTAGTGGCATCAAGAAGATGTTTGGAATCAAAAAATTGGTGGACCTTGCAAAAAATCTGCTAAAAGTATCAATTCTGATTGTGCTTTTGATCAATCTGTTAAAAGCCGACGTGCTTCCTATTGCACGTATGATTGATATGCAGACGATGAATGCTACGGTCTATACATTAGAACTTACGTTCGATTTGGTAAAAAATGTCTGTATTGCTTTTGCGATTGTAGCTTTTTTTGATTTTCTGTATCAGAGATGGGACTATGAGAATAATCTAAAGATGACCAAACAGGAAGTCAAAGATGAATATAAGATGACAGAGGGAAATCCTGAGATTAAAGGCAGAATCCGCAAGATTCAGCGTCAGATGGCTTTTAGCCGTATGATGCAGAGCGTACCAGAAGCCGATGTGGTTATCCGTAACCCAACGCATTTTGCGGTTGCCTTAAAGTATGACCCCAACAAACACGGTGCTCCTTTGGTGCTTGCCAAAGGGCAGGACTATCAGGCGCTTCGCATTGTGAAGCTGGCAGAGGAGCATGGGGTATTTATCTTGGAGAACAGACCTCTTGCGCGGGCACTCTATGCCTCGTGTGAGGTGGAGCGGGAAATCCCGGCAGAGTTTTACGGCGCTGTTGCTGAAGTCCTGGTATATATCTACCGGGTCAGCCACAGAGAAGAGATGCTCCAGTAATGACAGGAGCAAAGGCCGCATACTTATTAATGATGGATGGAGTCTTAGATGAAGAAGTTATTAAGTTACTCAGTTGTACTTTTTGTACTTACAGTCATACTTTTGCTGATTATACCGCTTCCTGCAGCGATTGTGGATGTGGCAATTATCCTGAATATGTCACTCTCTTTGATGATTCTCGTTATTACGATGACCATTAGAGAGCCGTTAGAGTTCGCGATTTTTCCGTCCCTTTTGCTGATTACCACCCTGTTTCGCTTGGGAATCAATGTGTCTACCACTAGAAATATCTTAAGCAATGCGGGTTCTTCGGGACAGATTATCAAGGCATTTGGTGACTTTATCCTACAGGGAAATGTGGTCGTTGGTCTTGTCATCTACTTTATTATTGTCTTGATGCAGTTTATCGTTATTACCAAAGGTGCGGAGCGTGTCTCCGAGGTGGCAGCCAGATTTACACTGGATGCGATGCCTGGTAAACAGATGGCGATTGACGCGGACTTAAACTCTGGTCTGATTGATGAACAGCAGGCCAAGATACGGCGTGAAAAGATTCAAAGAGAAGCAGATTTTTATGGTTCGATGGATGGTGCCACGAAGATTGTAAAAGGTGACTCCATCATGTCTTTGATTACGACAGCGATTAACTTAATCGGTGGTGCAATCATCGGTATTATTCAGTCCGGCGACAGTATCGGCGTGGTGCTGACCACCTACTCGATTGCAACAGTCGGTGATGGTCTGGTAGGACAGATACCGTCGCTTTTAATCTCTACAGCTACAGGTATGATTGTTACAAGAGCTGTGGCAGAAGGAAGTCTAAACGACGATATTTCCAAGCAGTTTGCTGCACAGCCTACCGCGATTATGGTCAGTGGCGTGGTGATTGCTGTTCTGGCTGTAATTCCGGGAATGCCAGTGTTGCAGCTTATGGTAGTCTCTTTGTTCTTAGTGGGTGGAGGTTATTTCCTGTCCAGAAGACTAAAAGAGGAGCCATCCCTTGCGCTTGCTGGTCCGGCGGGATTTGGCACAGCTGCACCGCCTCCACTAGAGCCGGAGGCAGCAGAAGCAGCAGAATCTGAGACGCTTCGCCAGGTGACAGAAGAAGAATATTTTAAGGATGTCAACAATGTCTACAGCCTTCTGACGGTAGAAGCTATTGAGATGGAATTTGGTTACAGTCTGATTCCTTTAGTAGATGAATCTGTGGGTGGACGACTGATTAACCGTATCGTTATCTTCCGAAGACAATATGCACAGGATATGGGCTTTGTCGTGCCGTCAATTCGTCTAAGGGATAGTTCAGGACTCAATACGAACCAGTATTGTATCAAGATTAAAGGAGAAGAAGTAGCCAAAGGTGAACTTTTGGTGGATTATTTCCTGGCGCTTGAGCCGGAGAACCCGGAGAAAGAGATTGATGGTATCGAGACGATTGAGCCTGCGTATGGAATTCCTAGCCGCTGGATACGCCCGGAAGACCGTGAGATGGCTGAGATATACGGCTATACGGTAATTGACCCGTTATCTGTGCTTGTGACCCATCTTTCAGAGGTGGTGCGTCAGCATGCGCATGAGCTGATTACAAGACAAGAGATTATGCATCTTCTGGAGAATGTGAAGAAGAATTCACCAGAGCTTGTAGAAGAAGCATTTCCAAATATTATTAACTACAGTTTATTTCAGAAAATACTTACCAGTTTACTAAAAGAGGGAGTCCCCATCAAAGATTTGGAGACGATTATTGAGACGGCGATGGAAGTCATCTCAGAGACAGGTCTTCCTATCAAAGATGTGGACGGCATGATTGAGAGAATTCGTACGGCGCTTAAGCGAACGATTACCAGACTCTACTGTGAAGATGGCAGTATGAAAGTACTGACTTTAGATTCGGAGTTAGAGAGAACAATGGTAGGATGTCTCTCCAAGGGAGACAGAGGATATTATCTGGCACTGAGTCCAGAAGTCTTACAAAGCCTTATCAACCAGATGACGGTGCAGCTTAAGAAATTTAACAGTCTGTCTCAGAGTCCGGTTATCTTGACCTCTCAGGTGATGAGAGTCCATTTCTACCGCTTAATCGACCAGTTTTATCCAAATGTCCGAGTGTTGTCCTTTAATGAAATATCGAATAATATTCAGATACAGTCGATTGGCAGCCTGACTCTGGAGAACCCGGAGCGTAAAGGAGCTTAAAAACGAAGAGGTTTTGCATATGCCGACGGAAAATATAAAAGACAAGACAAATGAAGAGCTTCTGCTGCTCTATCAGGATACAAAAAGACTAGATATCAAGCAGGAGCTGGTCATGCGTTATCTCTATATTGTCAAGACCATCGCTTCTCAGATGCGGGGAATCTATGCGGGTTCTCTTCAGATAGAAGATATTATCAATGAAGGCGTGATTGCCATCATGAAAGGGATTGACAGATACGACCCGGAGCGGGATAATAAGTTTGAGACATTTATTTCCAGGCGTATTCGAGGGATGATTATTGACCTTGTGCGCAAGAACGACTGGATGCCCAGAGATTTTAGAAAACAGGTAAAACTGATGGAGGAGACAAAGCTTTCTCTGGGAAATGATGCCACAGACGAGGACGTTGCAAGAACGCTTGGGATGGATGTAAAAAAATACCGGAAGTTTCAGCGTATGAGTGTAATTATGAATGTACTTTCACTTGATATGTTAGAAGACGATGAGGATGAGCATCAGTCCCTGCAGCTTTCAAGCCGCGACCTAAGCTCTCAGCCAGAGAGTGCCTTTCTAAAAGAGGAGGCACGTCAGGTTCTAGCAGAAGCCGTGGAGCATCTAAAGGAAAAAGAAAAGCTTGTGGTCTCCTTATATTATGTGGAAGAATTAAATATGGGGCAGATTGCCCAGGTTCTTGGCGTAAGTGAGCCGAGAATTTCGCAGATACACAGCAGTGCAATACGCAAGCTAAAGGCTTATATGAGTACCTATCATACATAGATGATTAATTGGCGTTTACAGAGAAAAGGAGGAGGTAAGTATGTATCAGGGATTTTATACTCTGACATCTGGCATGCTGACCCAGAGCAGAAATCTGAATGTAATCAGTAACAATATGGTGAATATTCAGACTGCGGGTTATAAACGGGATAAGATGACCAGCAGCACGTTTGAAGAGGAGATGCTCTATCGAACTGGACGACATAACAAGGAGAATCAGACAGAGATGGGGATTACCTCAAAGATTCGGACTGCACAAGAGACACATGTCAACTATGAGCAGGGCAGCTTTGAGGAGACCGGTGGCATCTATGATTTTGCCTTGACAGGCAATGGCTTTTTCTGCGTGGATACGCCAAATGGTGTGGGATATACAAGAAATGGTTCTTTTCAGGTAGATAATGAAGGCTACCTTTTACTAAACGGTGTAGGCCGTGTACAGGGCACGGGCGGCCCGATTCAGATTGACAATGAGAATTTCTCTGTGGACAGTACGGGAACTATCTGGGTGCCGGATGAAGACGGGGATTTAAGAGAAGCTGGTACACTTCGGATTGTGGATTTTGAGAACTATGAGCAGCTTCACAAAGAAGACTATGGTACATTCTCTAGCACAGAAGCTCCTCGTGACGTACAGGGAGAGACAGGAGTACTCTGGCAGGTGCTAGAGAAGTCCAACGTGGATATGGTAGAAGAGATGACTTCGATGATGACATCTCAGAGAGCTCTGCAAAGTGCAGCGCAGGTTCTGAAGATGTATGACCAGGTAATGAGCAAATCGGCTACGGATGTAGGCAGACTGTAAGGGGGAAGATAACATGAATCAATCATTTTATACCGGAGCACTTGGAGCTGGCAGCTTTGCGACAAAGATGGGAATTATGGCAAACAACCTTGCCAATGTCAACAATAACGGCTACAAGGCTAAGACCGCAGCCTTTACAGACCTGTTAAATTATAACCTCAATGATTCTGAGGAGGCTGTGACCAATTTGATGGCTGGCAACGGTGTGCGGATGCAGCGTACTTATACGGATTTTAGTACAGATTCGGTGACTTCTAGCAACAGTCTTTTGGATTTTGCGATTATGCAGGACAATGCGTTTTTTATGGTACAGGACCCGGGGACAGAGGAGATTACCTATACAAGAAGCGGACATTTTCACAGAGGCGATATGGATGGGACTTTTTATCTGATGACCGACTCCAACAAGCTGGTGCTTGACGAGGACGGAGAGCCTATCGAGGTTGCACGCCTAGAAGAAAACGGTCAGTATGTCGATATCACAGACAAAAATCCAGGTGTCTACACCTTTACAAACCCAAGTCGTCTCTTAAGCGTAGGAAACAACGAATTTGCACCGGCAGAGGATGCACAGGGGATGGAGCCGATACTTGTGGAGAATCCGACCCTTACCAATGCAGCACTGGAGACTTCCGGGACAGATGTAGCCAAAGAGATGGTTCGTGTTATTGAGACACAGAGAGCTTTCTCCTATGCACTGAAGATGGTGACAACTTCGGATGAGATAGAGTCTACAATTAATTCTCTTCGCGGATAGAGGGAAAGTATGAGGTGTATATGAGATTAAAAAGTTATGAAGACATGAATCTTCAAGAGCTAGATGTAATGAAAGAAATCAGCAGCATCGGCACAAGTCATGCGGCGACTTCCCTCTCTAAGCTTTTGCAAAAAGAAATTCGCATCTCGATTCCAGAAGTCAGTATCTTAGGCTATGAAGAGACCGTAGAGCGGATGGGGCAGATGGAAGAACTAGTAGCTGCTACGCTGGTGCAGATGAGCAATGAAGTCAATGGCCTTATGCTTTTCGTCTTTAAAAAGGATATGATGAACGCAGTTCTTGAGAAGCTGATTGGAAAGTGCTATGATTCTTTTGAAGAGATTGACGAATTGGCTTATTCGGCTCTAGAAGAAGTAGGAAATATTATTATCTGTTCTTATGTCAATGCATTTACACAGTTGGTTGGTGTGGAGATTGACCTATCTGTGCCAAGCTCGACAGTCAATATGCTAGGTGGTATCCTGACTGTTCCGATTGCAGAATATGGCTATGAGACAGACAAGTTGATGTATATTAACGCGGAGTTTATCATGGACGGTGTCAGGCTGTCAGACGGGCTTTTGATGCTTCCTGATATCAAGTCCTTGAACAGTATCTTAGAGAAATTGGGTGTGGTGTCGTGACAGAGAAGGATTTAAAAGTCGGTATTGGAGATATGAAATTTACCAGAGGTGGGGGTCAGATTATTACTTATGCGCTTGGCTCCTGTATTGGTATTACGATGTATGATCCTTTCTTAAAACTGGGGGGGCTTTTACATATTATGCTGCCGGCTAGAGCAGACCCAAACGACCCAAAGATTTTTAAGTATGCAGATAGCGGACTTAGGGAGATGATTCGCAAGATGACCGCTTTTGGCATGTTAAAGAGCAGGACCGTTGTAAAGATTGCCGGAGGCGCCAAGATGTTCGAGATTCGGGGCAATGCAGACTTTGGAAATATCGGCCAGAGAAATGCTACCATGGTAAAGAAAATCTTGATGGAAGAGAGAATGAGCATCAAGGCAGAAGACATCGGAGGGAGTTACGCAAGGACGATGCTTCTAGATGTAGGAAATGGAGATGTAATTATAAGGACAGCGGGCAGACCAGAAAAGCATCTGTAAGGAAGGAGTGGATGAACATGGAGAAAGAAAAAGAAGGAATTCTACTAGAGTCAGGTACGAATGAGATTGAGATTATGAAGTTCACAATTCAGGGTGAATTCTACGGGATTAATGTGGCAAAGGTAAAAGAGATTATGATGGCTGAGAGAGTCAAAGCGATGCCACATGCCCATCCGGCAGTGGAGGGGATTTTTAAGCCCAGAGATATTCTGATTACGGTGATTGACCTTGGCTATTACCTGACAAATGAGAGCCTAGAGCACGGCAGCAGAGACCTGTTCATCGTGACAAATTTCAACAAGATGACAGTTGCTTTTAGGGTGCAGAGCATTGAGGGTATCAGCCGTATTTCCTGGAAAGATATCCAGAAGCCGGACAAGACGCTGACACATGGAGATGAGGGTGTGGCAACTGGTATTGCACAGTGTGAAGGCGAGTTGGTTACGATTCTGGACTTTGAGAAGATTGTGGCGGAGATTGCACCAGAGACGACGATTCAGATGTCAGAGGTGGAACAGATGGGAGACAGACCACTGTGTGACAGACCACTTGTGATTGCAGAGGATTCGATTCTTCTTCAGAAGATGATTGATGATTCTCTAGAGCGGGCTGGTTTTGTCAATGTCAAGAATTTCAGCAATGGACAGGAAGCATGGGATTATCTGTCATCCATTCGCAACGATGAAGACCTCTATGAGAAAGTAAATCTGGTTATCACGGATATTGAGATGCCTGAGATGGATGGACATCGCCTGACAAAGCTTGTAAAAGATGATGCAAGACTTAAGAAATTGCCAGTTGTTATCTTCTCTTCCCTGATTAATGAGCAGATGCGAATTAAAGGTGAAGAACTTGGAGCTGACGAGCAGCTGACCAAGCCAGAGATTGGACATCTTGTACATGTAATTGACAGACTGCTAGAGCGGTTTGCAAGTGAGATTAAAGAGTAAAAAAAGAAGAACCCCCGGAAGTAGTTGCGATACTTCCGGGGGTTCTCTTTCTTCGTTACGTTATTCTGCTTCATGCCGCGGATTCTCGCGGACTCTGGTACAAGCTTTGACAAGCTCCGTTACCATACTGATTTTAAGGCGGTTCTCATAGTAGCTTAGGACTGGGGAGATAGAGGAGTCGCTGGCAACAACATATTTGGAAGGAAGAGCAGTCAGTGTCAAAGCGCAGACGTCAGCTTTGCAGCGATTACATTTGCAGACTCCATGCTGCTCTAAGATGCTGTCTAAATCTTGTTTCATCAAAAGTTCTTCCATAACGTTGATAAAATGATAGCCTTCTTCCTGGGACTCGTTAAAGGTTCTAGCAGCCGCAGAGTGGGATTTCTGTGGCGCTGCTGGCTGCGGTGCGGGAGTCTCGACTTCATCTAGCTCTATCTCCTCTAGTTCTGGTGCAGGCGCTTCCTGAGCCGGCTGAGGGGCTTCTGTGCCAGATTCTTGGCGAATCTCGTCCTCTAGTTCTTCCGAAAGCTTTGTAAGAATCTCCTGAGAGAGCCGGTCATTGCGGCTGCCTTCGTCAACAACCGTAACCGTAGATGGTGTTACAGTATGAGACTGCACATCACTCTTTTTCTCCTGTTCAGATGCAGAGCCATTCTCCTGTGAAGCTCCATTGGTTAAAAGGTCTAGTACATGTGTGGTTTTATTGGTTTTCTTTGCCATTATATGCCTCCTATTAAAGTTCCGCTTCAGCCAAGTCAATGCCTTGTAATCTAGAAGAATTTCTGCTCCCTATCGTGACCAGAAATCCTTCTAAGGCATTGTCTTGTCTTTCGCTGATTATTATAATATATTATATTATCTTAGATGAATCTCCGTTGCAATCTCTAGCAGGAATTCTGCGTAGTCCTGTACAGCGGGTGAATTGGGGTTGTAGGTGAAGATGCTTTCACCGTGGGCAGGGGCCTCTGCAATCGCGACGCCGGGGCGTATCTTGGTCTCGAAGACTTTGGTGTTAATCTGTCCGGCAAGCTGATTTGCCATGTCGAGAACATCGCGGGACAGAAGCGTGCGCCGGTTGAACTTGGTAAGAAGGATACCAAGAACATTAAAATTCGGATTAAAAGTATTTCTCACCGATTCGATGGTCTCTTTCAGCTGTGCCAGGCCCACCAGACTTAGAATATCAGATGCCATCGGAATAATCAGATGGTCTGATGTCGAATAGGCATTGACCGTCAGAAGATTCAGTGCGGGCGGCGTATCAATAATGATATATTCATACTGGTCGATAACTGGTGCAATCGCATCCCGAAGGATACATTCGCGTCTCTCAGGAACCTTTTCAAGGCCGTTACTGCTAAGGGTAATATCAGATACCAAAAGGTCGCAGGTGCCATCGCCCCGAACCAGTGCTTCTTCTACAGGAACATTTCCCTTTAGGACATCCAAGACGGTATAGCGGCTGTCCGTACCGGCTCCCAGACAAAAACCCAGGTTGCCCTGGGGGTCCAGATCAATTCCAAGCACCTTTCTGCCTGTCAGAAAGATTCCTGAAGCCAGAGCTGCGGATGTCGTGGTCTTACCCACACCGCCTTTCTGGTTTGAAACTGTAATAATGATAGACAAAACCGTACCTCCAAATATTGAGATTGTGCCGTAAAACAGACACAAAATTAGTAAAAATGATTTTCAAGTGTTATCTTTATTATACATCATGTCGATAAATAAGTATAGATAAAAAATGATTTTTCAAGATAGGAAGATGTTGCTGCAAGACTCCATAAGATAAAGGGCGGGCTAAGAGCGTGCCCAAAGTCAGGATAAAAGGATTGGAGAGCGGCAGTAGAGTGGATAAGTAGGAAAGGAGAGATAGAAAGATATGGCAAGTGTATCATCGACAAGCAGTTTGGGGAATACCTCTCTAAGAGGTTTTGGAGGTATGGTATCAGGTATTGACCGCGACGAGATTATCGAGCAGATGACCCTTGGGACAACTACAAAGATTACCAATGCAAAGAATGATATTACAAAGTTACAGTGGAAGCAGGAGGCATACAGAAGCCTTAGTGATATGATTATTGGACTGAGTGATAACTATGGAAGTTTCACCTCCTCTTCGAGCCTGGTTGACCCTACGCTGTTTGCAAAAAGTATTATTTCGGTGCATGGAAGCGATAAATCTTCAAAATATGTAACGGCGACTGGAAGCTCGGATTTGATTG
>Ga0137308_101552_pt1 | contig 21261 bp, 16 predicted proteins | sample Inofrocosms_June_FD_97181 | JGI IMG/M metagenome (GOLD analysis project Ga0137308, IMG submission 97181) | Mouse cecal microbial communities from Vienna, Austria - N-Acetylneuraminic and N-Acetylglucosamine D2O microcosms_June | ecosystem: Host-associated > Mammals > Digestive system > Large... | reverse complement strand
TTTATCTATAATGCCTTCCTTGATGCCTCTGTAGATCACATAGGCGGTCATCGCGCCTGTCTCCGATTCCGTAAAGGTTTCCGGCCGATCCAGCACGTCATGGAACGTATGTTCTTTCGTCTCATAGGAAAGCATCGCATCCAGCAGGGCAAGCATCCGGTCATGCACACGCTTCTTCTCTCCAGTGTCCGGATCCGGCATTGCCAGATACAGCCGCATAAGGCCTGTCAGAATCCAGCCGTTCCCGATCCCCCATAAAAAAGGCCGTTTATAGTCTTTTGCTGCATCGTCCCAGATATGGAAATAGAGCCCTGTTTTTTTATCATACAGCCGGCGGATAATACCGTCCATCTGTGTCAGCGCGGCCCGGACATGTCCCGCCTTCGCAAGGGCGCAGGGCATATAAGCCGCCGAATCCGCCCAGATCTCCTTTGTGCGGATCATATGATACACCATGCCGTCTTCTGCTCTCCGGGCATCCTCCAGCAAAAACCGGACGTTTTTTTCGGCGGCTTCCCTGTATCCCCTGTTCTTTGTTTTTTCGGCATAATCCATAACCGCCGGAATACAGAATGCGGAATCCGTCACCGCCGGCGCGTTTTCCACATTGCAGAGCCTTCCGTCCGAACTCTGCCGCTGCACGATATCATGTATGAGCAGCGCAAGCTCTTCCTCCCTGCCGATCTCAAGCAAACACTGAGCCGCAATGCCCTGCTCCCAGCACTGCCTTGTCATGCAGAGCATTGCCTTTAAAACCTTTTCCTGCAAATTCCTGCTCAAAACCTTTTCCTCCTGTGTTTTGTGTTTGAGTCAAATTTTTATACCGTCCTCTTTAAAATCCTGTCTATTTCTTCCATCTGCTCTTTTGACAAAGCGCCGAAGTCAAGCGCAGACACATTCTCCTTTACCTGTTTTTCCGACTTAAAACCGGGAATCGGGATCATACGCTCCCCCCTTCCCCAGATCCATGAGATACACCCCTGCGCCAGAGTCCTTTTGCCGGAAGTCAGGATCTCGCGGACCGCCTCCAGTTTATCCAAAAACACCTGATTCGGTCTCCCGTCTATAAAATATTCCATCCAGGGCGCCGCATGAATACCCCGCAGGTCATTTTCCGGCATCTGCATGCCGCGCCGATACTTCCCGGTCAGGATTCCCATGGCAAGAGGGGATCTGCAAAGCCCCGCCAGCCGGCGCCGCTCACAGAAACCTGTCATCGCCGGATCATCCTCCATCACGTTCTCCGCAAATTCCATCATGGCGGCATGAGCCCCGCCGGCTATGATCCCCGCCCTTTCGGGATCGGACGTGGACCAGCCGTAATACCGGATCTTTCCGGCACGGACCAGTTCTTCCAGCGTATCCAGGACCATCGGTGCCTTTTCCTTATCGTAATCGCCGCAATGAAATAAAAACACGTCGATATAATCCGTCCGGAGCCTTCGAAGCGAATCCTCACAGGAAGTCACGATATCTTCCTTCGACTGCACGATCCCCGTGGTACATTTTCTTTTCTCATCACAGAGGATGCCGAACTTCGTCACCACCACCGCCTGATCCCGTTTGCCCTGCAGCGCTTTTCCCACCAGTTCCTCACTGTGCCCCGCGCCGTAGATATTAGCAGTATCGATCAGCTTCGCCCCCATATCCAGCCCGGCCTGCAGCGCCCGCAGCGAGACGGCGTCATCCACATCCCCCCAGCCCGCCTGTGCGCCCATATCGGTCCATTCACCGCCGATTGCCCAGCAGCCGAGCCCCACAGGGGGGATATCTATTCCCATTTTTTCTATCTTCATCCTACCTGTCCTTTTTGTCCCGGCTCTTTGTCGATATACCTTGACAGGATATCCTCCGGGATGCGTGTTGTCTTTCTGTTTTGTATCTTCTGTTTTAATATGACATGTTCCTGCTCCCTGTTCCCCTCGATCACTTTTTTGAGCAGCCGGTAACAATAAATGCCCAGCTCGTCTTTATCCTGACAGATCGTTGTAAGCGGCGGCTGGAAAAATTTGGAAATGGAAATATCGTCAAATCCGACGATGCCCAGCTCCTCAGGCACTTTGATACCGTTAGAGAGCGCAGCAGCTACAAAGCCCTGTGCGATCAGGTCATTGGACGTCAATATCACATCCGGAACGGGCCTGCCCTTTTCGTCCGTAAAAAGCTTCATAAAAGCGGCATACGCGCCGTCTATCTTATCGATATGCAGATCCTTCGTCATAACATGGATCCGGTCACGTTCGGGCACACCGCAGGCGTCCAGCCCCTTGACAAACCCCTGATACCTGTATTTTAAGTTTTCCTGAATATCCAGCGGCTCACCGGCATAAGCAAACTTCCTGTAGCCGCTCTCATACAGCGCACAGATCAGATGATAAACCGTTTCTTCATTATTAAATTCCACACAGGGGTGTTTCCCGTCATTCCGGTCGCCTAAAACCACAGGAATATTATATTTTTCTATCTCCTGCAGAATATCCTCGTCATTTCCGCCGCCCACAAACACGATGCCCTCCACCCGCCGTTCGATCAGCGCCGACACCTGCGCCCTGACATTGTTATTGTCAAAACAGGCATCCATAACCATCAGGGCGTAGTTGTCCTTCACCGCTTCTTTCAGCATACTCGCCGTACACTTGGCATAAAATTCACTGGAAATATCCTGCAGGATGACACCGATCAGCCTTGTTCTTTTCTGCCGCAGGTTTCTTGCCGATGCGTTGGGCGTATAATGCAGCGCTTCAATGGCGCGCAGCACCTTTGCTTTTGTCTCATCCGTGATCTGGGCAGTTCCGTTCAGCACATGGGATACCGTACTCGGAACAACGCCTGCATACTTCGCCACCTCCACGATCGTCACTTTGGCCCCGGAACTGTTTTCTATTTCTTTCATGGTAAAACCTCCGCTTTCACTTAATCATACCATAAAATCATAAACCGTTTCCGATTTTTTTCTGTCTAGGAACGTTTCGATGTCCTCATGGCATCAATAAATACCGCGCTGACAAGGACAAGCCCCTGAATGATCTGCTGCCAGTAAGCATTTACCTCAAGCAGCGTCATACCGTTTACCAGTGTGGAAAGAATACCGACACCGATCAGCGTGCCCCACACATTGCCGCGTCCGCCCGCCATGGAAATACCGCCCAGTATCACGGCTGAAATACCGTTCATGTCATTGCCGTAGCCCTGGCTTGCCATACAGGAAGAAGCCTGACATACCGTGATGATGCCGCCTAAAACCGCACAGATCCCGGCAATGATATGGGATACAAACCTTACGCGGTTCGTATTGATGCCGGCAAGTTTTGCCACCGTAAGATTGCCGCCCACCGCGAATACGGAGCGCCCGTACACGGTATATTTCAGTACATACCAGATGACCGTATAAGTGATCAGCATAATGATCAGACATGCCGGCACGCCTGCGATCCTGCCGTTTCCGATAAAGTAAAATACCGGATCATCGATGCGGATATATCTTCCGTTTGTCAGAAGGTAGGCAAAACCGCGGAAAATAAACGAAGTGCCCATGGTACAGATAATCGGATTTACTTTCATCACCGTAATGATGAACGCGTTGAAGCTTCCGCCCACAATACCGAGTACCACAACACATAAAAGGATCAGATAAGGATTTAATCCCGCCTCATAAAGTACGCCCAGCACCATGCCGCCCAAAGCCGCAAGCGCGTACTGGGATACGTCCAGGCCGCCCAGCAGCATCGCCACGGTAAGGCCTGCCGCAAGGGTTCCCATGATCGACATATAGGAACCGATGTTCATGATGTTCCGGAACGTCAGAAAGTAAGGGGAGCCCACTCCAAAAATGATCCATAAGATTGCCAGCATGATCAGGGCACTCAATTCGCCCCTTGCGTTTTTAAATATATTTTTCACTTTACTCATATTACTCCACCTCACCAATCGCCAATTTCATAAGCTTTTCCTGCGTAAAATCTTTTTTCTCCACTTCTCCCGTAATGCGCCCTTCACACATTACATATATCCTGTCACTCATTGCCATGATCTCCGGCAGCTCGGAGGAAATCATCATCACAGCCCGGTTGTCTCTGCAGATATCGTTGATCAGATCATAGATTTCCACCTTCGCGCCCACATCGATCCCTCTGGTCGGCTCATTTAAGATCAAAAACTTAGGATCCGTATTCAGGCATTTCGCAATGACAAGTTTCTGCTGATTTCCGCCGCTTAAGCTGTCCGCCGGCGTGTCCAGCGCGGGGGTTTTTACCTTAAGTTTTTCCGCCCACCTTTTTGCCACCTCTCTTTCGTACTTCAGATCCAGAAGGCGATGTTTCGTAATTCCCTTTAAGTTGGATAACGTAATGTTATCTTTCACGGACATGACCAGATTGCATCCTTCCGTCTTTCTCTCCGCAGGCACATAGGAAAGTCCGTGATCCAGCGCCTCCTTCGGCGTTCTGTTCTCGATTCTGCCGCCTTCCATGATGATCTCCATGCTGTCAGGCCTCTGCGCCCCGAACAGGCATCTCGCGGTCTCGGAACGCCCGGCCCCCATCAGGCCGAAAAATCCAACGACTTCCCCTGCCCTCACATGGAACGAAAGATCTTTCAGAAAACCTGTGCTCAGATGCTTTACCTCAAATACGGTATCTCCTATCCGGCAGTCCCGTTTCGGATACATCTCTTTCACCTGGCGTCCCACCATACCGGCAACCACGTCATCCGTTGTCATCTCCGACACCGGCCGGTCCGTCACATATTTTCCGTCACGCATGATCTCCACACGGTTTGCCACTTTGAAGAGTTCTTCCATCCGGTGTGATATATAGATGATGCCGATACCCTTTTTCCGAATCTTAAAGATCAGTTCGAACAGCTTTTCCGTCTCCGTCTCGTTCAAGGCGGAAGTCGGCTCATCCATAACAAGGATCTTTACATGATGGGAAAATGCTCTTGCGATCTCGATAAGCTGTTTTTCCGCCACGGATAAAATTCTCACCATATCTGTCGGTTTCCTGTGTCCCAGGCCGACTTCATCCATAATGCCGCGTACACTGTCGTACATTTTCTCATAATCCACTTTTCTCAAAGGCCCTTTTACCGGCACCTGCCCGAGCAGTATGTTTTCCGCAATCGACAGATCGTTTAAGTAGTTCAGTTCCTGATAGATCACCGCCACACCTTCATCCAGTGCCTGCTTTGTCGTCAGGCTGCTATGACTTCTGCCGTCAATTATGATCTCACCGGAATCCGGCGTATACATACCGGAGAGGATCTTGATCAGAGTCGATTTCCCGGCGCCGTTTTCCCCCATAAGTGCCAGCACTTCCCCCCGATACAGTGTCAGATCCACCTTATCGACAGCCACCACGCCCGGAAATGCTTTGTAAATCTGCTTCATTTCCAACACTTTATCCATGCTTTTTACCTTTCCCGTTTCTGTTTTCCAGCTCAACTCACATGTCTTATATTCTGCAGCCTTCCATCTGTGCTTTTCTCATGGCAGGCTGCAGAAAGTCAAGTGATCAATGCTCTATGAAATTTGCCTGTACTTCATCACGTTCCGCAATATAATCATTTACGTTTTCCGTTGTCAGGGGAGATATCTCAGCATAACGCTGCATTTCCGCTCCGCCTGCCATAATGTCTGCCACATATGCTACGATCTGTTCCCCGTATAAGAAGGAATTGTAAGCCATTGTTGTCACCCATGCCGTAGCTGTCGGGTCATCCATATTTTTCTGCAGATTTTCTACGGAAGAGGGATCTGCATTGTGGGAACCGATCAGGCAGTTTGCCACTCTGTCCGCCGCGATGACAGCCTGATTGATCGCATAGCCTCTGTCGTCGTTCTGTCCTACAAATACGATATGCTCCGCTTCCGGATGGGCATCCAGCCAGTCTCTTGTCATGGACTGTGTCTTGGTATCGTCAGCCATGGAATCCAGCCATACCACCTGATCATCGCTCAGGCCGTATTTTTCCTGGATCTCGTCTGTTGCGCCTTCACAACGCATTTTTACAACATCGCCCGCCTGGGAATCCCAGAGTGCAACAACGAAATCCACTTCGCCGCCGAATCTGTCATCGACAAACGTTTCCAGAGACTTGCCAAGCTGTGTTCCCGCATCATAGTTGTTTACGCCGAAGAAATAAACGCCCTCGCCGTAATCGGAATCGACGGACAGCATCGGAATGCCCTCTGCCGCAAGTTTCTCACCCGCTGCGGCGCCCTGTTCCGGCAGGCAGTTAAAGTCAACGATGATATCCGCGCCTTTTGTCACAAGCGTTTCAATGCTCGTTACCATCTTTGTGGAATCACGATCCGTGATCGCCAGATTGTATTCATAACCTGCGTTTGTTGCCGCCGTGTAGATCGCGCTTTCCACCGTGATAAAGAAATCCTCCTTCATCTGCTGGTTGCAGTACCCGATATTGTAGGTTTCTGCCGCGGGAGCCTCCTCTGCGGGAGTTTCCTGCGCAGGTTCCTCCTCAGCGGGAGCCTCCTCCGCCGCCTCCTCAACAGGTGCTGCAGGCGCCTCCTGGCCTGCGCTGCCGCATCCGGCAAGCATACCTGCCGTCAAAGACACACATAATAAAGTTACTAACATTTTTCGTTTCATTTTTTTCCTCCTTTAAAAAATGTAAACATGTATTTGTCATAGCGTTTCCGCCAGGTGACCATAGTCAGTTTTCCCACGGAAACCTGAAAAACGTCAGGCTTTTCCGTTTATGGGGAAAGCAGAGATCAGCCGGACAATTTTGTACGGAAATGGTATTTTCCGGACAGTACCCCTGCCGTCACTTTCTCCTTCCCGTAGACCACATCCAGCGCAGTCCCTTCTATCGTCTGAAGGCTTCCGGCCTCCGTACAGGGAAGTATAAGCTTTGCGCTGGTGTTGCAGGGTATTTTAAATCCTATTTCAAATAGTTCCCCCCGCCATTTCCAGTCAACCGATATTTCTCCGTAAGCGCTTTCGTAAGTGCAGCTGCACTCCCTTATCTCTTCCGATACGCCCGGATGGATCAGGATGTTTTTAAATCCGCCGCAGAGGGTATCGATCCCTGCCAGCCCGAATACCAGATAAGCACCTGCCACCGCATATCCCTCATGACACAGGGCGTTCATGGACTGCGGATGAAGGGAACCGTCTTCCCTGACGCCGTCCCAGCGCTCCCAGATCGTATCATAGCCCATCTTTCCCATATACCCGATGCTTGGATACCTTTCGGATGTAAGGAACCGGTTTGCCAGAGTTGTTTTTCCCAGTCTCTTTAAGGTCGGAAGAAGGTAAGGCGTAGTGGCGGTTCCGCCAAACCAGCGGACATAACCTTTTTCCGTCATCTTCCGTTCCAGAAAGGCCATCGCCGCTTCCTCCCGGTCCCCTTCAAACATGCCGCATGCCAGCGCGATCAGGTAGTCCCCCTGTTTTTTATAGCGCAGGCTCCCGTCTCTCTGCACATAGTGCAGCCTGAGCGTCTTTTGGATATCTCCCAGAAGCCTTTCATACTTCCCGGCATAATCCCACTCCTTTATCGCCCTGCACATCTCCGTCATCATCATTACCGTAAACACATAATGCGCGCTGCCGAGAATCGTAGGGGCGCTCTCCCCATAGCCGTGCTGTTCATCGGAATACCCTGTCTCCTCCAGAATACCGAGCCAGTCACAGCCTATCGCCGTCCGGATATTTCTGTCGCTGTTGCGTTCCAGATAGTCAAAAAATTTCAGCATTTTCGGGAAATATTCCCGTATCACATCTGCATCTCCATACATTTTATAGAGCGCATAGACCATATAAACGCCGTGGTTGGACTGGATGTCTCCCACAAAGCCCTCCACATCCTTCATCATCAGGGTGGGAGCAATAGCCTCCAGCCCGCCGTCTTCCCGCTGGCCGTCCCATATATCCTTTGCCCATTTCCGTATGCTCAGATACTGATCGTTCAGATAGGACATGGCAAACAGAAAATGATTTCCCTCATTCCCCCAGCCGAGCCGCTCATCCCTCGCCGTACAATCCGTAGGCACTTCAAAAAGATTCGCCTTCTCCGTCGCCAGAGTCATCCTGTAGACCCGGTTGACCGTTTCCTGATCCGTATGGAACCTTGTTGTTCGAAGCAGCCGCGTTCCAAGCTGTACGCCCTCTATATGCAGAAGCTTTACCGTCCCGTATATCGTTACTTCCGCATACCGGAAACCGTGATAGGTAAATGAAGGTGCAAACACCTCCTCTGTTCCTCCCGCCAGAATATATTCATCCTGGCTGCGCGCGGAGCGGTTTCCCCTCAGATGAAGCTCCCCCTTCTCATTCAGCGTCTCCGCGTGGCGGATCACGATCCGGGAGCCCCTTGTCCCTTCCAGCTTCAAATTCAGCACACCGCATATGTATTCCTCGAAGCGGATCAGTATTTTCTTATCTTCCGTATCCGTGATCCCGGCGGGGCTTACTCTTTTATGCTCCACAACGCCAATACCCGGATGCGGCACCGGAGTCAGATCATATTCGCTGCCTGTCTCAACACTGTCCCATTTCGTATCGTCAAAACCGTTTTCCCGCCATCCGAAAGGTTCCTTTGCGGCGTCAAATTTTTCTCCTTCAAAAATATCCGCCTCCTCAAGTCCGCCGTAAGCGCATTTCCATGTACTGTCCGTTGTTACGGTGTGCACCGCGCCGTCCGTTCCGGTTATCCGCAAATTGATCCGCACTCTCGGTTTGCTGCCGTACCATTCCCGGTTATTCAGCCCCATATATCCCGCATACCATCCGTCTGCCAGTACCACGGAAAGAGTATTTTTTCCCTTCCGCAAAAGCTTTGTCACATCCCACGCCATGCTGTAGACCGTCTCCGCATAATTGGAAAGTCCCGGTACAAAACGTTCCGCCGCTATCCGTTTTCCGTTGATCGAAACCTCTGCAAGGCCGAATGCCGAAACATAAATCTTAGCCTTTTTTATTTCCTGTTCCTGCGTAAACTCTTTTCTGAGATAAGGCGGCGGCGGAAGAAAATAGTTATTTTTGCCGTCCGTATAATCATCCGAGCAATGAAAAGGTATCCCGGAATCAAACACTTTTCCGTCAACAGGTTTATCGTATCCGATCCACTCTCCGTCCCAGCAGGAAATCCCCGTCTCAAAATATGACTTTTCGAAGTCCGTCTCCCTGCCTTCCCCGTCCCAGACTTTTACCTGCCATTCGTATCCGGCAGACTCTTCCAGCGGTTTTCCCTGATAGGGAATATACAGACAGGCTTCACTCTCCACCTTCCCGGTATCCCACAAAACCTCCCGATCCTTTTTTACGACCAGCCTGTATGCCGTCTGCTTATCCCCCTCCTTTGAACTCTCCAGATTCCAGCCGAAGCACAGCTTTTCGGGGGACACCTGCAAAGGTTCTTTTTCTCCGTCGCATTTTAAATTGATTATCCGCATTGTTTAAATCCTCTGTTTGTGAAAACGTTTTTATTGACAGCAAAAATATATGGCTCAGGAGGAAGTGTAACGGGCTTTTGCCCATTACACGGCAAGCTCCATCCGCTTGATGATATGATCCTGATAGCATTCATCCAATTCCACAAAATATCCGCTCCATCCCCATACCCTTACAATCAGATTTTTATATTTTTCCGGATGCTTTTTCGCATCGATCAGTTTTTCACGGTTTACCGCATTGATCTGCATCTGATGGCCTCCCAGATCAATAAATGTTTTCACAAACCGCGCCGTCTTTTCCGTACTCTCCTCATCCCGGAACATACTGTCAGTCAGTTCGATCGTCAGCGGACCTCCGTTTGCCACTCTGGACAAATGCGGTTTTGCAAAGGACTTGATGATGGAGAGAGGGCCGTCCAGCCTTGTAAAAATACTCGGACTGTAATTTGCCGCAAATTCCTCTCCCGCCTTTCTGCCGTCCGGCGTCGCCGGCATCCCTTCGGACTGCCAGATATAATACATGGCGGAACCCGTACCTGCCCGATAACAGCCGCCCCGCTCATTGACACAGCCCTCCAGGGAATCCGCAAACCAGTCCAGAAGCGTTGTGGCGATCGCATCCACCCCGTCATCGTCGTTCCCCATCTTGGGTCCCTCATATCTGAGCATATTCGCCAGTCTCTCTCTGCCCTCAAAATCGGTTTTCAGCGCCGTGAGAAGTTCCGTCCTGGTCACGGTCTTTTCATCAAACACATATTTTTTGATACCGGCGAGGGAATCCACCGCCGTGGCGATACCGGTGCCGTGGAAACCGAAGTTGTTGTATTTGTTTCCCCTGCTGACGTCCTCTCCTTTTTCCACGCATCCGTCCATTAAGATACTCATCAGCGGAGCCGGTTCCATATAGATATCATGCACGCCTTCCCTGAGTTTTTCGGACTGTGCAAATATGGCTTCCTTCACTTTCCCCATCAACGCTTCAAAGCTGTCCGCCTCCTCCAGCCCGTCAACCGCCTCCATCACGCACGCCGGGAATGAAAGTCCGTTTAAATTGGGGATATCCATGCCGCAGCCGGGAATGATAAATTCCCAGCACGCCGCCACGGCATAATCGTAAGCATCCTTTTCTTCATATCCCCAGTTCTTTAACGCCTCTATCACCACATCATCATTGGAATACTGCGGAAATCCCAGCCCTTCCTTTGTCAGTTCCGTTCCTCTTACATAGAGGGAAAGCGGCGTGTTCTGATGCACCCTCAGATTGATCTTCGGATCGATCAGCTTCAATTCCAGACTTGCCTGCATACAGAGATCGGACAATTCATTATAACTTTCCGTTCCGTCCGGATTTAAACCGCCAAGCACCATACTCTGGCCGTTGTCTCCCTGCTGCATACCGGTATACAGATCACTGTCCTTATTGAAGCACAGGAAAAACTCCTCCAGAAGTTCCAGCGCCTCTTCTTTTGTCAGCTTTTTCTCCCTGATGTCTTTCTCATAAAAAGGATACATATACTGGTCAAATCTCCCCAGCGTATTATGATACTGGAAGCTGCACCAGAGACAGTAATGTATGATCCGCAGAAACTGCAGCGCTTCCAAAAAGGACCGGGGCTTTTCCCGGGGTATACGCTTTAACACTTCCGCTGCCGTTTTATTTCCTGCTCTTTCAGCCTCTTTCTGATATCTCCCGGTAAATTCCTCCATGATGCAGAGGGTATCGTACATCGCTTTTTCCGCGGCTGCTTCCTGCGGCCTGTTTTCCGCCCTGAAGGCTTCCAGCCTCTCCGAGATCTGCCGTTTTTTCTCTTTTGTGCCGCAGGAGAGCAGTTTCAGGTAATCCGGATTGATATTGCACACTTTTCCCTGTTCATGGATATAATGCTCTTTTTTTATCGCGGAAAATTCCTCCTCCGTAAAAATTTCAGGCAATGCTGCAACCGTGCGCATAAAGGCAATGGACTCGTCAGGCATCACAACGGGCACCTCTTCCGAGAGTACATCCCGCAGTCTGCATACACTGCGCTCCAGATCCCCCAATCCCTTTTCTGCATAATCTGCCGCATAGCGATACGGATCTTTTTCCTCCTGCCTGAATTTATGATGTTCTTTCCTCACTACATAATAATCCAGCATATTCCTGATCTTTGATGTCATTTCCGTCTTCTCCTTCTATCATGTCTTTCCCGTTCACTGAAAATATCTTGATACCGCTACATTAACTTGACGTTAATGCCGTATTTTTCAAACATTTCCGTATTTTCGTCCGGTATTCCATCCTCCTGAAATGCCAGCTGATACCGTCTGCCCACCATCGGATATTTTGCTCCTGCCGTTTTATGATAAGGCAGCAGTTCCACCCGCTCAAGGAACAGCGTCCCTGCAAGGAGCTTCGCGGTATCTTCAAAATTCCGCTCCGAGTCGTTTACACCGGGGATCACAGGAATCCGGATGATAAAGGGAAGCCCGCTGTTTTTCACCGCTTCCAGATTATGTAAGATCAACTGATTATCCCTTCCGGTCCATTTTTTATGCTCTTCCGGATCGATCAGTTTCAGATCCATAATGACATAATCCAATTCTGCCAGAATTTCCCGGAATATATCCGGCGCACAGCAGCCGCAGGTCTCTATGGCACGATGCATCCCCCGCAGTTTTCGGAGTACGGAAAGAAGAAATGCCGGCTGTGCCGTCGGCTCGCCGCCCGAGAAGGTGATGCCGCCACCGTTTTTCTCAAGAATATCCTTATCCTTCAGCAGTTTTTGAGCCAGTTCATCGTCCCCGTAAACCGTTCCGCATATTTTCCTGAGATGCAGCGGACATACCCGGACGCATTTGCCGCAGGCTGTGCATTGTCCTTCATCAGGACAGGCTTTTTTACATGCGCCGCAGTTAATACAGTTTCCGGTACTGACCATAAGCTGTTTTTCTGCCGAAAGCCCTTCCGGATTGTGGCACCAGACGCATCGAAGCGGGCAACCCTTTAAAAAAACAGTGGTGCGGATTCCCGGACCGTCAAATACTGCCAGCTGTTTGATATCAAATACGGTTCCTGTTACGATTCCCATTACACTATCTTTCATTGACCTGCATGCCGGTTATTGGATCGTTAACCAACTGCTTATCATACAGAACCTGACCGTTATGATCATTAATCGGCTCAAGCCATTCTGTTTCATCCGCCCCAAAAATTTTGCTTTTCTCTTCCATCAATTTTCTCCGTATATGTAATCTTTTCAATGAAAACGTTTTTATTAGCAGCAAAAAAATAATTTTTATTATATATTTTAATTATCATGAAAACGTTTTTATAATATTGATATTAACGTATAACCTGCTTTCTGTCAATCACTTTACATAACTTTGTCGTTTTCACACTTTTTTCATGTCTGCTTTTTGGATATTTTGCATAAATAATGCCGGAACACTTCACAGAAATACTGATAGCAATTCAAAAAGAGGCTGCCGCACTAAGAAAAGCATACATACTCATTCCTTACTGCGACAGCCCCTCCGCATAAACTCCGTTCGGCTTTCTTTTCTCCCGCCACTTCTTCAGCAATATCTTCGTAATTTTACAGATTGCTTTGTCTTCAGCCGGTGGCTGAACTTCTGGTCAGTTCAAGGCTGACTGCCAGTGCTCGGTTTACCTGATGCATCATCTTGTCATCCAAATGACACACCCGATCCTTCAGCCTTGTTTTATCTATCGTTCTCAACTGTTCCAGCAAAATCACTGAATTTTTCTCCATCTGGTACTGGTCTGCCTGCAGTTCTATGTGTGTAGGCAGTTTCGCTTTGTTCTGTCTTGATGTAATTGCCGCACAGATGACTGTGGGACTGTGCCTGTTTCCCGTGTCGTTCTGTATGATAAGTACCGGTCTTACGCCGCCCTGCTCGGAACCTACCACGGGTCTTAAGTCGGCATAGTAAATATCTCCGCGTTTCATAGAAACTCACCTCTTATTTTTTTCCCGCAAACCTTGTTTGCCGGTGATATTTACAGTATTTCCCGTGGATTTTATTTCATACACAGAATTTGAATATTTTATAATGATTTCTTCAAAACAGTTATTGTCATCCGTCCTTCCTTTACATAAGCCTGCCCGCAGGCCCTGTGCTCACCGGTTCATATACACTCTGGGAATCCGGCTTCCCAGATCGCATGCCAGCTCATAATTGAACCTGCCTGAGATATCCCCCAATTCTTCCATCGTGATCTCCTCTTTCCCGTCTCTGCCGATCAGCGTCACAAGATCTCCCTCTTTCGCCTCCGGGATATCCGTCACGTCCACCATAAACTGATCCATACAGACTCTGCCGAGAACAGGCGCTCTTCTCCCCCGGATCAGCACATCCCCCTTTCCGGAAAGCCCTCTCGGATATCCGTCTCCGTATCCCACCGGGATCGTGGCGATCCGCTGCTTCTTTTTTGTCACATAAGTCCCGCCGTAGCTGACCGGAGTTCCTGCCGGCACCGTTTTTACATAGACGATATGGCTGTATAATCGAAACAGCGGCCGGAGGGATATCCGGCTTCTATCCATTTCTTCCGAAGGCCATAAACCGTACAGCGCGATTCCCGCCCGCACCAGATCCATCCGGGTTTCCGGCAGTTCCATAATGGCGGCGCTGTTGGCGCAGTGCTTTAACGGAATATCCAGAGATAATTCCGCCCTGATCCGCTCCGTGAAAGCGCCAAACCGTACAAACTGCCCCATCGCGCTGGATTTATCCGTTTCATCCGCCCTTGCAAAATGGGTAAATATCCCTTCGATCTCCAGACCGGGCAGTTCCATTACCTGTTTGATAAAATCAAGACCGGCGTCATCCGGGCTGATCCCGATCCGCGACATGCCGGTATCCACTTTGATATGGATCTTCAGCACCTTTCCCTGCCGGAGCGCTTCCCCGGACAGCTCTTTCGCCATATCCGTCCGAAATACCGCCGGGCGGATATCCTGTGCCACCAGTTCCTTATAACAATCCGGAAAGGTATATCCCAGTATCAGGATCGGCTTATACAGCCCGTTCCGCCTCAGCTGCAAAGCCTCCTCCACGGTAGCCACCGCATAACCGAACACATAGTTCAGACCATCCAGCTTTCGGGCCACCTGCACCGCTCCGTGCCCGTATCCGTTCGCCTTGATCACCGCCAGCATCCTGGTCTCCGGGCTGAGTTTTTCCCTCATATGCTCCATATTTTCCACAGCGGCGTCCAGATCCACCACCGCACAGACTCTTTTATGTTTATCCGGTATATTTTTCATATTAATTTCCATTCCCTGCATCTCCGAAAAAGTATCTTTGTACCCCGGCCGTCCTGCGCTGATCCGTACATTCCCCCAGCAATTCCGGAAGCGCACCGATCAGATCCCCCGCCTTCATGGAAATTTCCCCTGATTTTTCAGCCGCTTTGTCTCCCGCAAGCCCATGCAGGTAAACAGCCCTGTAAGCCGTCCGGAAATAAGCCTCTCTCACTGCGGCCTCTTTCTCTTTTCCGGCTTTACGGTGCAGCTTCACTGCCGTTAATGCCGCCATTGCTCCCATGATTCCCGAAAGGACGTCCCCGGAACCGGCAGTAGCCATGCCGCTGTTTCCGGTCTGATTGATATAATAACGAAACACACCTTTATCCGCATAACCGACCACGGTAGCCGCGTCTTTTCCGACCAGAACAACACCGCTTTCCCGCACAAACCGTTCCATATTTTTAAGGCGCGCCGACTGCAGTTCCTGCATACCACAGTGCAGAAGCCTTGCCAGTTCCGCCATATGCGGCGTCATAATAACAATTCCGCCCATTGCAGTATATGCCTTTATCAGTCCCGACAGTCTTCCCGAAGAAGCCGCCAGATTCAGTCCGTCCGCATCCAGAACAACGGGTTTTTGCCGCTCCATTTCTGACATATGTGTCAGAATCTTCTCCATACTCTGCTCCGCCAGCCTGCCCTGCCCGATCCCGGGCCCGATCACCACGGCATCACACCAGCCGAGCAGCTTTTCCCAGTCTGTATCTTCCGCCAGAACCTGATACATCGCCTCCGGCAGCCGCGTGATCATGATCTCCCTGTTTTCCGCAGGCGAGACGATCTGCAGCATACCTGCGCCGCTGCGCAGAACCGCTTCCCCGGCAAGCAGCGCCGCCCCCGGCGTTCCGGCGCTTCCCGCAAAAAGCAGCACCTTTCCGAAACTGCCCTTATGGCTGTCCGGACTGCGGGATAAAAGCAGCTCCCCTGTAACTTCCGATTTTTTATCCAGCGTGATCCCGGCAGGATACTCTCCCTGAAAACTCTCCGCCGTGATCCCGATATCCGCCACCTTCCGCTCCCCGCAAAACTCCCGTCCCGGATACAGCAGCATCCCCCTTTTCCAGAATCCGAAGGTTATCGTCAGATCCGCCCGGAAAGCACAGCCCAGTACACTGCCGTCCTGCGCCGAAATCCCGGACGGGATATCCAGCGCCGCTTTTTTTCCGGATAACTGATTGAGCCATGCTATCTTTTCCCGATAAATACCGGAAACCTCCCGGGATAACCCGATCCCAAAGAGGGCATCCACTGCCAGATCATAATCCCCTGCACTTTTCCCGGTTTCTGACGTCCGCCTTTCGTCCGTCAATGTCTGCAGATTCTGTCCTGCTTCCGCCTCCCGTTCTTCATCTGTCAGTATCCGGAGATTCCCGCCGGTTTTTGCTTTCCACTCCTCATCCGTCAGTATCCGCAGATTCCCGCCGGCTTTTACTTTCTGTCCGCTATCTGCCGGCACAGACAATCCATGACCTTTATATCTGTTACCTCCATCTGCAAATTCGTCCTTCCTTCCGGTATGATCATCTCCGTACTTTTTCAATATCTCCATCTGCTTTTTCATAGCAGATGAATATTTCGCCTCCTGCCCGCTGACAAGCACCGTAACATCATGCCCCGCCAGAAAAAAGAGCCGCGCCAGCGCCGCTCCGTCGCCGCCGTTATTTCCGTTTCCCGCCGCCACCAAAATCCGGACGCTTCCCGAAAAGATTTCCGGCCATTTCCGCAATATGGCATCCCTTGCCGCCAGCGCCGCCCGTTCCATCAGCACAAGCTGGGGCATCCCGAAATATTGTATGGTATTTTCATCCGCGCGTCGCATCTCCTCCGCATCTACGATGTATTCCATTTTTCTGTCATATCCTTTCAATGCCCGAAGCCTCTCCCCCGGCTCACTATTTATATCGTTGATTTACTTTTATCAAACCGTTTGCTTTTGAGATGTATTTTAACCATTGGAACCTTTCCGGTTACAGCCCCCAACGGCTAAAATCAAACTGATACACAAGCTCCCTGAGTTCCTCCAGCTCTTTTTGATAATTTTCAGCCGTGACCTCTTTTTCTCCGTTCGCAAAACACTGCGTCATATACAGATTAACTTCCCTGTCATAATGGGTATAATCAATATACCGGTTCAGGTTGCAGATCAGCTCCGGATCGTTCTGAAAGAAAAATACCCTCACATTATCATAAGCAAACAGGGACTGCATCATGACGTCATATTCCATCAGACGGGCATCCACATCATTATCCTGCAGACAGTCATACCAGAACAATATGCTGTAGGGCGGGAAAAAAACATAGAATTCCGTGTCGGGATTTTTTTCGATATGGGGCAGGATATGCTCCTGCATATTTGCCAGCGCCGCCTCCACATAGGCATCCTCCGGCACAGTCTCTTTTGCCTTTTCTTCAGGCACATAATTGCTCAGAACATATTCTTCATTATAGTATTCCCCGTAATAGTTTTTTGCATAGATAATATGGAAATCATCAGCCTCGTCCTTCCCGATCAAAGGCGCGATCACATAATCCAACAGGACATCCCTGTTCCACCAGTATTCCACATCATTAAAAATATTGTCGTCATAGTAAGCCTCCGGCACAGGATAAGCGTCCGTATCCGTCCCGTTCGCATAGGGCAGCAGATCGATTCCCAGAAATACCGCCTCCGGCATCCTGTGATGTTTTTCCACAATATTTAAGATCCTGTCCTGATCTTTGGCATGGGCGGCATTATAGGGCAGCTTCATCGTATTCAAACCCAGTATATCCGCAAACCACTGCGTATTAAACTGTACCACCATGGAAGAGCCCAGAATAATACTGTCATACTCCATATTTTTCGCGATGCCGGGATTCTGGTTCAGCTGATTGTCCAGTACATAGGGAAATCCCGGCAGCGGTTTATGATATTGAAAAAACGGATCTACGTAAACCACCAGTGCTGCCATTCCCAGAAGGCAGACTCCGGTAATAACGCCGAAAACCGCAAACCATCTTTTTTTACTGCTGTTCATGATTCTCTTATCTCCTGTCGGCATTCACGAAGATTAAAGCCGAAAGCCGTCACTTCATCCGGAATACCTGTTTCCGATACATCTTCCAATAAATTATCAACCGTTCTGATCTTCATCGAACATCACATAACAAAGTATAACACAATATGAATGAACTGTGTGAACTGATTGAAATGCTGAAGCGGCTGAAAGCCACATAGTTACCGTGTTTTCTTTTCACCTGTCAAATGAATGAAAAAAGAGCTGCCGGTTCGGATACTGTTCCATGAATAATTCAGGTTAAAATATGTTTTAAAAATTAAAGTACAGGAAGGAACTGACGCCCGCCAGAGAGACAACGCAGTACAAAAACAACAATGCCGTCCCTGCCGCGCTCCATACGCCGAACCGGCTCCTCTCCACACGCTCCGCCGCATTTTTCCCTATAAAGACAAGATAGAGCGACAGCCCCATAAACAGCGCATAGGGCAGGTAGTCTCTGAAAAAAACCGAACTGACCGGGATCACCTGCAGCAGATAATTCCATGCGCTTCCCTTGAAAAACACGGCGATCTCCGCCATCGGCGGTCCGAAGCCGCCTGAAAAGATCTGCCGGTACATATCGCACATCGTGCCAAGATCCGGGGACCGGAACGATACGAACGCCAGATCCACAAAACAAAACGTCAGAATCACCATCAGCCGTCTCGGCACCTTTTTCCGGAACGGTTTTCCCAGATAGTCAATGATATACCCGACGCCATGCATCACGCCCCAGAGTACAAAAGTCCAGCTCGCCCCGTGCCAGAGGCCGCTCAGGAAAAACACGATAAAACTGTTTCTGCAGGTCTTTGCCTTTCCGTTCCTGCTTCCGCCCAGCGGAATATACACATATTTCGTAAAAAACCGCCCCAGCGTAATATGCCACCTTTTCCAGAATTCAATGATCCCTGCAGACTGATAAGGGGAATGGAAATTGACCGGCAGTTCGATATGCAGCATATACCCGATCCCCCTTGCCATATCGCAATAACCGGAAAAATCAAAATATAACTGAAACGTATACAATACGGAAATGATCATGGCGTTGGTGGAATCCAGCACCGCAATGGCACCGTATCCCCAGTCCACAGCCTGTCCCAGCGTGTCCGCCAGTATCACCTTTTTTGCCAGTCCCAGCGTAAAAAGCATAACGCCCTTTGCAAACAGATCCCCGTCCGGCATTTTCCGCCGGGGATCGCGAAACTGCGCCATCATCTCCCCGTGGGTAACGATAGGCCCCGCGATCAGCTGCGGGAAGAACACCACAAACAGCATATATTCAATAAAGCCGCACTTTTCTGCCTCCCCTTTATAGGTATCCGCCAGAAAGGATATCTGCTGAAACGTAAAAAAGCTGATACCCAGCGGCAGCACAATATTACGCAGTACAAAAGAAGTACCGAAAACCGCATTGACATTTTCGGTAAAAAAATCAAAATATTTAAAATAGCATAACAGCAGCAGATTAAAGGCAATGCCTGCGATCATATCAGCCTTATTTTTTCCGGTACATATCCTGCGGTGAAAAAAATAATTCACAAGAACACTGCCCCCGAGCAGGAGCAGATAGGAAACATTAAAATAGGCATAAAACCAACAGGACATCCCGATCAGGACAACCTGCGCCAACGTATATTTTTCATACCTGTTCAGCAAATAATACAAGGCCAGTGCGACAGGCAGAAATAAAAATATAAATATATAGGAATTAAACAGCATTTTTTCTTTTATTCCATCCAGTTCCGCAGTATCCCGTCCGCACAGGATACTGCTGTTTTCGTATAAATCTATTCTATATAGCCGTCCTCTTTTTTCTTGCGGCGGTAATTTTCCGGGTGGTAATGCATATCAAAAATATCGATGACATCCCTGCCGAAAATATTGTGCATATAGGTATAGAGTTCAAAGGTACTTTCCTCCCGCTCCTGTTTGCGGACGATATTTTCCTTTAACTCCTCCCGCGCCTTCTTGATCCAATCCTCATAATACTCGATCTCTTTCCTGTTTTCCTCCAGACGCTTATAGCACAGTTCCATTGTTTTCAGCATCAGCTGATAATTTGTCTCTTCTATTTCTTCCTCGTTGTCACCCGTATTTTCCTGCAGCTGTTCCAGCCTTCCGTTGCACTCTTCCACAAGGCGCCTGTGGCGGTCCATCTCCCGCTCGATCGCCTCGTCCATGCGCCCGCCATACCGGTCCGCAAGCTGGATGATCTCATCCATCAGCTTTCTTTTACAGGCCTTCAGCTTTTTCTGCTCCGTGTTGGACTTTCCCTGCTCCTTCAGAAGTTCATTTAACTTTTTTTCCAGTTTTCTGATCTCCGGCGTCTCATCCGTCTGGGTAAACAGCTTATGCCAGTTATTGTCAAGAACCAGCAGCGGTATTTTTGTTTTTGCTAGGGCACGTTTGTAAATCTCATCTGTTCTGGACATTGTCATTCCTCTTTTCGCTATTTACTGTCTATTATACGTCTTCATTTTTCAACAGGAACGAGAGTTTCATCAGGCTCTCTGAAAGATGCACGTTTTCCACCTGAATATGCGGCGGCACGTTCAGATCGCAGTGGGCAAAATTCCAGATCGCGCGGATGCCGCAGTTTACCAGTTTTTCCGCCACTTCCACCGCGCAGGTCTTCGGAATGGTCAGCACCGCGATATCAATATCGTTTTCCTTCACAAAGGCCTCCATATTTTCCATCGGCTGCACTTCCATATCCCGGATCTTCTTCCCGCACAACGCCGGATTTTTATCAAATACCCCTTTAAATAAAAATCCTCTCCGCTGAAAATTCATATAATTGGCGAGCGCCTGCCCCAGATTGCCCGCACCGATGATGATCAAGTGATGGGTTTTATCAAGCCCCAGTATCTTTCCGATCTCCGCATAGAGATACTCCACATTATAGCCGTATCCCTGTTGTCCGAATCCCCCGAACTGATTCAGATCCTGCCGGATCTGGGAAGCAGTCACATGCATGATACTGCTCAGTTCCTTGGAAGATATCCTTGTAACCCCTTCATCCTTCAGCTCGCCCAGATACCGAAAATACCGCGGCAGCCTTCCGATTACCGCCTGGGATATCTCTTTTGACAGTTCCTTTGCCTCTTCCATTTTCAATAACCTCTAAATCTGATTTTCCTGTTCCGATGCCTGCTCTTCATCAAACCCCTTATTGTTTCGGCTTTCGCCTCCCTCTCCGGCCTCCCGGGATTTTACGGTCACCGTCTGATAGGGTATCTCGATCCCGTGGTTTAAATACTCCTGCACAAGGGCCAGCCGGATCTCGCTGCATGCCTGAAAGCTGTCGTTTAAGTTCTTTGTCCAGACAGTGGTTTTCAAAATAACACCGTCCGCCGAATAGCCCTTTACAAAGACCTTGTTCTCCATTGTATTCAGTGTCAGCATATTTCCGGCGCAGATCCGCTTCATCAGTTCCATCGCTTTGGGGATATCCGAATCATACCCCACCGTGATCTCCATAAAGTTCCCGATG
>Ga0137308_101547_pt1 | contig 21390 bp, 28 predicted proteins | sample Inofrocosms_June_FD_97181 | JGI IMG/M metagenome (GOLD analysis project Ga0137308, IMG submission 97181) | Mouse cecal microbial communities from Vienna, Austria - N-Acetylneuraminic and N-Acetylglucosamine D2O microcosms_June | ecosystem: Host-associated > Mammals > Digestive system > Large... | reverse complement strand
GGGGTATGGGGTCCTCAGGTTGGACGTATTACAGGTGTGATAATGTTTGTCGGAGTATTAATGCTTTTAATGTTAATGCTTAGAAATAACAAATTGGTAAATTTTTGTTTGGCCTGTTTGGGATATATGTTCAATATTCTTTTTAACAACATTGTGTTGTTAATGGTCTCTGCTTGCATTGGAATACCTGTGAGTGTGATTGAAAGACAATACTTTATATTATTTTCAGTGGCATATTGTATTAGCTTATGGGGAATTGTCAGAGTGTTTCGTGTCTTAATATATCAAAAAATTCATCTAATATATTATATCGAAAAAATGTCATGTTCAGTAAGGTATGGGTTATTGACAAATTTATTTATGTACATAATGCTTATTCATAATCAATATGTTTTGGGGAGAACAGGTAGGTTACAGTAACTCTGCCGTGCAGTTTAACTGTATTTTGTTTTTAATATGTGCATTAATCAGTAATTACTTGATTATTATGTGTATCCGACAGGTTAAGAATGAAGAAGAGCAAAAAGCAGAGAAAAAAAGGCAGCAATTATTGGAGGATTATATTGTTTGTCTGGAAAATATGGTGGAAGAAACACGGATATTTAAGCATGATTACAAAAATATGCTGTCTACTATGTCTGGATTTATTCATGAAAATCGCTTGAGAGAATTACAGGTATATTTTGACCAACAGTTAAAAAGACCGGCTTACAGTAAACTGGATGAAATGCAGGCGTGGCAGTATCTCAAAAATATTCAACCAATAGAGATGAAGGGTTTGTTGTTTGAAAAGATTTTGGCAGCATTAGGTAAGGGAATTCGGGTACAAGTAGAGATATCAGAGAACGTGAATGTGGTGTATGAAGGGATTTCTGATTTGATTCGTATCTTAGGAGTTTTTATTGATAATGCGGTGGAAGCGCTGGAAGAGGGGAAAGGTTTACTTTGCATTATTATAGCGAAGCTGGATAATCGGATCGTTTTTCAGGTTATGAATGAATGTGAGAACCAGCCAGACTTATCGAAGATATTCTGTAAGGGTTATTCGACCAAAGATGAAGGACGCGGATGGGGGTTATATTCGGTTCGGTCTCTGCTGCAGGAACATGAAGATATGGCACATGAGTGTAAAGTGGAGCAGGGAATGTTTATTCAGAGATTAGAAATTCCTGTTTTCAGACGTTCATGTGTGAAAATTTGACGTTCAGGGAATAGGGATTGATTTTGAATAATGGATTGGATAAAATCATATGCAGAAAGGGGGCTGTATGAGAGATTATACACACGCAATAGCAATAAGATTTGTTGATAAGATGAATGAGTATAGAGGATATACGGAATCTGAGAGAATAGTAATTACATATGGATTGGAATTATTTTTAAATAATAATTTAAAGTTAATGATTTATTTGATTATAGGAAGTGTGTGTAATATATTTACAGAAACAGTAATTGCTGTTCTTGTAATGGCAGTTTTGAGAATTTTGACAGGTGGGTATCATTCACAGTCAGATTTGGGATGTTTGATTTTAACGGGAAGTATGATATTCATTCCAATTATATTGTCAAAATATGCGTTTATAAGTCATATGCATTTTATTGTGTTTTCCTTGGGAATCACAGTCATATATATTTTATATGCACCGTGCGGGGGAAAATATAGTAATGTAAAAGGGTTGGCGTTACTCTGGATAAAAACTGTTGTTACACTAATATTATTTTGTGGTTATTTGGGAGGTATATTCATTAATGAAAGGAAATTTAATGGCTTATGCGAATGATGAGGGAAAAGAAGAATCTATAGTGATGATCGAGAAAGATTTGACATCGGGTGAAGAAACAACTGAAAAAATAATTATTTCAACTGGAGAAGATATTTTAAATGTTGAAGCATATCAACCAGAAGGAGTAGCACCCAATATGGTTATTGGTGATGATGATCGGGCACCAGTACCGGATATGCTATTATCTTTAATGCCATATTCAGCTATTGGCCGTGTTCGTACTACATTTTCTGATGGAAGTGGTAAACTTGGAACGGGTTTTTTGTTTGGACCGAATGATGTGGAAACAGCAGGACATGTATTGCTTGGTAACAATGGAGAGTTGCCAAGTAGTATTACTTTTTGGTTTCAAAATGCAGGGCCACTTGCAGATTCAAGCGGTACACAAGTATTTATTCCTGAAGAATATAAGAATAACAAAAATCCAGATTATGATTGGGGTGTGTTTCATATTAACACAAATATTGGAAATAATAGAGGATATATGGGATGGACATCTGATGTTTCAGTGAACACAGTAGTACAAGTAATTGGATTTGATAGTGTACAAAATAGAATGTTGTTAGCTGGTGGACAGGTTAAAGAAATCAGAAATAATACAATAAGATATAATGTTGATGCGAGTGATGGACAAAGTGGATCACCGGTTGTGAATCGTGTTTTAGATAATCGAATGGTTGCAATACATAGCTCAGGTATACCTGCGGCTTTATTGAATCAGGGAAATAAAGTAACGCCAAGCATGGCTTCTGTGCTAAATAGGTATAGAAATGAATAAATATTTTTTCCGCAAACATTGGTTATTAACAATACTTTTTTTGTTATGTGGTCTGATTATTGTGTTAACCTTTTTTAGACAAAGAATAAATAGCAATAGCACACAAAAATCAAAATCAGAAATAGTAGACGATTTTGATGCAAAGATTATAGAAAAAAGAGAGAATTCTATATTGGTTGAAGCGTTTGATTATAGAAAAGAGATACTTGTAAGCACAAAATTGTTGGAGGAGAAGGAAACTTTTTCAGTAGGAGATATTGTTAATATAGGATATAATGGGCTGATTGAAGAGTCAGATCCGTTAGGGGTTACGGCTCTTTGTATTAAAAAGGTAAGGGATTAAAAAGTATAGTCTTCTCAAGAGACATAATGTATGAGCAAATTACATCAGCCCTGTTGTGTAAATAAAGCTGTTGTAGTAAGATAAAAGGAAAGAAGATATTGTATGTTAAATATGATACAATGATATTTTATTTGCTTTTTCTTAATGCGACAGCTTTTTGTCTGTCGATTGTGGCATATAATATAATTTTATAATTCGTTGGACAAAATTATGCTATGAAAAAGACACTTTTAATTGTGGATTGGGGGAATAAGTTTGAAAAGATTAATAGGTGTATTCTTAATAGCCTTTTTTCTGATAATATTAATAGTAGAATGTATTCAGTTCAATATAAGGGGAGCAAAAAAAATAGTAGAGATGAAAAATATTTCTGAGAATATATCCAATCAGACAAAAATAATGAAAATAGAATTGAATGATGATTATGATAAAAATGGTCAATATTTGAGGGGAATATGTGGAAAAGTTTTGGAAATAAGAGAAAGCGAGATATTAGTACAATATTCAAAGAATGATGAAATAACTTTCACAATAAAAGGAGTTAGGCTAAATTTATTTAAAGAGAATCTCCGAATTGGTGATCAGATTAAGATTACATACTTGAATACAACGGGAAATCTTCAAATTCCGAATAGAATATATTTGGGGGAGTATGGAAAGGTGGAATTGTTGGAATAGATATATTTTACGGAGGAATATATGGCGGTAAAGAAGCGACGATTTTATTTTGTGGGTTTGATCTTTATAATTACATTGGTATTGATAGGACAGCGGCAGTCTCACATTAGGCTGTCAAAATCAAATTACGGAGATCACAACGGAGCTTGACCTGAATGGAATTAACGAAGCCGATACATTCGAAGAGATTTTGAATAACATAGCATTGTCTGTGAAATCTGGCAATATAACATTTGAGATAGATAAGGTTACTTCGTATTATGCGGAGTTCGCGATTACTGTCAGCACAGAAAATCTGATGCCGGATGATAGTAAACTGGAGGCTGGTATTTCTGTAACGCTTCATTTTAAGATATCACTTAATGGGAATGGGGATAAGCAGTTTAATACATCTGAATTTGCACAGTTGGCAAAGGTAGGTGTAGTAGTAGTTGTGGTTGTTGTAGCAATTTGTCTTCTGCTTCCAGAGGGAATTTTGTCAAGTATATTTGCTGCATTTGCCCGGATAGGCGGATTGCTTTTGAACTAAAAGCATTTTGTAATATATTTTTGCGCTGGATGGAGAGATTATATGAAAATTATTCAAAGATTTAATGAGGATGATAAAAAGAAATTGGAACATATGATTTCGCTTCAATTTTATATGCCATATGTGCCGTTAGGAAATCGAAAATTAGCGCATAAGGTGATTTATATTTTGACTCCGGTTTTATATTATTCTGCCGTAGATATGTATTTAGATGGTGTATATATAGTCTCTCTGTTGGCATTGGTGGTAGGGATATTGTCTACTGTATGGATAATCTGGTATCAGAGAGTAGGTAAGAAGTTTGAAGAGAGAGTCCATAAGGTTGTATATGAAGACATTGGCAGACTAACAGAAGCATTCGTTGATGAATCCGGCATTATCTTTAATAATAAATCTATTGGTTATGATGATATTTCAAATGTGATTTTCTATGATGAATTTATGTTTGCTGTATGGTGTGATATAAAATTTCTTGTAATAAAAATTAACACGGAAGAGAAAGAATATATACAAACCATATTAGACAAGCAGGAGCATATTGTGCAGGAGCTCCAAACAAAACCATTTAACTTATTTCTGTATTTTAAGGGGAATAAGTCTGATGAAAGAAAAACAGGGGAGTAGAAGAGAATGTTACATATGCTGACCTTTTTCAGTTCTGTATCTTTATTCCCGCGAGCAACGAACCAAGTGGGCATGCTTGCATGCACATTTGACTTGCGCCCTTGTGGGGAAATCTAAACTTTTGGATTTCCCTGAAAGGGAAAAAGAAATAGCCGCCGCTACCACCCATAGTGACGGCTTGCCTTTCGTTTACCGCGTTTCTAATGCCAGCCCGATCAGACGATCCGCCTGGTCAACCATAAACAGTGGAATGTTCAGTACATCATCGTCCAGCTTTAAATTATCCAGTGAGAACCGTACACGGAGCTTGACTTGATTCGGGAACAGCTCTTTGAATTTCCTCAGGCTCTTGCTGTCGGTGTTGGCTTCGGACTTGACTTCTACGGGGAAAATATCATTTTCCCGTTGGATAAGGAAATCAACTTCATAGGGTGGATTATTCTGGCTCCAGTATCGGGGAACCACTTCAAACTGCCTAATTAAGGCCTGTAGTACAAAATTCTCAGTCAGTGCACCTTTGAACTCGGTGAACAAACGGTTTCCTTCTCCGAATGCCGTAGGAGCCAGATGGGCCAGGCGGCGGAGCAGTCCCACATCCACCAGATAGATCTTAAATGCAGACAGATCATCATATGCAGCTATGGGCAGTCCGGGAGCGGCGCTGCGGTAGATTTTATGCACCAGCCTGGCATCCACCAGCCATTGCAGAGCATCCTCATATTCCCGGGCGCGCGCCCCTTCTTTGACCACCTTGTAGATAAATTTCTTATTTGCCCTTGCCAGTTGGGATGGTATGGATTTCCAGATCATAGAGATCTTCGGGAATTCACTGATGTTGGGGTGCTTGGCAAAGTCACGTTCATAAGCGCCGATGATTCCGGACAGAGCTTCCTGCATAGCAGAGACGTCTCGTGCTTCCGTCCACATGAGCACTGGTTCTGGCATACCGCCTGTAACATAGTACATCTTCAATTTCTCATAAAGCGGATTGAAAAAGGCATCAGGAATTGGCTCAATGGTATCCACATTCTCCAGGTATCTGGCGAGATTTTCGTCGCCGTTGGCAGGCAAAAATTCCATAAAAGTCATAGGATCAATCTGCATAAAGTTCACTTTGCCCACTGGGAAGGAAGACGGCTTCGCCAAAGCAATTCCCAACAGAGAACCGGCGCAGGCAATGTGATATTGCGGAGCATTCTCGCAGAAATACTTTATGGAGTTGATAACTTTAGGGCAGTCCTGTACCTCGTCAAAGATAATGAGCGTCTTTTCTGGCACGATCTTCTGGCCGCTGGCCAGCATTAGATTCTGTAGAATGCGGTCAACATCCTTGGTGGTCTCAAAAAATTGCTTATATTCTTCGTTTTCATCAAAATTAAAATAGGCTGTATTTTCATAATAACGTTTGCCGAATTCTTTGAGGGTCCAAGTCTTACCCACCTGACGCACGCCCTTTAAGATCAGCGGTTTGCGGTAGGGTGAATTCTTCCAATCCAGTAGTTTATTCAAAATCAATCGTTCCATAGATATACGCCTCCACACTTTTATAGGCATTTCCGTGTATTATAATCACATTTTTATTATATGCAAAATGAATGAAAAATACAACCCCACATCGTAAAAAGGGCAATCATTCCATATCCTGTTCAGGAAATATATATAATTTAATATTACTTAGCAAATTATATGAGACCTCAACAGATGCACTGTTAATGGATACTTCGGAAATGATAGAATCCAGTTCTAATGATTCGAATATGTCTGGTGAAAATGAAAAAGAACCTTATGATTCACATGAAGATTTTATGTTGATTATCATAGCGGTTATCGGATGTATGTTTCCAGGAGTAGGATTTTTCATTACAATTGCTATTACAGGAACGCTCGTTTTCCATTACAGGGCAGGTGACTTTTGCCAGATTTCCGTTCCCTTTACTGTGGTCATCAAAAGAAGAGCTTCAAGGATAACGAGGTGCTGACAGATGTCTCGATCTCGTGCAGGAGAGGGGAGGTCTATGGCGTCACGGGATACAACGGGTGCGGGAAATCGGTGTTCTTCAAGTGCCTCTGCGAACTTGAGAAGGAAGACGGCGGGGGGATCATGGTCGGCGGGAAGGAGAAGAAGCCGGGGAACTGCTCTCTTCGGTGGGGATCATCATCGAAGAACCGGCATTCCTTGGGAATGCCAGCGGGCTTAAGAATCTGGCGTATCTGTATCAGATCCGGAATAAGAAGGATAACCAGTACCTTAGCCAGATCATGGAGCATGTGGGCCTGGATCCCAGATCGAAGAAGCCTGTGAAGAAGTATTCCCTTGGGATGCGGCAGCGCCTTGCGATCGCGCAGGTGATCATGGAGGAGCCGGATATATTGATATTGGACGTAAACTGGTGCAAGGGTTTTGCCTGTGTATAGCGTGTAAAGTGTTGAAAATAATGGGATATGGCTACAGAATACACAAAGCATAAGAAAAAATGTGTATGAAGTAGAGGGAATAAATGTAATGACTGGCAGGAGAGAAGTAGTTTCTGGAAGCCGGTTTTTTTATAAATAGATTGTATGGGAGTTTCCACATTAAGGACGGGTGCCGTTTGTTACATGTGAACAGTTTTAAAGTACAAGGTTTAGTAGATTCTGCAGATAGCTTTTTATCTCAGATGCTGATATAGTGTCGTACTTGAAGCAGAGAAGATTTTTAGGAAGGAGAAAAATGGAGAACTGCAGATTTATTTTGAAGGGAGAAAGATCATGGCATTACAAGGAGCGATGGAGGGAACAGCTAAGATCAAAAGAAACAAGGGTACTTTTATGACAGGACTGTTCTGATTATGGTAAACTCTCTTTGTACAGCTGGCATATCAAAAAATCAGCCAGCGGAGGTTTATAAGCACAAAATAACGAAAGGCACCACAACAGCATTAGCGAAAAGATGCAATGATTTTTTGTTACTGAAAGAAAAGAGTAAGCAATTCAAATAAATTTTGTTTTTACTAAGGAGAGATTATGTAAGAAGAAAAAACAAGCAGTCAGAAATAATCTATACAAAACTGAATATTGATGAAAAAGCAGGCACAGGGTATATCCACCGTATGGATGTATCCTGTGCCTTTATTTCAGTAAGATTTATCTTGATCAATATGATGAAGATGACACTATAAAAGGATTAGAAGTCTGCCGAAAGGAATGGAGCTTTCTTCTACAAAAGAAGAAATTATTAAAAACTTATCACTTTGCGGATCTGGAAAAAATACTTCTAGTATTACTTCGATAAATGCATCGGATGTTTATCCAGAAAATGATAGAAGTGGAGCTAATTATAGGGATATTCGAATGTACAATTTAGACAGAATTGCATATACATACAAAGAGTTTCTTGATCTATTAAAGCAAAACACAGAAGTGGAAATAATTAAAAATTGGAATAATACTGGAAGAACTTTATTAAAAGTAATAATAGATATCACAGATGAAAATATTATAATTGGGTGCAAGACATATAATGATTCAAGATGGTATATAGGTATTGGTCCAGTAATTAATTATGACTATGAAATTTCTTATGATTCTTATCAGGAATATGGAAATGTTTATAAAAATCATGTATATGCTGAATTTTTAAATCCAAGCAGCAAGCAAACTTTAATCTCAGATAGTAATTATAACTCATCTTCCACAAATGCTGGACAGTAAAAAGTTCTAACAAAAAAATAACTCTTTCATGCAAATTTATGGTATCTTTAAGTTGCTAAACTCACGAAAGATACAAACCACCTGAAAGAGTTATCTTGTATATGAGTTTACCATACTTTTCGGTGGTTGACCAATGCCTATGTTAGTTTTTATGAATAAAATTTAATATAGACATATAGTCAATTGCTGAAAAGTATGGTAAACTTATATATAAATAATTCTTTCGGTTAGTTGATATCTTACTTACAGTGCAGTAACAAAAATATTAGAGATTTGGAGTGGAGAAGGGCGAAATATTCAGTAATTATCCGAGATGAAAAAGGCTTAGTGGTTATTGCTTGAAAAGAAAGATTTCACATTCTTAATTTGTAGCGAAAAATATTGACGATAATAAAATAAACAGAATAGAAATATAGAAAAGAAGTTCAATTTATTTTAGAGACGTATTTTATGGAAAATGCTAAAAACAGTTGAATTAAATCTATTGCTAAAAAATATCTTTTATTCCGACATAAGAGCCTGGTTCGCTTTCAGACGGATCACATAAGAGGTAGCATTTGTTTCACATTGCTTGTAAAGATCCGGTGCTGCAAAACCACTATTTCCTCGAAGCAATAACGGAATTGCAGAATAATTTGTCTGGAATCCATCCAGTAAAGGTTGTAGGAAATCCAACACGCCGGTGCAGGAACAGTAAATCTGGATAATGTAGGTTGAGAAGCTAAAGTTTTCCTGCCAGGGAGTATGGTAAATATCGGATTACTGGTAAATTCATCGGCACAGTCATCTTCAAAACAAGCGCCAAGAATCTGGTAGATTATTTGCCAAAGATTCTCGCCATCTTTATGTATACGGAATAGAGCAGTGGCATATAATATAATTTTACAATTCGTTGGACAAAATTATGTTATGAAAAAGGCACTTGTTAATTGTGGATTGGGGGAATAAGTTTGAAAAGATTAATAAGCGTATTCTTAATAGCTTTTTTCTGATAATGTTAATAGTAGAATGTATTCAGTTCAATATAAGGGGAGCAGAAAAAATAGTAGAGATGAAAAATATTTCTGAGAATATATCCAATCAGACGAAAAATGAAAATAGAATTGAATGATGATTATGATAAAAGTGGTCAATATTTAAGGGAAATATATGGATCAATAAATCCGCTCATACACATGCCCCTTTCCAAAGATATTTCTTCCGCAGGTAGTCCGCATGTTCCGGGGTAATTACACCCTCGCTGATCTCTGCCATGTTGATACTGCCATACAACTCTCCCCACAGGCAGTCCAGAATATCGGAGTTTGTTTTTAAACCTTCCTTGTATGCATCCAGGTCATGTTGCAGATAGTCCGGCAGGCCGCATTCGAAACTGCGTTCCCGCTTTCTTTCCCGAAGCCCGCCTTCTGTCAGCATCTCCATGGAAACGCCCAGTGCGTTTGCTATTTTATATACCGTTTCCGCGGAACATTTTTCCAACTTTGTTTTTCCGGTGCAAATGTCATTCAGCGTTGTATGCGGCACTCCCGCCGCAACTGCAAGCCGGTATTTTGTCATGTTCCTTTTATTCAGCAAGGAATTTGGAACAGGTATTCAGACTGATACGGCGTTTGTATCATTTCAGGCTGCATTAGAATATGTTTTTAAGCTGGCGGAAAAAGACAGGCTGATTTTAGCGATCGACGAGTACCCATATGTAGCCTGCTCTTCTAAGAGCCTGGCGTCCACTTTACAGCTTCTGATTGATAAGTACAAAGACGGATCTAAATTGATGTTGATTCTTTGCGGTTCTTCGATGTCTTATATGGAGGATCACGTACTGGCATATAAGGCCACGCTTTATGGCAGACGGACATCGCAGATGAGAATACTGCCTTTTGATTTCGCGGATACATGCCGATATTTCGAAGATTTTTCCGGTGCAGACAAAGCTATGGTCTACCGGCGCTTCACGGATGGTAGAAATCTCTGCAAAGGTTGGTGAAGATATCAGCGTTTGTGCCACCTATCTGAAAAACTTAATGGAATTGGGACTGGTTCAAAAGGAAATACCTTATGGTGAAAAGGCATCGCGAAAGTCAATATATGCCATTGGCGATAATATGTTTCGATTCTGGTATCGGTTTGTGCCGGAGAATAATTCAATTATCAGCCGAGGCGCTGCTGATTTGGCTTATATGCGGATCGAACCATATCTGTCAGATTATATGGGGAAAGTATTTGAAGAGATATGCAGGCAATATCTATGGAAACTATTACTAAACGGCGAATCCCCTGTATTGTTCAAGGAACTGGGACGTTGGTGGGGAACGGATCCATCCACCCGAAGTCAGACGGAGATCGATATTATGGGCGAGCAAGATAAGGATACGGCATTGTTCGGAGAGTGCAAATGGACAAATGAAAAGGTAGATGCAGGTGTTCTGGAAACACTGATAAGGCGAAGTAAGATATTCCGTTATAGTGAAGTGTATCTGTATCTTTTTGCGAAAAATGGATTCACAAAGGGTTGTGTGGATGTTGCTGACAGAATGGGAAATGTGACACTGGTGCAGTACAAAGAGCTTTTAGAGAAAATTACAGGATAGATATCATTTCCGTTGACAAAGCATGATAGACTGTATATAATGACTATATAGATGAAAATAGTCAAATAGGAGAACGAAAAGTGCCAAAAAGCTATTCAGATCAGGAACGGGAATACATCAGGAAGCGATTGAAAGAAGAAGCGGCCAAATGCCTTGCCAGGTACGGCGTCCGCCGCACGACTGTCGATGAGATCGTGAAGCGGGTCAATATTCCCAAAGGAACTTTCTATCTATTTTATAAATCCAAGGAACTGCTTTTATTTGAAGTGATCCAGGAGCAGCAGGAGGACGTCAACCGCAGGCTTTACCAGACTATATCAGGCATTGCGCCGGCAGAACTTACAGCGGACAGGCTGACGGATGTGATTTTTGAGTTCTATAAGATGACGGAGGAAATGCTGATTTTGAAAATGCTTGATGTAGGTGAAGTGGAATTGCTTGCGCGTAAGCTGCCGCGGGAAATCGTAGAAGAGCATTTTCAGGATGATACGGATACGATAGAGAGGATGCTTGCGTTGCTCCCTGTGCGAAAGGAAGCAGATGTCAAAGTAATCAGCGCCGCGTTCCATGCCATCTATTTCGCTACGCTGCATAAAGCGGAGATTGGAGAAGAACAGTATGATGAGGCGCTGCGTACGCTGATATACGGGATGGTAATACAGCTAATATAGATAACGTTGACTTGGGAACTGTATGCAAATGGTTTGAGTTATTTACATGCAGTTCCTTAAAACAAACTTTTAATTGACTATTTAATTTGAAATGGTCATATAGTATAAAAAGGAGGGAGATCTATGATACAAGTGAGGAATCTTTCATTCAGTTATACCAAGCAGCCTTTTATTACCGGCATGAGCTTTTCAGTCTCTTCAGGAGAAATCTTTGGATTTCTGGGACCGTCCGGTGCGGGTAAAAGCACGCTGCAGAAAGTGCTGATCGGGATGCTGACTGCTTATCAGGGTTCTGCGGTGGTCAATGGCGTTGAGTGCAAGAAGCGAACCAGGCGTTTTTATGAAGATATAGGAGTGGATTTTGAATTTTCAACTATGTATGAGAAATTAACTGCCAGAGAAAATCTGCGGTTTTTCTCATCACTGTATGAAAAGGAGCCGCGCCCGATAGAGGAACTTTTGGAAATGGTAGGATTAGAGCACGACGCGGATAAGCGTGTATCCGGTTATTCAAAGGGTATGAAAGCACGGTTGAATTTTATCAAAGCATTGCTGCACGACCCGGTTTTGTTATGTCTTGATGAACCGACCAGCGGACTGGATCCGGCAAACAGCCGTGTGATGAAGAATATGATCTTGAAGGAGAAGGCAAGAGGGAAAACGATTCTGTTAACCACTCATAATATGCAGGATGCGGCCGAGCTTTGTGACAGAGTAGCATTTATTGCGGGCGGTAAGATATGCGCCCTTGACAGTCCGCACAATCTGATCATGTCAAAAGGCGCGGCAACCGTAACCTACACATGGGTGGAAGACGGTGAGCACAGTGCGAACTGCCCTCTTAAGCACATATCTTCTGATGAACGGCTGAAACGTCTGATTGCCGAAAACCGCCTGCAATCGATTCATAGCAGCGAGCCGACGCTAAATGATATTTTTATGGATATTACAGGGAGGACGCTGTTATGAGGTTAAGAAGCTTGTTCTTACTGGATATGCGTTTTCAGGCAAAATATGGTTTTTACTTTTTGTACGCTGTCCTGACGATCATCTATGTGATCGTTCTTCTGGCTGTTCCAGAGAGCTGGAGAGAAAATATTGCAGCTATTCTGATTTTTTCTGATCCGGCGTCAATGGGTTTGTTTTTTATGGGGGCAATCGTCCTGCTGGAAAAAAATCAGCATACGCCATGTGCGTTTGCAGTTTCGCCTGTCAGGGCGGAGGAATACATTGCCGCTAAATCTGGTTCTTTGTCAGTGATTTCTCTTGTGGTTGCTGCAGTATTGGCATTAACCGCAGATATGGACAGAATACATATTGTATTGTCTGGCACAGTGATATCCAGCGTGGTATTTACACTTCTGGCTATCATCATTGCAACGCAGATAACCAGTCTTAATCAATTTATTCTATGGACCGTACCGATAGAAATGATTTGTTTTGTTCCTGCGATCCTGCATTTATTCAAAATCACTCCGCTGTGGTTGCGGCATTATCCGATCAATGCCTGTATGGAAATGGTATCTGGTCATGACCCGTCTATAGCAGGAATTTTTCTTGTAACAGCGTTGCTGGCGATTTTATTTTATCTTACGAAATACTGTGTCTTGAAAATGTGGAGCAGTACGGGAGGTGTGAAGCTATGAGATCTATCCGGTTAAGTTTTTTACAGATGACAGCATATATGCGGCGGGATATGATGTTGTTTGCCGCCTGTCTTGCGCCGGTTCTTGCGGGTATTTTTGTGCGGTTTGCAATACCTTTTTTGGAAGAGATTTTGACAGAATATTTTCATATGGCGATGATTATTTCCCCCTATTACAGGTTGATCGATGTATTCTTTGCAATGCTGACTCCCGCAATGTTTTGCTTCGTATCTGCAATGGTTTCTTTAGAAGAAGCGGATGAAAAGACAGCCATCTATCTATTTGTTACGCCTCTGAGAAAGACCGGATATCTGTCCGCACGGTTTGGTGTACCTGCCTTTATTGCATTTTTGGTAACTGTTATCTTATTGCCTGTCTTTAAACTGACAGCTCTTTTGGCGGTTGACATAGTATTATTTGCGGCCGCCGGAACTTTGCAGGGGATGATCATAGCGCTGTTAGTCGTGACGATATCCTCAAATAAGCTGGAGGGTATGGCGGTAACAAAATTTTCTGCACTGATTATTTTGGGCGCGGCTGTTCCGTTTTTTATTGAAGATGACATACAATATTTGGTGTGTTTGCTGCCGTCTTTTTGGATAGGGAAAGCAGCCTGTGAGAATATATTATTTTATATGCTTCCGGCAGTTGCATTATCGATTATTTGGATTGGCGTTCTGTTAAGATGGTATTTGCGTAAAATATAGGAAGAAATGTGAGAAGAGGTACAAACATTTTTTTGTTTTTGTAAATGCAGCAGGGAAGAAAATAGCAGTTGCAGCCGAAAGAAAGATTTGTTATAATCGAATCCATGAAGATATTGATTGTAGACGCACAGGGAGGCGGTATGGGCAGGCAGCTCGTCGCCTCGATAAGAAAAGAATTTCCCAAGGCAGAGATCACGGCAGCGGGAACGAATTCTATCGCCACCTCTAACATGCTGAAGGCAGGAGCAGACCACGCTGCCACGGGTGAGAATGCGGTAGTAGTGGGCAGCAGGAAAGCAGATATTATCATCGGTCCGGTCGGGATTGCCATTGCAGATTCCATGTACGGGGAGATCACTCCGGCGATGGCAGCGGCAGTGGGACAGAGTGATGCGAAGAAGCTTCTGATTCCCATGAACCAGTGTAATAATGTGATCGTCGGTGTGAAGAATACATCCATGAGTTACATGGTTGAGGCTGTGATAGAGCAGTTAAGGAACGAAGAAGTAATTTGACAGTGAATCAAGGAACAGATAACAGAAGTTGTCTTGTGACAGGCAGAAGCCTTTGTCGTGTCGTTTCACTGGGATGCTTGCATGTATATTTTTGAAACGTATGTTCAGAAGGCGTACAGATTTCCGGAAGGGGGTTTGTGCGTCTTTTTAGGGTTTTGCCTGTGTACTGGAAATAGATATTAAACCGCACAGATAGAAATGATCTGAGGCAAAATACCGCCGGATGAAAGTATGGGGCACGGCAAAAAGGAGACAGGATAGGGACATCATAGAAAGAAAGGAGACGGGATGGATACCAGGGAAATATTAGAACAGGTAAGATTAGGGCAGATGTCCGTAAATGATGCGGAAGCGTATTTTCGGCGGCAGCCTCTTGAGGAGCTGGGGTATGCGAAGCTGGATACGCACAGGAAACTGCGTTCAGGATTTGCGGAGGTGGTATTCTGCAGCGGGAAGGCGGATGAGCATCTGTGCCGGATCTATGAGAGGATCTATGCGGCAGAGGGGGAAGTGCTTGGGACGCGGGCGTCCGCAGAGCAGGCGGCCTTGATACAGGAGAGATTCGGGGAAGCACAGTACGATCCTCTGTCAAGGATCTTGAAGATAGAGAAGAAGGATAAGAAGAGAGCCGGGAAGATTGCAGTCTGTACGGCAGGGACGGCGGATATCCCGGTGGCGGAGGAGGCGGCGCAGACCGCAGAATTCTTCGGAAATTACGTGGAGCGGATCTATGATGTGGGAGTGAGCGGTATCCACAGACTTCTTGCCAGAGTAGAGACGATCCAGAGCGCAATGTGCGTGGTGGCGGTTGCCGGGATGGAGGGGGCGCTTGCCAGTGTGATCGGCGGGCTGGTGGATAAGCCGGTGATCGCCGTCCCCACATCGGTAGGATACGGCGCGAGTATGAACGGGCTGTCGGCGCTGCTTACGATGATCAATTCCTGCGCCAACGGGATTGCGGTGGTCAATATTGATAACGGATACGGCGCCGGATATATGGCGTCCCAGATTAACCGGCTTGGGATATCATCGCCGGCAGCAGAAATATAATAGTGGAAATATAATAGTGGAGGGAAAATTATGCATATGGCAGATGCGCTGGTTTCACCGGCGGTAGCGGGAACCATGTATGCTGCGTCCGCAGCGGCGGCGGCATATTCAGTAAAAAAGGTACAGATTGACGATTTGGACAGGAAGATTCCGATGATGGGAGTTATGGGCGCGTTCGTATTTGCAGCTCAGATGATTAACTTCTCCATACCCGGGACGGGATCGTCGGGGCATCTGTGCGGAGGGATGCTTCTGAGTGCGGTGCTGGGTCCGTACGCAGGGTTTCTTACGATGATCGCGATACTGGCGATCCAGTGCCTGATGTTCGCGGACGGAGGTCTGCTGGCATTAGGGTGCAATATATGGAATATGGCTTTTTATGGGTGTTTTATCGGCGGTTGTCTGATATGGAGGGGGATGACCGGCAAGAAAATGACGAAGAAGACCATTACGGCGGCGTCGATCGTCGGATGTATGGCAGGACTGCAGTTAGGTGCATTTTCGGTAACAGTTGAGACGCTGCTGTCAGGGATCACGGAGCTTCCATTTGCGGTATTCCTGGGGATGATGCAGCCGATCCATCTGGCGATCGGACTGGTGGAAGGCCTGATCACGGCGGCTGTGCTGGTATTCGTCTATGAGGCGCGGCCGGAAATGTTATGCTGCAAGGCAGGACAGACGGATCTGGCCGGAAAGACAGGGACGGCAGGGAGAATGAGCCGGAAGGGAACGGTTGCAGTACTGGCGGTTCTGGCATTGCTTATCGGTACAGTGGCGTCACTGTTTGCATCCGGTAATCCGGATGGATTGGAGTGGTCGATGGAGAAGGTTGCCGGGACGGCAGAATTGGCGGCAGAGGGCGGTATCTATCGATCAGCAGAAAAGATTCAGGAGATCACGGCGTTCCTGCCGGATTACGCGTTTAAGTCATCTGAGAGCGCTGCCGGTACATCGGTTTCCGGAATCGCCGGAGGCGTGATCGTGCTTGCGGTATGTCTGGGAGTCTGTGTTGTCATTAAGAAGGTCAGACGGTCCGGAACAGTGTCCGCTCAGACTGCAGAGAGAGGAAATGCCAAAAAAGGGACGCGGTAATGAAGAAGATCAGTGAAGCGATTTCTGATTTACATAAGATGGACATGGAGGCGGGGAGATCCGGATGGCTGCAGGGAGTCCACCCGCTGCCGAAATTGCTGGTTACCGTTTTTTTCATTCTAATAACGGTTTCATTTGGGAAATATGACCTTGCCGGACTCCTGATGATGGGGGTATATCTCATCGTCAGTTTTGTGCTGGGAGACATTTCCGTCAGGCTTCTGGTGAAGAGGATGAGGGCGGTTCTGGCACTGGTCTGTCTGGTGGGGATTGCCAATCCTTTTTTTGACAGAAAGGTATTGTTCCTGATCGGAGAGTTTGCGGTTACCGGCGGCATGGTATCGGCGGTGACGCTGATGGTCAAAGGGATCTTCGCGGTCTCGGCGTCTTATCTGCTGATGGTTACGACCAGTATTGAGGATCTGTGCTATGCGCTTCGGAAGCTTGGCATTCCCGGGATATTTGTGACTGTTCTTATGCTGGTGTACCGTTATATCATCGTTCTGCTCAAAGAGATTGAACGGATGACAGATGCCTATGCCCTGCGTGCGCCGGGGCAAAAGGGGCTGCACTATAAGGTCTGGGGAACAATGGTCGGGCAGCTTCTTCTGCGGAGCATGGACCGGGCGCAGATTGTCTATGACAGTATGATGCTTAGGGGGTATCACGGGGGATTCTATCTGAGATGTAAGAAGAGAGCGGGAAGAGGCGATTATCTGTATGCGGCTGTATGGCTTACGGCGCTGCTGGTATTGTCATGAACGAGCGCCTGCAGGTTATTCCTGTGGGCAACGAGCCGGGCGCGTTTGCAGGAATATATGGCGGCTGCCGTGAGGAGCATAATGCTTCGCCGCTCTGAAGTGCTGAAGGCGTGACGTTCCGTTGCCGGGTATCTGACTGCAGGATAATTCTTTGGCAATATAGCGGTAGAATTCGGGAGATTGGGAGAGAAAGATGAGTATATTGGAGATGGAGGATATTTCTTTCGCGTATGGAAGTCCCCGGGAGAAATATCGTAATCAAGTATTAAACCACATAAATCTGTGTGTGGAAACGGATGAGAGCGTCGGACTTATCGGGGCAAACGGCGTCGGAAAATCCACGCTTCTTAAGCTTCTTACCGGGCTTTTGGAGATGCAGGAGGGAACGCTTCGAATTGCAGGACTTGATATGAAGAAGGAGAATCTCAGAGCGATCCGCGCAGAGATCGGCTATGTGTTTCAGGATTCAGACAGTCAGTTGTTCATGTCTACAGTGTATGATGATGTGGCGTTCGCACCGCGCAACTATGGAAAAAGCGAGGAAGAGACCAGGAGTATGGTGATGAAGGCTCTTGAGCAGGTACATATGGATGACCGGAAGGAGCGTCAGATCTACCGTCTGTCCGGAGGGGAGAAGAAGCTGGTATCCATAGCTACGGTACTTGCTATGGGGACAAGGCTCATGCTGCTAGATGAACCGTCCGTGGCGCTGGATCCGGGAAACCGCAGGAATCTCATCCGTATCCTGAATGAACTGCCGGGGGCGAAGATCATTGCAAGCCATGACCTGGATTTTGTATATGATACCTGCCAGCGGGCGGTGCTTCTGTCAGAAGGAATGATTGTTGCAGACGGGCCGGCACAGGATATTCTGACCGACCAGGTATTGCTTGAGAAACACGGGTTGGAACTGCCGTTGTCATTTTCCCGCACAGCGCCTTAAGAATTGTCCGTAGGTTCTGCAGCGCTGTACCACAGGCTTTTGAAATTTTATTAAACTATTGTATTTTGCTGTCTGCTTGACAGCTTTTTTATTTTAGGATAACATAGGTGGGGAAAGCATACTTTCCGTAGAAGGGATTGGAACTTATCGATGAAGAATCGTTTGGAAGAGCTGCGGAAGCAGCAGGGGATCAAGCAGGAGGAACTGGCGCTGGCGCTTGAAGTGTCGCGGCAGACGATCGGATCGTTGGAGAATGGTAGGTATAATCCGTCAATTATGCTTGCTTTTAAAATTGCACGGTATTTTGGAATGAGTATAGAAGATATTTTTATCTATGAGGAAGAGTAATTGAGGAAGAGTGATTGAGGAAGATTGACCGAGGGAGATCAGTTCTATGAAGATTATTATTTCACCGGCGAAGAAGATGGACAGGGAGACGGATATGTTCCGGCCGGCTGCACGTCCGGTATTCCTGTATGAGGCAAAGCTGTTGATGGAGTGGATCCGTGCACTTTCTTATGAAGAGGCGAAGGAGCTGTGGCGATGTAACGATAAGATCGCGGCACTGAATTATGAGAGATTCCAGAAGATGGATCTGTATAAGGCATTGACACCGGCATTGATTGCATACGAAGGAATCCAGTATCAGTATATGGCGCCGGAAGTATTTACACAGAAGGAATGGGATTATGTGCAGGAACACCTGAGGATCCTGTCTGGATTCTATGGTGTGCTGAAACCTCTGGACGGCGTGGTGCCGTACCGGCTGGAGATGCAGGCGAAGGCATGCGCGGGCGGAGCGGGGGATCTGTATGAATTCTGGGGAGATAAATTATACAGGGAGATAGATGACGGAGACAGAATTATCCTGAACCTTGCTTCCAAAGAATATTTCAAATGTATCGAAAAATATCTGGAGCCGGAAGATACCTGTGTCACCTGTATTTTTGGAGAACGGAAGGTAGATAAGGTGATTCAGAAGGGAACACAGGCGAAGATGGCGCGGGGAGAGATGGTCCGTTTTATGGCGGAAAGAGAGATCGTGAAGGTGGAAGAGATCAGAGGATTTGACCGTCTTGGTTATCGTTTTGAAGAAGAGCTGTCATCCGGGAAGGAATATGTCTTTTTGAAATAGGATTCAGGCTGCAAAATGGGCAGACATCTCATGTCCGGTATGGTAAATACGGCATTTCTCGCTTTGTGTCGTGTTCGTCTGCCGGAAGATACGGTATTATGACCGTGTAACGAAGAGGTGCACTGAAGGAGTTACATTTCGCAGTCGGTCGGGCCATGGGTACCGCAAGAACTGTGTCGGGAAGGAGGAGTACAGTAAGATGAACTTAAAAAAGATTGGACAGTTCCTGAAGTATCTGCGGAAGGAGAAGGGGATTACCCAGGAACAATTCGCGGAGATACTTGGTGTATCCGGCAGGACAGTTTCCAGATGGGAGACGGGAGTAAATATGCCGGATTTGGATGTCCTGATTCAGATTGCGGATTATTATGAGGTAGAGATCAGGGAGATTCTGGATGGAGAAAGGAAAGGCGAGAAGATGAATAAAGAGATGGAAGATACCGTATTGAAGGTGGCGGATTACAGTAATCATGAGAAACAGAGACTGGCGAAGAGGATGAGCATACTGCTTTTCTGCGGACTCATTGCCTTTACGGTGTATCTGGTGATGGAATTTGTGGGTGCGGCGGATGTTAAAGGAGTGCAGGAAGAGGCTGCGAGTGCGGCCCTGGGATTTGCCTATGGGATCATGATCACGGGAGTTTTGTATACAAGCGGCTGCCTGATGAAGTTTAAGGCATTTAAGAAGAGGCTGCTTAAGAGAGGGTAAATAATTAGATATAAAGCAGGCGACCGGATTGATATCGGTGGGTATGAATTTGAGGTTATCGAAGTGCCAAGTCATACGAAAGGTTCTATCGTGTTTTTGGAAAAGCAGAGAGGGTGGCTGTTTACCGGGGATATCATGCTGACCTGGGAGGTATGGGGGCAGTTAAGCGACGGCGACTTTGCTCCTTCGGCCAGTTTGTCGGTCTATTATGAGAGCTTGATGGAATTGCAGAAGAGGAAGTCAGAAATTTCCTGCATATTTCCTGCTCATGGCAAAAAAGAAGGAAATCCGGAAGGATGTACAGAGTATACTCTGCCGCCGTCTGTTATTGATATCTATTGTAAAAATATTGCCCGGATATTGAAGGGTGAAGTGGAAGGAGAACTTTATGTCCATCCGACAAGAGGCGGGAAGTTAGTTCGGTTTGAGATTGGAGGAATTGTATATAATGTGAAATGATGGGGTTGTCGGGAAATGTGGATTATGAGACTAATTCTTAGCAGAATTCCACCGGCAGTGCAACAGTATTCTCATTCAGCCAGAGCGGTGAGTCATACAGACAGAGGATGACACCGGTTCCGCTCTTTTCCCGGGAATGCGATCGATGACATCAAATGCATTTGTCATGGATAATTTTGGATTGGCGCTCATCTTGATCTCGACAGTCTGATATTTCGTAAGAAAGTATACCAGTCCGGTATCGCGGAAATACATCTTAGGTGTTTTGAGTGCTCTTGTCAGGGCAGGATAGCCGCCGCGGTGGATGATTTCCCAGATATTCTCACAGGGACGATAATTCTGCTCCCGTTCGTGAAGATATTCCTCTGTTGGAATAAAAGGTTTGTCAAATGAATCCTGCTGTATTTCCCGCAGAGAGAGTCCTGCCAGTTCAAGGATTGTGATTCTGCCGGCTAAAGATTCCGAGACATTTTTCATTAGATGGTATTGCTGTGAACCGGTGAGAAGAAACTGTCCTTTTGGGTCAGATTTGTCGCATTCCATTTTGATATAGGGGAAGAGTTCGGTAATAGACTGTACTTCATCCAGGATGACGGGAGGTCTGTTATTGCGAAAAAAAGTCCTGGTTCTTTTTTGGTTTCAGCGAGTAAGACGGGATTATCGAAAGTAATATACCGGCGGTCTTCAT
>Ga0137308_101546_pt1 | contig 21398 bp, 14 predicted proteins | sample Inofrocosms_June_FD_97181 | JGI IMG/M metagenome (GOLD analysis project Ga0137308, IMG submission 97181) | Mouse cecal microbial communities from Vienna, Austria - N-Acetylneuraminic and N-Acetylglucosamine D2O microcosms_June | ecosystem: Host-associated > Mammals > Digestive system > Large... | reverse complement strand
TACGAGCTTTTTTCGCTGTTCTCTCTTTTCGGCGATGAACACAAAATATCCGTTCAGACAGATTATTTTTACTCCCCCGAAAACAGAAGTCAGCTTATTTTTATACCAATCGGCTCTTTTTGTAACCATAATCATTTTTCCACCAAACGCCAACCGCATATATCCGCCCTCTATAAATGATTTGGCTACGGAAAAATCCGTGTGATACGGAGGATTTGACAGAATCAGAGTAAAATCCTTTTCGGCTACATTTTCATAAGCATCGCCGCAGTATACTTTTATACCGCCCACACCGTTTAATTTGGCATTCCTTTTCGCAAACTCCGCCGCGATTTCCGAACTGTCGGTCATTACGACGTTTTCAGCGCCTATAAGCTTAGCGGCATAGATTCCAACAATACCGCTGCCGCAGCCTAAATCTAACAGTATGTCGCCTTTATTTATTTCAACCGAAGAGAGCATAGCCAGCGTTCCCTTATCGGGAGAATTCGGAGAAAACATATCGGGGTGAGTGTCAAGCGTTAACGCTATCCCGTTGATAACCGCCTTCAAAATCAATCCTCCCTTATCTGCTCCGCTTTCATAAACAGCCTGTAAACTGGAGCAATCCGGTTAAATTCCTCGCCTATTTTTTGTGGAAGAGACTTGCTGTACAAGGTTTTAAAATCCTTGCTTTCGGAATAGAGAAATATATTTTTACGGTTGAGCCATATTTTGTTTTCTTCGGGCTGGTCGGGATAACGATCTTTTTTGTACAGGTCGCCGCCCAAATTGAAAATTTTTTGGTTCATATAAGCTTCCTTTGCAGCCGTAAAACTGTAATCTCCCGATATTACAAGCTTTCTCAGCGCCACAAGAGTAGGGGTGGTAGTATAATAATATCCGCAGCCGTAATCAAAACCGCCGGGTGATACGCTAAAGTAAAAGGCGGGCAAAGATGTGGCGTTTTCTCTGGTGCGGCTGAAGGTATACCATATATAATCACGAAATACGGACATTCCTTTTGAATAACGCGCGTCGCGGTAGATACGGGAGAGCCTTTTGGGATCGCATGATATCTCCGCGTCTATTTCCTTTATATACGGCTCGATCAGCTCCACAAATTCCCGGAACGGCTCCTTAACATATTTTTCGTAATCGCTTTTATGCTCATGAAACCACTCCTTACTGTCGTGAACATGGTTTTCAAATATAAATTCGGGAGTTTTTGCGGTAAATGGCATTATCGTTTCCTTTCCTTAATTTATTGAAGCCGGGTTATTTATTCGCAATAATATATTATATCGGTTTTGACAGCGGCTTCTTTTACTTTAACATTAAAAACCCTGTTCAAAACACCGCTTTTATACACATCCGATGTTGTTCCGGACAACACGATTTTACCGTTGGACATAACTATCATATTGTCGGCGTATTTTAAGGCCAATGGAATATCATGAAGCACGGCCGCAATAGCCCTTCCCTCAGAGGCAAGACCTCTGCACAGCTTCATCAGTTTTATCTGATGTGATATATCGAGAAAAGACGTGGGCTCGTCCATAAGGATCACCGGCGAGCTTTGCGCCAGCGCCATGGCGAGGAATACCAACTGAACGGTGCCTCCCGAAAGAGAAGAAACGTTTTTTTCCGCATATTCGGTAATACCGGTTATTTCCATAGCTTTTTCCACCGACTCCAAATCTTCTTTACGGTAGCGGCGGGGATATGACAAATGAGAAAATCTCCCATGAAGCACCATTGTCCTTACCATAAGATCTGGAATGCTTTTCATCTGAGGAAGATAAGCTATTCGGCGGGCAATTTCCAAAGAACTCATACTATCGGTACTTTTTCCTTCGGAATAAATTTCTCCCTCTTTTTTCGGGACGATGCCTATCAGTGTTTTGAGGAGGGTGCTTTTTCCGCTTCCGTTAGGTCCTATTACCGCCGTTACCTTTCCGCCGTTAATGTCCGTTGATACCTTATGAAGCACTTCTCTTCCGTTATAGCAGGAGGAAATTCCCTTGGCCGAAAGGAGAATATTATCCACGGGAATGTCCCCCCTTCGATTTGAACAGCAGAAATATAAAGAACGGAGCTCCAATAGCCGACATTACTATACCGGTGGGGATTTCATAGGGAGTAAAAAGAGATCTGGCCGCACAATCGCAGAGAGTCACAAACATTGCTCCCCCTAAGGTGCAGACAGGAAGCAGTCTTCGGCTCTCACCGCCCACAAGTCTTTTTACCATATTGGGCACTATAAGTCCCACAAATCCCAGCAGACCCGCAAAGCTTACGCTTGCCCCTGCCATAAGCGCCGCCAGAGCCAAAAATACGGTTCTTATCTTATTTACGGAAAGACCCAAGCCCTGTGCAGTGTCATCGCCCATTGAGAGGACGTCAAGTTCGCTTGAAAGAGAAAAAGTCAGCATCAAGGCAACAATTATCATCACGGCGGCGGGAATAAGCTTTGAATCGGTTACACCGGAAAATCCTCCCGTCCGAAAATCCGCAGTATAGGCTCCTATTTCGGGGTAAAGCGTAATTATTCCCTCGGAGACGGCGGTAAGGAAGCTGTTTACCGCCACTCCGCCCAAAATTACCGCCGAACGTGAGGCGTAAGTTTTTCGGGCGGTTAGCGCAACGGCAAGCACCGCCGTAAGCGCCCCCAAAAAAGCCGAAGCTGCCACCGCCAAGCCTGAAACCGCGCCAAAGGCACAGCAGAGAGTAACACCCAAACCCGCGCCCGCATTGACGCCTATTATTCCGGGAGAGGCAAGACGATTGGCGAGCACCCCCTGTATTACCGCTCCGGACGCGGAAAGACCCGCTCCCGCAAGGAGACAGGCAGCGGTACGGGGTAATCTTGCATAACGTAAAATACGCCATTGTACGGGATCGTTACCCGTAAAAAGCTCAAAGGGCGATATCCGTACAGCGCCCACGCAGACGCTAAACAAAGCCGCGAAAACACAGCCTGCCATAGTTATTGAAATTATAAGAGCAAAGCTTTTTTTCTTATGAATTTTCACTCAGAATCTTCTCCAGCCCCTCATAAGCTTCTCCCCAGCGGGAATTTGGCTTAAGGTTGTACAACTTTCTGTCCATATGGAAAACTCTTCCCTCTTTTACGGCGGTAAACTCGTTCCATGCGGGATTTTCGGCAATAAAAGCGTCGGTTTTTTCCTTTACCTTTTCGGCATCGCTTCCTACCTGTACGAAAAAAATAAAATCGGGATCCTGTTCGATGATATATTCAATGCTTAAGTTTTCCAATAAGGACGTCTCACTGTCGGAAATATTGACACAGCCAAGACTGCTTAGCATTTCGCCCAATACGTTGCCCTCGCTGTTTTTTGCTCTTATGCTTGCGGAGGACGCTCGAAGTGACAAGACGGTGGGAGCGCCTTTTTCCTCAACACGTTTTACGCTTTGTTCCCTTACCTTCTCTATCTGCTGTTTTATATCCAGTCCGTTTTTTTCGTAAAGATCCTTTCTACCCGTAATATCGGTGCAAATATCAAGCATTTCCAGATAGCTTTCAAAATCGGAAACGTCAAAATATGCAACGGTCATTCCCGTTTCTTCAAGAGTATCCAGCCAGTCAAGATTTACTTTTATATTGGGACTGGCTATTACAAAATCGGGTTCGGCGGAAAACAGCATTTCAAGGCTCAATTCGTTTATTTTTCCAAGATTTACCGTATCCTCGGAAAGCGGAATATCGAAGTCTTCCCATGTATCGTCCGGCACTGCCGTCACCTCACCGCCGGAAAGATACCAAATTTCGGCGAAGCTTCCCATAAAAGCCGCCACACGCTTAGGAGCGTCAACGGTAACCGTTCGTCCCAGCGCGTCGGTAAAGGTAAAGCCTTTCTTGTTTTCGTAATATACGCCGTTATCGGAACACCCCGAAAAGAAAAGAACGAACGAAACAGACACTGCCAGTACAACATGCTTAAGCAACGCAAGTCTTTTCATCAGCAGGTAGCACCGCCTTTTACCTTCTTTTCAAGCACCGCGCTCTTATCTATCTTATTATTAAGCAGTTTATCCTGAACATAATCAAATCCCAACCTGTCTATCGTATCCGCAAAGCGCTCTCCGGAAATTCCTTCGTCGCGGAAAAAGAGGATAGCTTTTTCAACTATATCAAGCACTTCCTCCTCGGAAGTAAACAGCTTATCGAGAGGCTTTCCGTAAGCCACTTTTTTGCCCCATCTGCCGCCGATATATACCTTATACCCCTCCGAATATTCAGGAATAGCACCGAACGGGCACTTTTCCCTGCATCTGCCGCAGTTGTTGCAGTCGTTTCCTATAACCAATTTTCCGTTTTCAAGCTTAGCCGCCTTTATGGGACAGGCGCTTTCCACCTGACACTTTTTGCAGCCTCTGCATTTGTCGCTGCTGTATAAAGGCATACGCTGTCCCACTATTCCCAGATCGTTCAGGTCGGGTTTTACGCAGTTGTTGGGACAGCCGCCCACCGCTATCTTAAATTTATGAGGAAGCGTCACATCGTGATAGCCGATGTAAAATCGATCGTGTATTTTTTCGCTGAGTCCGAAGCTGTCCAAAAGGCCATACTGACATGTGGTACCCTTGCAGGATACTACCGGGCGTACCAACGAACCGGTGCCGCCCGTCAGAAGGTCATTTTCCTTAAGAAACGCTATGATTTCATCAATGTTCGCGTAATGTACACCCTGAATCTCAAGGGTAAGACGGGATGTCATGGTCACCTCGCCGCTTCCGAAGCGCTCGGCGGCTTCCGCTATTATATGCTGATCCTTTGCGGTAATCTTTCCGTTTTTGGTGATAACACGCACATTGAAAACATCGTTGTAGCGTTTATCCCGAAGGCAGCCCAATCCCTTTACACGCTTTATTTCTTCCGGGGGAAGCTTATCGCCGGCGTTTTCGATTCTGACCGTATTAAAGAAGGCACCTCCTTCAAGTACTTTTGTATTGCTATAACCGAAGTGTTTAAGCCTGTTTTGCAGGAAATAGCCCCTCTTGCCCTTAGCGCAGACCAAAAGCAGCTTTTCATCCTTCGGTATGTCCTTCAGTTCACCGTTTACCTTCCCCAGATCAACCCATTGAGCTCCGAATATCTTGGGTTCGGGCTGAACGTCGATTACTTTATAACCCTTTGCCTCGCCGTTTGAATACTGTGCGGGGGTAAATGTCTCGAAGCTTCCTTCCATTTTATTTTCAAGAACATAACAAGCCTGTACAAAAGGATGTATAGCGGTTGAGAACGGAGGGGCATAAGCCATATCCATAGCGTCATAATCGCTTACCCGTAATCCTGATGAAATTCCCACTACGGCGATATCAGTCATTTTGTCCACGGCGCTGCCCAAAACCTGCAAGCCCAAAAGCCTGCCCGACTTTTTATCAGCTATAAGCTTTGTCACAAAACTGTCGGAATCCGGATAATAGTGAGCTTTGTCGTCGGTGACGCAGATAACGGTTTCCACATCAAAGCCCGCCTCTCTCGCCTGTTTCTCGGAGAGACCGGTGCGCCCCGCATTTAGAGTCGGAGAAAGCTTTACGACGCCCGTACCCAGACATCCGGCGTAAGGGCTGTTTTCGCCGGTAAGCGTTTTGGCAAGACATCTGGCGGTAATATTTGCGGTAGATCCCATAGCAGACCATTGACGATTGTCTGTAAGACGGTTCTTAACTATCGCGCAGTCGCCTGCCGCGTAAATGTCATCAAGATTGGTTTTCTGATAACTATCTACGCAAATTGCTCCCTTGATCATCTCAATTCCGCTGTCTTTAAGAAAATCCGTGGATGGACGAATACCTATACACATTATTACAACATCCGCGTTAAGCTCGCCTACGGAAGTAATCACCGATTCCACCGAGTTTTCTCCCCTTACGGAGCTAAGTGAGACACCGGTAAGTATTTTAAGTCCGTCTGCCCTAAGCCGCTTCGACGCATAAGCCGCCATTTCGGGATCAAAAATATTGGGCAGTATTTGATCGCACATATCCACTACGGTAACGGAAACATTCTGTGGCATTAGGTTTTCGGCCATTTCCATACCGATAAAGCCCGCACCTATAACGACAGCTTTTTTGCAGCCGTTTTCTTTTACGTAAGCGCGAATGGCAATAGCATCGTCCGGAGTGCGTACGCAAAAGACGCCTTTCAAATTTACTCCCTCTATATCTGGAATAACGGGAGAGGCTCCGGAAGCGATAACAAGCTTATCGTAAGTTACTTCTTTTTCCGTTCCGTCGGAAAGCGAACGCACCGACACGGTTTTTTCCTTTGAATTAATCTTAACGGCTTCATGCCCCGTAAAAACGGTTGCTCCGGTAAGGGCGGAAAATTTCGAGGGAGTGTTTACGATAAGTTCTTCTCTTGTTTCAATCTCCCCGCCCACATAATATGGGAGACCGCAGCCCGCGTAAGAAATATCGGCGCTTTTTGTATAAAGCTCAACTTCCGCACCGCGGTTACAGCGCTTTAGCTTTGCTGCCGCCTTTGTTCCCGCGGCAACGCCGCCGATGATTACGATTTTCATTTACTGTCCTCCTTGAAACTTTGTCATTTAAGAAGCTTTTTAAGATATTTTCCCGTATATGATCTTTTATTTTTAGCTATTTCCTCCGGAGTTCCCTCTGCAATGACATAGCCTCCCTTATCTCCGCCTTCTGGACCCAGATCAATAATGTGATCTGCCGTTTTTATAACGTCAAGATTATGCTCGATTACCACCACCGTATTTCCTCCGTCGGTAAGCTTTTGTAAAATTTCTATAAGCTTAGCGACGTCGTGAGTGTGAAGTCCAGTTGTTGGCTCGTCAAGAATATAAATAGTCTTTCCCGTAGCTCTCTTTGAAAGCTCGGTGGCAAGCTTTACTCTCTGCGCTTCCCCCCCCGAAAGGGTGGTCGCGGGCTGACCTATCTTCACATAACCGAGACCCACGTCAAAAAGGGTTTGCAGTTTTCTCTGTATTTTCGGTATGCTGGAGAAAAATTCAAGTCCTTCTTCCACAGTCATTTCAAGAACATCATAAATGCTTTTTCCCTTATATTTTACTTCGAGGGTTTCCCGGTTATACCTCATCCCGCCGCATACCTCACAGGGAACGTATATATCTGGCAAAAAATGCATTTCAATTTTTATAATGCCGTCTCCTTCACAAGCCTCGCATCTTCCTCCCTTGACGTTAAAGCTGAATCTTCCGCTGGAATAGCCCTTCGCCTTGGCGTCGGCGGTGGAGGCGTACAAGTCCCTGATATCGTTGAAAAGTCCCGTATAGGTGGCAGGATTGGAACGGGGAGTTCTTCCTATGGGAGACTGGTCGATGTTTATTACTTTGTCCAAATTCTCCGTTCCCGTCATTTTCTCAAATTTTCCCGCTCTTACTTTGGCTCGGTTAAGCTTTGCCACAAGATGTTTATACAATATTTCATTTACAAAGGAACTTTTTCCGCTTCCCGAAACACCTGTAACACAGGTAAACAATCCCAATGGGATATTAATGTCTATATTCTTCAGGTTATTTTCCGCAGCTCCGTATATTGTAAGGCAGCGGCCGTCGGATTTTCTGCGCTCATTGGGAACAGGTATCTTAAATTCACCCGAAAGATACTTTCCGGTTATGGAGCGATCGCTTTTAATAACGTCCTCCACGGTTCCCGCCGCCACAACCTCGCCGCCGTGTATACCGGCTTCCGGACCGATGTCGACAATGTAGTCCGCTGCTCTCATGGTGTCCTCATCGTGCTCCACCACTATTACGGTATTGCCTAAATCGCGGAGATTTTTCAGAGTGGCAATCAGACGGTCGTTATCCCTCTGGTGAAGCCCTATGCTGGGCTCGTCCAGAATATACAGAACGCCCATAAGAGAGCTTCCTATCTGTGTTGCCAGACGGATACGCTGGCTTTCACCGCCGGACAGTGTACCCGAAGCGCGGGAAAGCTTAAGATAATCAAGACCTACGCTTTGAAGGAAACCCAATCTCGATTTTATTTCCTTCAAAATCTGCTCAGCTATCATACCGTCCCTTTTTGACAAATTCAGTCCGCAGATAAACTCAAGAGCGCCCGTTATGCTGAAATTGCTCATATCGTTTATATTTTTTCCTCCGACGGTAACAGACAGCGCTTCTTTTTTAAGCCTTTGACCGTGACATTCGGGACATTTAGTTTCGGACATATAATCGGATATTTCGTCTTTTATATATTGGCTGTTGGTTTCGCGGTAACGGCGTTCAAGGTTATTCACTATTCCCTCAAAGTCGGTCATATAAGCTTTATCTCCGTCCCAAGGACGGGAAACCGGTATCTTTTCACCGTTGGTACCGTATAACAGAACGTTGATGGCAGTCTGAGGAAGTTCCTTTACGGGAACGGTTACGGAAAAATTATAGTGCTTTGCCAAAGCGTCAAAGTACATTTTCGCCATGCTTCCCTCACCGTAGGTCCAGCCGCTTGCTTTTATGGCGTTCTCACTTACTGAAAGATCTCTGTTTGGTATGATAAGATCTTCGTCAATGCTCATATTAAAGCCCAAGCCCGTGCAGTGAGGACAAGCTCCGTAAGGGTTATTGAAGCTGAACATACGTGGATTCAGATCCTCTATGCTGACGCCGTGTTCCGGACAAGCATAGTTCTGGGAGAAATGCAGTTCCTCACCACCTATAACGTCCACAAAAACAACTCCGCCGGAAAGTCTTCCCGAAGTTTCTATGCTTTCAGTGAGTCTCGATCTTACCGTTTCTTTTATTACAAGCCTGTCTATCACCGCTTCGATGTTGTGCTTTTTGTTCTTTTCAAGCTTCACCTGTTCCGAAAGGTCATACATTATGCCGTCTATGCGCACGTGGATAAAGCCCTGTTTTCTTAAATTGTCGATTTCCTTGGAGTACTCGCCTTTTCTTCCGCGGACAACGGGAGCCATAACCTGTATCTTTGTGCCCGCTTCTAATTCCATTATCCTGTCGGCTATCTGATCCACCGTCTGCTGCTTTATCTCCTTGCCGCATACGGGACAGTGAGGAATACCTATTCTCGCGTATAAAAGCCTTAAGTAATCATATATTTCCGTAACCGTCCCCACAGTGGAGCGGGGGTTTTTGGAGGTAGTTTTCTGATCTATGGAAATAGCCGGAGAAAGACCTTCTATGCTTTCCACATCGGGCTTTTCCATCTGCCCCAAAAACATTCGGGCATATGAAGAAAGGCTTTCAATATATCTTCTCTGACCGTCGGCATAAATCGTGTCAAAGGCTAAGGAAGATTTTCCGGAACCGGAAAGTCCCGTCATTACAATAAGCTTGTCTCTGGGCAGTTCAAGGCTGATATTTTTCAAATTGTGCTCTTTGGCACCCTTTATCACTATTTTATTGTTTATTGCCATTTTATTTATCCTTCAGTTCCGTAATTTTATCTCTGAAATAAGCCGCCTGTTCAAAATCAAGAACCTTTGCGGCTTCCCGCATAAGTGAGGTGTACTGTTTGATAAGAAGCTGTTTTTCTTCTCTGGAAAGCTGCTTTTTTTGTTTTCCCTTCTTATCCGACTTTGCGGAAATTTCTATGACGTCGCGTACCTCTTTTACTATCGTTTTTGGCACTATACCGTGTTCCTCGTTGTACCTTTCCTGTATTTCACGGCGGCGATTGGTTTCGTTAATGGCCGTTTCCATGGAATTGGTCACCTGATCGGCGTACATTATTACCATACCGTCGGCGTTTCTGGCAGCACGGCCTATAATCTGCACCAAAGAAGTCTCGCTGCGCAGGAAGCCTTCTTTGTCCGCATCGAGAATAGCCACAAGGGAAACCTCTGGAAGGTCAAGACCCTCACGAAGCAGGTTGATTCCGATAAGCACATCAAATTCGCCCAATCTCAGGTCGCGGATTATCTCCATGCGCTGTATGGTATCTACATCATGGTGCATATATCTGACCTTAAGACCCATTTTTTCAAAATATTTTGTAAGATCCTCCGCCATTTTTTTGGTCAGAGTGGTTACCAGAATGCGCTCCTTTCGTTCAATACGAGTGTTTATCTCGGACAGCAGGTCTTCTATCTGCCCATCAACTGGTCTTACGGAAATAAGGGGATCAAGAAGCCCTGTAGGCCTTATAAGCTGTTCCACCACCCTTACTGCGTGCTCCTTTTCAAAGGGACCCGGCGTGGCCGAAACGTATATTACCTGATTCACCTTTGAATAAAATTCGTCGAAGTTCATTGGGCGGTTGTCAAAAGCGGAGGGAAGACGGAAGCCGTATTCCACAAGGTTTTTCTTTCTCGCAGCGTCGCCGCCGTACATACCTCTCACTTGAGGAATGGTAACATGACTTTCATCAATAAGCATAAGAAAATCCTTAGGAAAATGGTCAATCAAGGTAAGAGGTGTGCTTCCCTCCGGACGTCCCGACAATACTCTTGAATAGTTCTCTATTCCCTTGCAGGTGCCTATTTCCCTTAGCATTTCAAGGTCATATGCGGTTCTCTGAGCTATCCGCTGAGCTTCAATAAGCTTGTGTTCGTTAGTAAAAAACTCTACGCGTTCTTCCATTTCCCTTCTTATTTCTTCAAGAGCCTTGTCCAGCCTTCCTTTATCCACTATATAATGACTGGCCGGGAAAATGGCTGCATGCAGCAGTTCACGTCTGACATTGCCCGTTACGACTTCTATCTCCGTTATCCTGTCTATCTCATCGCCGAAAAATTCCACTCTGAGAGCCGTTTCGGAGGGATTTCCCGCCGGAAAGATCTCCACAATATCGCCTCTTACACGAAACTTATTTCTCACAAAATTAACGTCGTTTCTCTCGTACTGTATTTCCACCAATCGGGCTATAAGCTCGTCCCTTCCGATTTCGGTGCCTTTTCTTATTGAAATAACGTTAGCGCGGTAATCATCCGGACTACCCAAAGAATATATACAAGAAACGCTGGCCACAATTATAACATCGCGCCGTTCCGCCAAAGCGAAGGTGGCGGAGTGTCGCAGGCGGTCGATATCGTCATTTATGGCGCTGTCCTTTTCTATATAAGCATCAGTTGACGGAATATAGGCTTCGGGCTGATAATAATCGTAGTAGCTTACGAAGTACTCAACCGCGTTGTTGGGAAAAAACTCTCTCAGCTCGCTGCAAAGCTGCGCCGCAAGAGTCTTGTTGTGAGCAAGCACCAAAGTCGGACGGTTTACCTTAGCGATAATATTCGCCATGGTAAAGGTTTTGCCCGACCCTGTGACTCCCATCAGCACCTGTTCCTTATCGCCGCTAAGCACGCCTTCGGCAAGCTTCTCGATAGCGGCGGGCTGATCCCCGGTCGGGCTGTATTCGGAATGCAGTTCAAATTTATCCATATATTACCGTTTCTTTCTTTTATAGCAATCCAAAGCACACGCTTTATCAATTCCATATTCTGTCAGACATTACGCTTTCACGCATACTTACGGAACCGTATTTTCCCACAATTATGTGATCTACCAATTCTACGTCAAGTTTATTCAGCAGCTCCGCCACTTCATCGGTGGCAAATATATCTTCTCTCGAAGGCTGCGAAGAACCATTGGGATGATTATGAGCCAAGGCTATCCGCTCGCAATTGTTTTTCAAAACAAACTCCACTATTTTTCTTTGTGAAATCTCCACACTTCCGGGGTTGCCCTCCACTATAATCTCATTTGAAATCACCATCAATTCGTCATCCAAGGCGATAGCGTACAGAACTTCGTTTTTGCAGCCCAGAAACAGATTCGCACAGTATTCGCAAAGCCGTGAGTGTCCGCTGACGGTACGCTTAAAGGCGTCATCGTCCTCCGCAAAGGAAGAGATAAGGTACTTCTTTGATACCATCTGAACGAATTTTATCAGCGACGCCGCGTTTTCTCCTATTCCATTGACCTTTACAAGCTCTTTATAATCGGCGTTCAGAACTTTAGCAAAAGTTCCGCCGAAAGTATCAAGCAAAAGATGAGCGGTATCGTTGGTATCCTTTTTGGGGACGGCGTAAAACAACAGCGTTTCCAGAAGCTGAACATCGGTAAAGCTATCAACACCGAATTTTATAAAACGTTCTTTCACTCTCTTGCGATGTCCTTCATGAAGATTCGGTTTCTTTTCCGGCATAATTATTCTCCCGCTTTGAACAATGCTGTTTCGGAAATCCGGAATTTCCGAAACATAATAATAAGAAATAAAGCTTTTCAGCGAAATATCCGCAAAATTCAATAATTGCGGATATTTCATTATTTATTACGGATAAAATAATAAATCCGTTAAAAGTCCGTTTTGAATACCGCTCCGGTATTTGAGCTTGTTACCAGTTTCGCGTAGCGCTTTAGGTATCCGTCAAGCTGCTTGGGTGGAAGTATTCCCTTTTCTCTCCGCTCGGCTATTTTCGATTCGTCCACCAGTAGCTGTATTTTCCTGTCGGGGATATCTATCATTATCTTGTCGCCGTTTTCCACAAAGGCTATAAGACCGCCATCCGCCGCTTCGGGAGAAACATGACCAACCGCTGCGCCTCTGCTGGCTCCGCTGAAACGGCCGTCGGTAATAAGCGCTACCGATCCGTCCAATCCTTTGCCGACAATTGCGGCGGTGGGAGCTAACATTTCCGGCATTCCCGGACCGCCCTTCGGTCCCTCGTATCTTATGACAACCACGTCGCCCGCATGTATCTCTCCGCCAAGTATGGCGTCAACAGCCGCCTGTTCCCCGTCGAACACCTTTGCGGTACAGGTTACTTTCATCATTTCGGGCTTTACCGCACCCTGTTTTACCACTGCACCGTTTTCCGCTAAATTACCCGTAAGTATTGCTATGCCTCCGTCACTTCGTACAGGGTTTTCCAGCTTACGAACAACAATACCGTCCGCGTCATTAGCGGCGTCTATTCTTTCCTTTTGTGTGCCCGTTACCGTAAGAACGTCGGAATTTATCACTCCCGCCTTATCCAGTTCCTTAAGCACCGTCTGGATACCGCCCACCGCGTTTAAATCCTCTATAAAGATATCACTTGCGGGATTGAGCTTGGCCAACTGAGGAACTCTTTTACTTATGCCGTCTATATCCGAAAGAGAAACATCTATACCCGCCTCGTGGGCAATGGCAAGAAGATGCAAAACGGTATTTGAAGAAGCGCCTATTGCCATATCGGCTGCAAGGGCGTTTATCATATTGTTTTTGGTGAGAATATCTTTTGCCTTTATGTTAAGCTTATATAACTCAACTATCCGCTCTCCCGCATCTTTCGCCAGTCTTCTTCTGGCGGAGTTTACGGCGGGCTCAGTTCCGTTATAAGGAAGTGCGAGACCTATGGCTTCTGTAAGACAGTTCATGGAATTTGCCGTATACATTCCCGAACAGCTTCCGCAAGTGGGACAGGCGTTATCCTCATAATCCTTTAAAACCGATTCTCCGATTTTCCCGTCGGAATATTCGCCGATAGCCTCGTATATTTCATTATAGCCGACACGCTTACCCTGCACACATCCGGCCTTCATCGGACCGCCGCTTACAAAGATCGAGGGGAGATTCAGCCTCGCCGCCGCCATAATCATACCGGGAACAATCTTGTCACAATTGGGTATGAATACAACTCCGTCAAGAGGATGGGCGGTGAGCATCACCTCAATGCTGTCGGCAATAAGCTCTCTTGAAGCAAGAGAATAGCGCATGCCTTTATGGTTCATTGCCAGACCGTCGCAAACGCCTATTGTGAAAAATTCAAAAGGTACGCCCCCCGCGTTTCTGATTCCGTCCTTTACACAACGGGATATTTCGTGAAGATGGCTGTGTCCCGGGACATAATCGCTGGCGGCACACACTACGGCGATAAAAGGTCTGTCCATTTCGCTGTCGGTAACGCCAAGCGACTTTAACAGCGCTTTATGCGGAGTCCTGTCAACCCCGTTTTTTATTAAATCACTTCTCATTTATATGACTATTCCTTTCCTGATTGACAGCAATTCAATTATAGCATACTAAATATGACAACTGTATGTCATATTTAGTATCAATTACAAAATTACGGTTAATTTAACTGCCGCTTTCATACTCCGCTTCCCTGCTGTCTTCCCAAAAGCGCCGCTCCTATTATGCCCGAATTATTCCCAAGTTTGCACAAGGTAATTTCGGTATTATTATCGCTGTTCTTTGAGTAGACTTCTTTTGAAATGCGTTCTTTTAAGGGCATTAAAAGATTACCGCCTTCATTGCTTACTCCGCCGCCGATACAGAGAATATTGGGCTGAAATACATTTATCGTATTGATTATTCCGCAGGCTAAATTTTTAATAAAATAATCAACCACGTCTTGTCCCGACTTGTCGCCGGTTTTAGCCGCATTAAACGCCGTTCTCCCGCTGATTTTACCCTCTTTTTCGGCAATCGGAATCATAAGGGAGTCCGGATTTTTTTCAATCGCCCTTTTGGTAAATTTTACAAGAGCGGTGGCGGAGCAGTAGGCTTCAAAACAGCCCCTTCGGCCGCATGTACAAGGCTCGCCGTCAACATTTATAACGGTATGACCTATTTCCGCTCCGGCGTAATTTGAACCGCTGAAAATTTTTCCGTCAATTATTATGCCCGCTCCAAGTCCTGTTCCCAAAGTAATGACAATTGCGCTTTTTGCACCCTTTGCCGCGCCTGCATAATATTCGCCGAGCGCGGCGGCGTTTGCGTCGTTTTCTATGTAGGCGGGAATACCGAGAGCATCGCCCACGAACTGCCTTAAAGGTACATTCTCCCATTTTAAATTGTTGGCGTATTCCACCAATCCGCTTTCGATATTGCAGGTTCCGGGACAGCCCATTCCCACCCACTTTATTCTGTCAAGCGGCAACCCGGCTTCCCTTGCAGCCAATTCACCCGCGAGGGCAATATCCCGCAGCACTTCTTCGTAACCGCGCTCCGGATTGGTCTTGACCTTACTCTTTGAAACAATATTAAAGCTTTCGTCCACTACGCCGGCGGCAATATTTGTGCCGCCTATATCGATTCCCAGTGAATATTCCATAACAAGCTCCGTTCTCAGTCAATGTCCGTAATTACCATTTCCGCCTTGCCTTTAAAGGTATATTCGCCGTAACCTGCGGGAATAAAGCAGCTGTCGCCCTTTTTAAGCTTAACCCCGTCTATTTCCCCCTCGCCATCCAGCACCAGTAAAGAGTTAAAAGATTTTGCGGATGCTTCAAAAACGCAGTGCTCCCAAACACAAACCTTATTCACCCTGAAATAATCGCATTTTGAAAGCAATTGTACGGAACACCCGTCCTTTTGCTCGATTTCACCCATGGCTTTTGTAGGGTATTCAGGGGGGGTAAGCTTAGTCACCTCCACCGCTTTTTCTATATGAAGCTGACGGGGTTTTCCGTCCGCGCCCACTCTCCCGTAGTCATAAATACGGTATGTCGTATTGGAATTCTGCTGTATTTCGGCTATAAGAATTCCTTTTCCTATGGCGTGAAGAGTGCCCGCTTCTATAAAGAAAACGTCGCCTTTGTGAACGGGAACGCTGTTTGTGACTTCAAGAAGGGTATTGTCCTTTATCCTGCGCTCAAATTCCTCCTTGCCTATATTGCTCTTGAAACCGTAAAGCAGCTCGGCGCCTGGATCACAGTCAACAATATACCACATTTCGGTTTTTCCGTACTCACCTTCAACACTAAGCGCGTATTCGTTGTCGGGGTGAACCTGTATCGAAAGATTTTCCTTGGCGTCAATAAGCTTGATAAGAATGGGGAAATTATCGAATTTATCACAGTTTTTTCCCAAAACGTCCTTTCCGTTTTCTTTTATAAATTCCGAAAGTGTCTTTCCGGCAAAATCGCCGTTGAATATAATGCTTTCACCGTCCTTGTGGCAGGAAAGCTCCCAGCTTTCGGCAATCCGATCCGCGTCGGAGGTTTTTCCGTATTCCTCCCGCAGTCTGGTTCCTCCCCAGATATAGTCCTTACAGGGAGCGGTGAGCTTCATTGGATAAAGTTTCATTTTTCAGATCTGTCCTTTCTCTTTTTCAATTTTAAGTATAACACAATAAAATTAAAATGTAAATTCATTCCGAAAATTTTTTTATCATTCTTATATCGCTGCCGTAAAAAAACAGATTTTCCATGGAAAACATACGTGAGGAAATTCTGCCCACATATCGGTTCTGAAGCTCCGACAGCGTGAAATTGGTATTTATTATAAGGGGCTTTCCCGCGTTCATTCTTGTATTCAGGAGATTATACAACACGGAAAGATAGAATTTTGACTCAAATTCGGCTCCCAAATCGTCTATTATAAGAAGGTCGCATTCCTGTAAAAGCTGTATTGTATCGGATTGTACGGTGCTGTCAAAGTGCTCCTTTTCCACTATTCGGAAAAGATTGGGAGCGGAGCCGTAAATAACGCTGTATCCTTTGTTGATGATCTCGTTTCCCACGGCAAGTGAAAGATGAGTTTTTCCGAGGCCGGTACCTCCGACCATAAGTATACCGTTCTGAGGAAGGTGAAAATCCTCGCAGTAACGAAGACAGTAATTGAGATTTCCCTTCATCTCCTCTCTGAAGGTTTTTCCGCTTACGGCTTTTTCCGTATCGGAATAGTATCTCATATCAAAAGAAGCGAAGGAACAGAGATTCATGGCGGAGGAAGCGTTCAGGTCAAGACACTGAAAGTTTTTCACAAGCTCCATAAAACAGGAGCAGCGCTTTCCCTCGTATATTCCGCTGTCTTTACATTTTTCACAGCTATATATGGGATTAAGAAAGTTTTCTTTAAATCCTGCGGAAATCAGCAGTTCTTTTATTTTTTTACGAATCGACAGATTTTCCTCGGCTATTCCCTGTACGGCGGAGCGCGGATCGCCTTCGGAAATCAGAACGGACGCCAATCTTGAACCTCCGGAAATAAGCCGACGGCGAAGCTCCTTTATTTGAGGCGACTTTTGTTCCGCGAAGGCGATATTTGCCCGCTGCTGCTCGTCGTTTCGCCTTTTTCTTTCGTTCAACTCGTTTTCCGCCATAATGTAATACTTTTTTAAGTAACTCATAAATCAACTTTCCTTTTCGCTGCCCGTTCAATCATCAGACGCTCTATTTCAGATATGTCAAGCGAAGCGTTTTCACCTTTTTCCACCGTCTGAGGCTTTTTATCCACTTCAAGCTGTTCCTTTTTCCTGATGCCCTTGCCGTACCAGTCGGTCAGTATTTTATTCATATACTTAAACGCCAGCTTGCCCGTCTGATTCAAGGTTATCTGGTAAGCTTCGCTTATCATTTCATCGTCGAACGCCAATTCATTTACCCATTTATTGATAAACTCCTTCTGTTCTTTGGAAAAGGATGAGGTAACCTCGAACATGGTTTTGAATCTGCCTACCGCAGAGTTAAGCTTTTTAAGCTCCTCAACTCTTTTTTCCGCCGACTCTATTGTGGTTACTCCCGCTTCCACCCATTCAAGAGCCGTGCTCCGCATATAGGCGGGTTTATTTTTGCTTATGGAAAAACAGTAATCTACTAGTATCAGCGCCGCTTCCACGGGGAGACATGCGTCCTCCAGAATTATCATAAGCGTGTTTTGCTCGTTATACTTGAGAGGTCTTCCGTACAGGGCTTCGCAGTGCTTGAAAAGATAGTCCGCCTTATCGCTTCCCCTTACCGTTTTCGCGATTTCAACAGGAGGAAAATCGGGCGTTCGAGTAAGCTCTATCTTTTTCACTATGCTTTTGTGTTCTTTTTCCGCTTTGATAATATCAGTCTGAGCGTAAGTCTTTACGCCCGCTTCCTCTTTTTCCCGAACAGGAATAAGGTCTCCCGCTTTATCCGCTTCAAACAAACCGCGCTGCTTCCAAAAGTTAATTCCCTCCTCTACCCGTTCGGGAGACAGAAAAATTTCCTCGGATATCCTTTCACAACTGAACGATTCCCCGCCGTGTCTTAAAAGGTATAGAAGGATTTTTAACTCGCTTTCTCCGGCAAGCTTTATATATTTGTCCACAACAGCGCATGGAACACAAAAAATACCGTTCCAAACGCCCAAATTAATTTTATAATTCATTTTTATACCGTTATATTGTTTTTTTATAGTTTGTATTCATTTGATTTGTACGTGGATTTTCGAGAAGGTTCTGTCGCTGATAAGGTAAAATCTGTCGAAAAACGCGTACAATATCTTATGAACATATGCTCTTACAGCGCAAAATTCCGAATATTGGAATAAGGCGCAGGATCCTTTGCCAAACGCACATTATCCGCCGCCTTGCCCTCCGTTTCAAATATTATAAGGGTATTTGTTCCTTTTTTCAGAAGGGGAGCCGGAAGATACAGACTTTTTTGCGGGCCTATTTCCCAGAATCTTCCCAGATTGAAGCCGTTTATAAAAACGCATCCTTTTCCAAAGCCTGTCATATCCACAAAGGTATCCGCCGGATCTGTCGCCTCAAATTCGAGTTTATAAAAAGCCGGTACGTTTTCCTTATAGCCTTTGGAAAAATCAAGCTTTTCCAACTGTTTTTCGTCAAATGGAAGATTGTATATCTCAAAGCCAAAGTGTCGATGAGTATTCACGCAAAGAGCTTTTGTAATACCCTTGCGCTGTTCCTCCAGCAAATGTCCGAAATTTACTCTTCCCATATTTTCAACAAGGAAGTCGTAAACGGCGCCGCTTGCCTTTGAGGAAATTTTTTGAGTATTCTGCAATTCCTTGTCGTAAGCCGTAAAAATGTGAACTTGGTTTTCATAAGCATTTATACGGTCGTTGGCGCCGTCAAAGCGTATTTCTTCCACCGTTTCATCCGGTTTCATTTTAGTACGGTAAAGAATATAGCCCGTATCCTGATCCGTTTCCTCCATTGAAAGGGGATACGGGGTGATAATCGGATCAGCAATGCTGTCCAATACGGAAAACAGGTCTGTTTTTTCGTTAACTTTCACTTTACCGAAGTCGGCGCGCTTTATTTCGGGATCGTAAATTGGCGGCAGGGTATTATATTTTCCGATTATCTCACGGAAAGCCAAATACTTTTCAGTTAATCTTCCGTCCTCGGTAAGAGGCGCGTCATAATCATAAGAGGTAACGTCGGGGGTAAGCTTTTCGTCGTAATTTGAGCCATTCATAAAACCAAAGTCAGTTCCGCCCAAAAACATATAAAAGTTCACATTGCCTTTTGAAAGCATATAGTCAAGATCAACCTTGTTCTTTTCAAGATCTGAAGTCTTGTGCTCCCCGCTTCCCCAGAAATCAAACCAGCCTACCCAGAATTCGGTGCACATAAGCGGATTATTGTCTCCGATCAGCTTTTTAAGCTCGTCGAACTGCCATTCGCAGCTTGAACCAAAATTACCCGTGGGGAGCGCACCTTCCACGCAACCCGCCTTAAACACGCTTTTATTCCAAGGTCCATCGGAGGTTATAAATGGCACGGTGATTCCAAGCGACCTCATCTTGTCTCTTAAAAATTCAAGGTAAGCGGTATCGTCGCCGTAATAGCCGTACTCATTTTCAATCTGCAATAAAATTATATTACCGCCTTTATCTGCCTGATATGGAACAAGCTTCGGAATAAGCACGTCGTAATAGTCGCTCACATGATCAAGATAAGGCTTATAGCAGCAGCGAAGGCGCATATTTCTATCTTTCAGCAGCCACGCGGGAAGTCCTCCGAATTCCCACTCTGAACAAATATAGGGAGACGGGCGTATTATCATATAAAGTCCGATTTCTTCGGCGATCTCTATAAAACGGCATATGTCCCTCATACCGTCCCAGTGAAATTCGCCTTTTTTCGGCTCGTGAAAATTCCATGGTATATAGGTTTCCACAGTGTTGCAACCCATTGCCTTAAGCTTTTTCAAGCGATCCTCCCAGTATCCGGGAAGAGTTCGAAAATAGTGAAGAGCGCCGGAAATTACCTTAAAGGGCTTATTATTCAGATAAAAACTGTCTTTTACTTCAAACATTTTTAAAAGTTCCTTTCACTCCTATGTATTGCCTAACATATATTTTTAAAATAAATTTAAATTTGTCTTTTATTTATTATTTTTTCTTATTATAAAATTTTAAAGGGATTTTTTGTGAATGAGAAATCCGCATTATGATAAAATTGCGGTCATAATGCGGATTTAGGTTTTTTGTTTTTGGAGCGGATTACGGGACTCGAACCCGCCCATTCGGCTTGGGAAGCCGATGCTCTACCGGATGAGCTAAATCCGCATAAATTTCAATGCAAGTATATTATATAATATTTTTATCGAAAAGTCAACAGTTTTTTTAAAACTTTACCAAAACTTTCCGCCTTAAAATATCAGGCATAAAAATACGTAAATATTTATTTAACTTCTATCCTCATACGGAAACAAAAAACAATATGCGATATTGCCAACATTTTTGACGCAGAGATTTTTTATTTGCGGCAAGTATTGCCGATAAAGCTTCATTGGTGGATTAATGAATATTATAACATAAAAGGAGTGACCGCAGGGAGCGATTCCTATAAAACGGTAAAATGTTCTCAGACGTTAAAAAAATTCTTCCTCTTTCCGCTATCTGGGGTTATTATAACATATTTTCCTGGTTTTGTAAAGTATTGTTCAAAATCCTTCCATATATATCTGTTTCATTTTCTTTATAAATTTGATCTGATAATATCCGATTGTAACAATACCTTTTCACAATGGCCTCCATAAAATTATGCCGAAGCTTATTACTCCGGCATAATATCAAAATTTAATTTGTAATAGTCGTCTGTGATATAGAACCATTCCTATGTGGACAGGCTCTTATTACGAAAAAATATCAAGAGGCTATAGGATTATTTCTCTTTATCTCCTCCGCCACCGGAATTTTCTTCTATCAGAGGTTTGTCATTTGCGGGCTTATTGGCTGTAGGATTTGCTACGGTATTTGTAATGGCGTCTATTATTCTTGAAAACGCTTCGGGAGTTCCCTGCTTGCGGGCGGAAATGTTAAAGGTGTATTTCGCTCTTGTGTCGGTGCTCCTTGTCTGTTCACTGCTATGTGTAACGTTACCCGTGAATTTCGCGGTAACGGGGCTCCACCATGATTTATACTCTGTAGTTATATTGGCGTCTTCCTTATTTATGTTCTTATCTTCCTCCGCAGTGTTTACCTCAAGATCAAAGGAAATATCCGCACTTTCAACCGCCAGATTCGGAAGTCCGGTCATAGCGAGGAACGGAGCCTGAATATAACGGATCTGACCAGGAGTTGAAGGATCGGACGATGATTCCTCATACTTCAGAGTAACCATACGCATGTTGCCGTCTTTGTCAATACCTACGTCCTGAATAAAATGAGCGAGCGACAGGCTCATTTCACTTTGGGCTTTTACGGCCGCAACTAAAGGCGCGGCAACCATCTTTTCGATGGGCAAAGAGTTTACGATTCCGCTTACGATTTCATGATTCATAGAT
>Ga0137308_101545_pt1 | contig 21399 bp, 15 predicted proteins | sample Inofrocosms_June_FD_97181 | JGI IMG/M metagenome (GOLD analysis project Ga0137308, IMG submission 97181) | Mouse cecal microbial communities from Vienna, Austria - N-Acetylneuraminic and N-Acetylglucosamine D2O microcosms_June | ecosystem: Host-associated > Mammals > Digestive system > Large... | reverse complement strand
TAGCTGGTACGCTCATACTCGGATGCCTTCTCCACCAGCATGTCCAGATTGGCCCTGCGGGTCTGGCCTGCAGGCATGGCAGAAACATAGTCATAATAACCGGTGTCCTCATAGATACGGTAAAGCAGCTCATGGATGGGAAGATATGTGCTCTCCCGGCGGAATCTGGTCAGGAGGCCGGTAAGCCGGCAAAGCTTTTGTGTAAGCTGCCAGCTGCTCTCCTGTCCCCCAATAAAAGGCAGAGGTTCTGCACCTGTTTCTGCGGCTCGCATTTCTGCTGCCCCTGTCTCTGCCGCCCTCACTTCTTCCTCTGGGTTCCTTGTCTCTGCCGCCCTTACTTCTTCCTCCGGAGTCCTTGTCTCTGCCGCCCTTACCTCTTCTGCCTCTTCAGCCGCCTCTTCCTCTGCCGCCATCCTCTCCAGATACAGCTTCACTGCCGCAAAGATCCCCCGGTCCTGCCCTTTCTCTGCCGAGGCCTTGTAGGCGGCCATTACCTGCGCCAGCTCTACGTCACTGACACCAATAAATGGTGCCTTGAGAACAGCTGCCAAAGGTATATCCTGCATAGGATTATCGATTACAGAGAGAAGACTCAGCATAGTCTCCACCTCAGGCGTGTTGAAATATCCCATACGGGATTCCGCATAGGCAGGAATCCCTTCATTCATCAGCACCGACAAAAATGTCTCCGTCCAGCCTGTGGTGCTGCGCAGAAGAATCACCATATCCCGGTACTCTGCCACCCGGTAACCGCCGGAGTCTCCCAGCCGCTTATCCCACACCAGCAGTCCGGACCGGGAATCTGTCATCTCCCGGATTTTCCGGACAATCAGCTTCGCCTCCAGCTCCCTGGCGGTAAAGTCTGCTGCCTCCTCGTCCAATTGGGAAAGGGCCGCAGACCCGGTGTCTACAACCAGCAGTTCCGGGATATCAGCCGTATGTCCGGCCGGTGCAGCTGCCTCTGAAATCTCATCCGGCTGCATTGCGGATTCTGCCGGATTCACCTTCTCCACCTCCGGAAACACTGCCCCCGGATGCAGCGCCGTCTCCTCTGTATAACAGATTCCCCCCATATTCTCTGTCATGATCCGGTAAAATACATCATTGATCCCGTCCAGCACCTTTTTCCGGCTGCGGAAATTCTGGTGCAGCTCGATCTTCCGGCTGGGAGCATCCCCGGCCTGGTCATAGTCTGCATAGGAGTGATATTTTTCCTGGAACAGCTCAGGTCTGGCCAGACGGAACTTGTAGATGCTCTGCTTCACATCCCCCACCATGAAGATATTGGGCTGCCCGAAACGCTCCCTGGAAACCGCCTGCAAAAGGGCCTCCTGTACCAGGTTGCTATCCTGGTACTCATCCACCAGCACCTCCTCATACCGGCGGCTCAGGGTATCGGCTGCCTCTGTATACTGATAGGGAAGCTTTGGCCTCCCGTCCTGGCTGACGATCAGCACCTTCAGGGCCTCATGCTCCAGATCGTTAAAATCCACCAGATTCCGGTCCCGTTTCTTCTCCTGGTAACGACGCCCATACTCTCTGGCCAGCTCCAGGAGCATCCGGGTGCTGTCTGCGGTCCCTGCCATGTCCGCCAGCATTTCCTCCGGCTCACCCATACAGTAGAGTTCCTTCAGATTCTTGACCGCCTTCTTGACCCGGTCCCTGCAGCCGGTCACATAAGCCTTCTTCTCCTGATCCACCTCCTTGCTGCGGACCGTAGCCAGCCGCATCCAGGTGCAGGCCCCAAGGTGTCTGCTGATCTGCGGAAAATCCCCTGCCTCCAGGATTTTTGCCAGCTGCCGCCCGTCATCCACCAGCATAGGCTCATAAGAAACCAGGTACTCATCCTCCCGGCAGACCTCCGCCGCGTCAGCAATCTGGACATGCAGCTCCCTCACCTGGCCTCTCAGATCCTCTATGAGAAACTGCATCCATGGGAAATGCTCCAGACCGGAAGCATTTCCGGCGTCCAGCTCCTGAAGGCAGGCGTCGAACCAGATCTCCGGGTAGGGGTTACTCTGGGCGAAGGTGTAGACCTGCATAATATAGTCCTCGATCCCCCCATCGCTTTTCCCCGTGGCATAAGTCTCCACAAAGCGGGTAAATGCCTCCCCGCCGGATGTATAATAATCCTCTATCATTTCCCCCATAACATCCTGCCTGAGAAGCATCAGCTCCCCCTCATCCCCGATCCTGAAGGAAGGATCCAGATCCAGCATATTAAAATGCTCCCGGATCAGGTTCAGGCAGAAGCTGTCAATGGTGGTGATCTGGGCGTGATGGACCAGAGTGGCCTGGATCTGGAGATGTTCATTGTCCGGCGTCTCCTCCAGCTTCTTCTCAATGGCAGCTCCTATCCTCTCCCGCATCTCGGCAGCAGCCGCATTGGTAAAGGTCATCACTAACAGCTTGTCAATATCCAGAGGATTCTCCTCATCGGTGATCATACGGATGATCCGCTCCACCAGCACGGCGGTCTTGCCGCTTCCTGCTGCGGCGCTTACCAGAAGATTGGTACCGCGGCTTTCGATCACCTGCTTCTGCCCTGGAGTCCATTTCACGGATGTCTTCTGTCTCGCCGTATCCGGTGCCTGCATCTGGTCGTGGGAGTCCCCCCGCGCCGCACCGGACATCTGCTGCCGGTCATGGACATGCTCCTGCGCCGCACCGGTTTCCTGCTGCCGGTCATGGACATGCTCCTGCGCCGCGCTGGTTTCCTGCTGCTCATTCCTGTAACCAGTGCATTCCTCTGTCTGAATCCTTACATTTCCTGACATACTTCCTCCCAGATCTCCTCGGATTTCTTGTTTTTCAGTTTCCGGTACTCATAGCCCGCCGTCTTCCTGTCAAAGCCGCAGACCGCATGGTAGGGACAGTAATCGCAGGCAGTACGGCTGTCTCTCCGGTAAGGATCCACTCCTGTCTCTCCGGCCAGAATCTCCCTGCCGGCTGTCTCTACCTTCCTGTGGACAAACTGCCGCAGCTTCTCGAACCGCTCCCCGGATGCCACATGGGAGCGCTCCGCCTGAACCTCCCCATCTTTTAACACCACCGGGATGATATCTGACTCCTTCTCAATGGTGTTGTCCAGATGACGGATGGCCTCCAGCTGGCTGTTGACCAGACCGTTCATCCGAAGCTGTTTTAATATCTCCCGGTCAATGCGCTCCTTGTCGTCCTTCCCGGTTTTCTCCGCCAAAGGATCTGCGATATTGTAGTACAGGATTCCCGCCGGAACCACCTCCTGTCCAGGGAATCTGCGCTGGGCCAGCTCCATAACCGCATCCATATACACCACCAGCTGAAGCTGCAGCCCATAGTAAAGGGACACCAGATCAAAGCGGGTGCTGCCTGACTTATAGTCAATGATCTTCACATACACCTTTTCACCGTCCTGGCACAGATCCATCCGGTCGATCCGCCCTCTCAGGTGGATCTCCTCGTCCTCGGACAGCGAGATCTTCATGGCCTTCAGATTGTCCACGGCGGAGAAGGCCACCTCGAATCCGGCCGGTTCGAAATCCCCTTTCAGGATCTGCTGCTGGAGCGCCCACACGGTTCGCTGGGCGATGCTCTCCACCCGTCTGGCCAGATAGCTGTTGCGGGAGGAGCTGCCCAGAATCTGGTTGCCATATTCTTTGGTGACCTGCTCCACGCAGGATTTCACCAAGGCTGTGCGCTCCTCCTCCGTGACCGTGCGCCAGTCAAGACCTGCCTCCTTCATCCGTTTGAAGCACAAATCAATGGAATCATGGAACAGATTTCCCATATCCGCGGCCCCGATCTCAAAATGCTGCCGTTCCATCAGCTCCAGACCGTATTTGAGGAAATGTGCATAAGCGCAGGAAGCATACTGCTCCAGCCGGGTGACGCTGCCGCTGATGATATTCCCATAGAGCGCCCGGGCCACCGCGTGGCCGATCCCCTGGTTCTCATACACGTAAAATGCCGCGTCCATCAGCATATTCAGCTCCTCCTGGTATTCTTCGGAGGAGACGAACCAACGGTAGATCTCCAGGAATCTCCTGTAATCCTCCCCGTCCAGGTCCTCTTCCCGCACACGGCGCAGTCCGGCAACCAGACGCCTTCTGGCCTCTGGCACCGAGCAGGGGATACCGGCCTCTATTGTTTCTCCCACAGCACAGACCAGGGATGGGAACATCTTCCTCAGCTCCCCGATCAGGTAGGAGGCCCGACGGCTTCTGCCGTCAGGACCTACCCCGGCGTAGGAAACCACCAGACGGTTGCCAGGCTTTGTCATCATCAGATAAAGGTAGAATCTCTGCTGGAAGCTGTCCTCCCTGGCACTGGGCGCCAGCTCCAGACTGTGGGCTGTAAAGAACTCCCTCTCCTGGTCAGACAAAAGGCTGCCCTTCTCCTGGCGGGCCGGAACAATGCCGTCGTTGACCCCCAGGAAAAACAATACCCGGATATGGGCCAGTCTGGTGCGGATGATATCCCCCACCACCACCCGGTCCACAGTTGCCGGGATCACCCCTACAGACAGTTCTGCAAAACCTGCATCCAGGATTTCCATGAACTCCTTCCGTCCTGCCCTCTCGTCCCCCAGAAGATCACTCAAACGGCCCAGAAGCTCCGTCACCATCCCATAAATCTGACCATATTCCCTGGCGGTCCGGTATTCTCCGGCAGCGTTGAAATATTCCTGGTAAGCAAGCATTTTCTCCTCAATCTGGCAGTCCTCCAGCAGAACCAGGATAGCACCTGCCATATCACTGATGGTGATCTGCTCCCTGCCAAAGGCCTCCCTCATGGCAAAGAGGGGTGCCAGAGTCTGATCCCTGAACGCGTTCAGCTCAACCAGATTTAAGGAAGCACCTCCCCGGCAGGTACGCTCCCAGTTTTCCCCCCACCGGCGGTGCCCCCGGATCCCCATGGCCAGCACGTAATTCTCCAGTCGGTCTGTCATCTCCTTGTCCTGGGTCACCAGCCCGGTCCGCAAAAACCGGAATACACTTTCATAAGAAAAATCCCGCCGCACCACCTCCAGGGCGGAGCGGATCAGCTCCACCATGGGATTGTCCAGAATATTGGCCCTATCGTCCATAAAATAAGGAATCCCGTTCTGTTCAAACTCATGAGCAATCTCCCGGCCATATCCGGCCAGATCTCCGGTGATCACTGCCATATCCCGGTAGCGCATCCCCTCGTCCCTGACCAGCTCCTGCATACGGTGAACCATGCAGGAGATCTCTTCCGAGGGGTTGGCGGCCTGGAAAAGTTCCAGGGAAGGCTGATTGTGATGACCACAACTCCCGCCGCCGTCCTGCCCCGGCACCTCCTGATATCTGGCCTTCCTGTAACGGAATAAGTTCTGCTCCAGAAATGCCAGCTCCGGCGCCTTCTCAAACCTGGGACGCTCCTTCAGGCGGATATCCTCAAGAACAGGGATCTGGTTTTTCTCTGCCAGTCCGGCCAGACGGCGTGCCATCTGGTGACTCATATAAAACAGATTCTGCATCCCCACAGGGCGCATGAGGTTCTCTGCGCTGTCCGCAGTCACGGTTACAGTCACCTGTCTGGCATACACCATGAACAGTTCCAACAGCCGGTACTGGACCGGTGTAAAGCCCGTAAAACCGTCCAGGGACACCGCGCTGTTCTTCAGCATGGTGGAACGGGGCAAAACCCGGCAGAGAACATCCAGCACCTCCTCCGCCGCAATATAATGTCCGTCAATATACTCCCGGAATGCCTGAAACACCACGGCAAAGTCCTCCAGCTTCTGCCGAAAAAGAGCCGAACCTGCATCCTGGGCCACTTCCCGCAACATATCAGGGGTAATACCGTACTGGTAGAACTCAGAGATCATGGATTTCAGCTTTCCCACAAATCCGCTCTGATCCAGATGCCCCTGGAATACCACCAGCTCCCTCCTGTGCTTCCCTGCCACCTTTCGCAGCACCATGGACTTGCCCATATCATCCAGAACCTGCAGATTCTCCACTGCCAGCTCCTCAAATACCCTGTAGGCCAGACGCTCAAAGCTGACAATGTCAATATTCATGGTGCCATGGCTGGGATGGCGGGTCACAATATCCTTCTGGGTCTGCATAGTGAACTGCTCTGGTACGATCATAAAATACAGCTGCCCTGGGTGAAGGATGGATTCTTCTATAATCCTGTCATATAAAAGGGTGGTCTTGCCGGAGCCGGAACCGCCGATGATCATTTGTAATGCCATATTCTTCTCCTGTTATGTATGGTTTGTCAGTATCTTCCTCTGTTCTGATGTGCATCTTCTTGTTTCCGAAAAGCATCGGAAACAAGAAGCTCCGGGCGTTCCGCCCTATATCAATTTACACGAAAAAGTGCTTACGCAAGCAAAAGCGTGCTTGCGACACACTTTTTTTGCTTCCTCTGTTCTGATGTGCATCTTCTTGTTTCCGAAAAGCGTCGGAAACAAGAAGCTCCGGGCGTTCCGCCCTATATCAATTTACACGGAAAAGTGCTTACGCAAGCAAAAGCGTGCTTGCGACACACTTTTCCGTGTAAATTGATGCACATCAGAACGCTGACGCATAATTTCTCTTCTCCGGGAATAGATTATATCAAACATGCACGGAGGTTTCCCTATGAGTTCCAAAACCAAAATTGTCGTCCTGCGGATGAAGGAGATCATCTATACTGCGATCTTTCTTGGCCTCGGCATATTGCTTGTGCTGCTTCTTTTCATTATGTTCCGCCCCAGCAACGATGCACCCGCAGCTTCTGACAGAGTCCTCTATACACCTGGCGTCTATTCTGCTGCCCTGAAGCTTGGCGCCCAGGAGGTCAATGTGGAAGTTGCTGTCGATACCAGCCAGATCACTTCAGTCACTATGGTTCCCTTAAGCGATTCAGTTGCTACCATGTACCCTCTGGTACAGCCTTCCTTCCAGAACCTGGCTGATCAGATCTGCACCCTTCAGACTGTGGAAAATCTCTCCTATCCGGAGGAAAGCCGTTACACCTCGCAGGTGCTGATACAGGCCATCAAACGGGCACTGGACAAAGCTGCTGTTGACTAAGATGTGCTGTATTGGTTTTACCTGCCGCATACATTACATACCCATATCCCGGGATATATACAAAAGGACATCCTGACAGCCTGCGCCGGTGGATGTCCTTTTTCGTAATGGTTATGATATCCAGGTGTTTTTGTGTTTGGCAGTTTTATATTCCTGGGCTATAGTCCGGCAGTCTCATTGCCGCCGGCCTCACTGTCTGAAGGCTCTTCCCCAACAGAATCCTTTCCGTCAGCAGCGTCTTCTTCGGCCTCTTTCTTCTCTCCGTCCTTCTTCTCCTCAGGCTCCGGAAGCCCTTTGCACTCCCGGAAAATCTTCATGAACTCCTTGCCGGTAATGGTCTCTTTCTCGATCAGGAACTCTGCGATCTTGTCCATCACCTCCCGGTTCTCGCCAAGGAGGCGTTTCGCCTCGTCGTAGGCCGCCTTCAGGATCCGCATGACTTCCCCATCTACCTCAGCCGCCGTGGCATCGCCGCAGTCCATGACAGTCTTCCCGGTCAGATACATATCCTGGCGGGAGGAAAGAGCCATAAGACCGAACTTCTCGGACATACCGTACTGGGTCACCATGGACCGGGCCAGACGGGTGGCCCGCTCAATATCATTGGCCGCGCCTGTTGTCACGGTCTCGAACACCAGCTCCTCTGCCGCGCGTCCTCCCAGAAGACCTACCAGCATGGCTTCCAGCTCTTTCTTGCTGTTTAAGTATTTCTCCTCCTCCGGAACCTGCATCACATAGCCCAGCGCTCCCATAGTCCGGGGCACAATGGTGATCTTCTGTACCGGCTCCGCATCCTTCTGGAGAGCACTTAAGAGGGCATGGCCCACCTCATGATAGGACACGATCCGCCGCTCCTCCTTGCTGAGTACCCGGTCCTTCTTCTCCTTACCTACCAGCACCACTTCCACGGATTCGAAAAGATCCTTCTGGCTCACAGCGCTTCTGCCCCGCTTAACTGCCAGAATCGCCGCTTCATTGATCATGTTGGCAAGATCCGATCCTGCCGCACCGGATGTCGCCAGGGCAATGGCATCCAGATCTACCGTCTCATCCAGGGATACATTCTTGGCATGTACCTTCAGAATATCCACACGGCCTTTGAGATCCGGCTTCTCCACAATGATCCGCCGGTCAAAACGTCCCGGTCGCAGAAGTGCCGGGTCCAGAACCTCCGGACGGTTTGTGGCAGCCAGAATCAGAAGTCCCTTGGAAGAGTCGATTCCGTCCATTTCGGAAAGAAGCTGGTTTAAGGTCTGCTGCTGTTCGGATTCCCCGCCGCCGCCAAAATTGCTCCGGCTGCGCCCGATCGAATCAATCTCATCAATAAAAATAATGCAGGGAGACGTCTGCTGGGCCTGCTTGAACAGATCACGCACACGGGACGCGCCCACGCCCACATACATCTCCATAAAATCCGAACCGGACAAAAAGTAGAAAGGCACCTTGGCTTCACCGGCCACCGCCTTGGCAAGCAGGGTCTTACCTGTACCAGGCGGGCCCACCAGCAGCGCGCCCTTAGGCAGCTTGGCCCCGATATGGGTGTATTTCCCCGGATTCTGCAGGAAATCCACCAGCTCCACCAGGGATTCCTTGGCCTCATCCTCACCAGCCACATCGGCGAAGGTGACCCCTGTCTCCTTCTGCATATACATCTTGGCCGTACTCTTCCCTACGCCCATGATACCGCCGCCCATGCGCTTCATCATGAAATTCATGAAAATGACGATGCACAGGAAGGGTACCAGAAAGCCGATGATCTGTTCCATGAGTACGCTGGAGTCCTGACGCTCCCTGTGCCAGTCCACCTCATGCTCCGTCAGGCGGTCCACCAGACCATAGTCGCCCTCCATACGGACCACATAATACCCTACCATAGGATTCTTGCCGGCCTCTTCCTTATAGGTAAAATCAATCTCCGTATTCCTGACCACCGCCGTGTCCACTTCTCCCCCGGTAACGGCAGCTACAAACTCATTGTAGCTTACCTCCTCCCGCTGGGCGTTGGTGAGGACATCCTTCATCGTCGTCACCGCAAAAAATGTGATCAATGCCGCAAACACAAGAATGAAAATCTGGTTCTTTGGAATCTTATTATTATTTCCATTCTCCTGTTGATGATTATTATTCTCCATGTAGCTTCTGGTCTCCTGTTATTGTGTTCTTTTTATTCTATACCCTGTCCACGAACCATCCACCTGCCCGGGCTGTCAGACGCCGGATCTGCTTCCATGGTCATGGCACAATACAATCTACATTATAAGGGCAATATGTGCAGAAATCAAGGAAACAAAAACTTAATTTATAAAAGTTTTTTAAAAAATTATGGATTTTCTGTTTTTCTGGTTGTATAATAGGCAAATATTTTAATTATACAGGAAGCCGCAGAGGCTTCTTCCAGTCGGATGGACGGCGCATGGATATGCGCCGTCTGCCTTTTTACCATATTCCATCATCACAGGAGGTCCTTCTATGCCCGTAAAGTATGTCTTCGTCACTGGCGGTGTTGTTTCCGGTCTCGGAAAGGGTATCACCGCAGCCTCCCTGGGCCGTCTTTTAAAAGCCCGGGGCTACAAAGTCACCATGCAGAAATTTGATCCCTACATCAACATTGACCCGGGCACCATGAATCCGGTCCAGCACGGCGAGGTATTTGTCACCGATGACGGAGCCGAGACAGACCTGGATCTGGGGCATTATGAACGCTTCATTGACGAAAGCCTGACAAAGAATTCCAATGTCACCACCGGCAAGGTCTACTGGAGTGTCCTCCATAAGGAGCGCCGGGGCGACTTCGGAGGAGGTACGGTCCAGGTAATTCCCCACATTACCAATGAGATCAAGAGCCGTTTCCACCGCAACTATTCCACCACGGAGACAGAGATCGCCATCATCGAGGTAGGCGGCACTGTAGGCGATATCGAGAGCCAGCCCTTTCTGGAGGCCATCCGCCAGTTCCAGCATGAGGTAGGCCATGAGAATGCCATCCTGATCCACGTAACCCTGATCCCTTATCTGCGGGCCTCCGGTGAGCTGAAGACCAAACCCACCCAGGCCAGTGCCAGGGATCTCCAGGGCATGGGCATCTGGCCGGATATCCTGGTCTGCCGGAGTGAATATCCCTTAGACGACAGCATCCGCTCCAAGATCGCTCTCTTCTGTAATGTTCCCAAAAGCCATGTGCTTCAGAATCTGGATGTGGAGGTTCTCTACGAGGCACCTCTGGCCATGGAGGAGGAGCACCTGGCCCAGGTAGCCTGCCAGTGTCTTAAGCTGGAATGCCCCGAGCCGGACCTGGCTGACTGGCGGGCCATGATCGACGCATGGAAACACCCCCAGCGGGAAGTGACCGTGGCCCTGGTTGGCAAATACACCCAGCTCCATGATGCCTATATCTCCGTGGTAGAGGCCTTAAAGCACGCCGGAGTGGCCCACCGTGCCCAGGTAGCTATCAAATGGGTGGATTCCGAGACAGTGACCCGGGAAAATGTGGACGATATCCTGAGGGATGTCCGCGGCGTCCTGGTCCCCGGAGGCTTTGGCGACCGGGGTATTGACGGCAAGATCCACGCCATCCGCTATGCCAGGGAGAAAGGCCTGCCCTTCCTGGGACTCTGTCTGGGCATGCAGCTTGCTATCGTGGAATTCGCCAGAAATGTCATCGGCTATACAGATGCCCACAGTGTGGAGCTGGATCCCCAGACCACCCATCCGGTCATCCATCTGATGCCGGACCAGAATGATGTGGAGGACATAGGCGGAACCCTGCGCCTGGGCTCCTACCCCTGTGTTCTTTCCAAAGACTCCAAAGCCTACCGGCTCTATGGTCACGACAACATCCAGGAGCGCCACCGCCACCGCTATGAGGTCAACAACGACTACCGGAAGGCTCTCACCGAACATGGGATGCTGCTGTCCGGTCTTTCCCCGGACGGGCGGATCGTGGAGATGATCGAGCTGCCGGACCATCCCTGGTTCGTAGCCACCCAGGCCCACCCGGAGCTGAAATCCAGACCAAACCGCCCCCATCCCCTGTTTGTAGGGTTTGTAGAGGCGGCGCTTAAAGAGTAAATACTGGTGCAGGCATCCGGGCCCCCTGCATGAGCTTTCGACCGTTCCCTGGCAGGCGTCACTGGCGCCTGTCAGAATCGTGAAGAGATTCAAAACGGCCGACATTATGGCAGCAAATTGGTTTCCATTATTTTCTTATTATGAAACATTCCCCGCCGTCCATACTAAAGAGTGTCTGAAACTATCGTTGTACCTGCCATTGGTTCTTGTCCGCGGCGGCATCTTCCTGTCCGTCCCCGGGCAGACAAGGAAATGCCGCCGGGAGAATCCTGGCGGATTTTCTTCTAATTGTTGACCGGAATGGCAGGCAGCCACTCTTTATACGAGGTGACAAATCAAATGAATACCAGAAAACATGCAAATACCAGCAGCTCCATGTCCCAAACCGGTACCCAGTCTGAGGGAGAGATCTTCCGCTCTGCCGCTCCGGTTTCCCGGTTCTCTGACTCTGCCGACCCCGGAGAAAAGCCGGAAATCCGCAACGATCCCTATGGCTGCGACAACCCCGATGGACTGGACATCCGGGCCAGTTCCACCATGGACTGCACCGGACTCATCCCGTCTCTGCCGGAGTCTGATGCCGAGCTGGAATCCTATGCGGAGCTGTATCATTATCCGGCGGACATCTTCAAAGGATGAGTCCAAAACCCTCTACAAGGTAACCAGATCCCCCAGAATCTCCTTCTCCGCGAACAGCGCTGTGGCCCCGCCTGTATGCCAGAAGACCACAGTGCTGCCTGCGTGAACCCTGCCGGTACGGATGTAATCCAGCATCCCGGCAAAAGCTTTGCCGGAGTACACAGGATCCAGAAGCAGCCCCTCCTCCCGGGCCAGCAGGCGGATGGCCTGGCTGGAGGCCTCATTGGGGATCTCATACCCAGGCTGGTAATAGTTCAGGTCTGTATGAAGATCCTGGGGCGCTACCTTCACAGCCTCTGCTCCGATTGCAGCCAGGGTCCGGCCAGCCAGATCTGCGGACTTCTGCAGATAGATCTCCTCCTTATGGCTTACGTTAATGGAGACGATCTCTGTATGGGAACCAAGAAGCTTCTTTCCGGCCTGGAGTCCCGCCATGGTGCCGCCGGTGCCGGTGGCATGGAAAATGTAGTCAGCCTGAAAGCCAAGCGTCTCCAGCTGCTCCTCCAGCTCGATAAATCCACCCACAAATCCGGCGGAACCGATCTCGCTGGCGCCTCCCATGGGAACCTCATAGCAGCGGTGCCCCTGAGCCTCCAGACGTGCCATATGCTCTTTGGCCATCTGGAAGGAGCGTTCCTCGGCGTCCGCTTCCGTCTCCCCCTCTTCTATATTCACGATATGTACCTCAGCTCCCATGATCCTATCCAGCAGAAGATTGGCCCGGATATCATTTTCATCCGGATCCACAACTGCTACCAGATACAGCACCGGCAGCAGCCCCCGCCTGCGGCAGGCAGACACGGTCTGCATGGCATGGTTGGACTGGGTCGCGCCATAGGTGAATACATAGTCGCACCCTCTGTTCTCTGCGTCTCCCAGAAGATATTCCAGCTTGCGGATCTTATTACCCCCGAAAAGGCTGATGCCGCTGAAATCATCCCGCTTGATATACAGCTCCACCCCCAGCTTCTTCGAAAGATGCTCCAGCTTGTAAAGGGGCGTCGGGAAAAAGCCCAGCTCTACCCTGGGCAGACGTCCCAGAAGTTCCTTTGCGCCTATTTTGTCCATTGCTTTATATTCCTCCTCTTTGTTTTCGGTATTTTCCAAAACCACGCTCCCGGTTTGACAGTTTTCCGCTGTGGAAATAACCATTTTCAGATTAACCTTCCATCTCTCACCTTTCATATTTTAAAGTGCCGCCAGCTCTGCGAATGCTTCCGCAAAATACACTGAACACTTTCCCCGAACTGTTTCCGGTTGCAGGTTCTGCAGCATCAATACACCATGGTTCTGCTTTGAATAGTATAATTTCCTGTTTTCTGAAATACTTTTGGACAAGACATTTGTATCCTCCTGATTCAGCATAACCTTAAAATCACTATCCAACGCCAGGATCAGTTCGTCACTCAGTTTTTTATATTCTCCCATAAAATATCCGTAATTCTCCATCCGGTTCTGATACTCTTTCAGAACATTTTTACGGACATATGGCTGGAATCTGGAAGAAAAATACTGATTCTCCTGACTATCCAGCACATTGGTGCCTGCCGGACCGTAGATACTCCCAAAGCTGTTTGCCCAATCCGCCAGAAACCAGGCCTCAATCTCTGGCGATGCCCAAAAGAATATAACCGGGAAATCCGCCTCTTTTCCAAGACGCGTCCGGATCTCCCGTTTTATGGTTTCGCATTGTTCCAGAAATTCCGGTGTCTTTGCAGATACCTTTGTGGTCTCATCGCCCTCAGTCTTCTGCATCGTATACCGTCCATCCAGATCATCCTCAATCAGTACCGCATCAAACTCCTTCAATTCCTCCGGATGGTTTTTAATATACTGGTAAATGTATTTTATCAGACCCGGCCCCGTCAGACCACTCACTTCCTTTACCAGTTGTGCTTTGACACCTGGACTTCTTCTTCTCGGCGGTTTGTTTGGACAGAATTGTTTTAAAAAAATATTTCCGTTTATTTTCTGCAAAAAGCATTGCATGGCTCCGGATTCTGTGAATCCTCCAGTGAAAAAGCAGGCAACCTTTACCATGGCCAGCCTCCTATTGCAGGATCATTGACACGGTACAGATCTCCCAGGAACCAGCCCCCTTCCAGTGCCTCCTCCATTCGCTCCCGGTCCAAAGCACGAAAACTGTTTTTTCCGATGGGATCATAGACATAAAGGTTCACCTTCCCCTCCAAAAAGCCTTCCGTAAACTCATCCAGAAAATCCGGGGAATGCGTGCTGATAAAACATTGCGCAATATTCCCGGACGTCTGCACCCATCTGGCAAACAGCTTCTGCCATGCAGGATGAAGATTCACCTCTGGTTCATCAATGGCAAGAAGTGATGGAGAATCTCCCGGCGGCATACTGAACAATAGCGCCAAAAGCAACGCCTCAATCGTTCCATCTGAAACTTCAGACAGCAAAAATTTTCCCTGCTGTCGTACAAGCTGCATTCCGATCTTATCTAATCCTTTCACGATCCGTATATCTGTCAGATCTGGAATCAGAGACTTCATTTTCTGTTTGAACCGTTTTGCAAATGCCTTGTCTTCTGTACACAGACGCTCATAGAGATTGACCAGATTTGAACCATCCTTTTTCAAAACTGCGCCGTCAGACTGTGGGCTGCATAACTGCCGGATCGCTGAAAAGTCAAAACCGGACGAAGAGTATGAATAAAACCGTCTCAAATATGCCCGCAGCTCTTCCAGCATGGTAAAAATTGTTTCTCTTATATAGGGCTGCTCCAGCAATTCCTGATTCTGGATAACCAGCTTATCAAATTGCAGCAGTACAGTTTCATACTGACTCACCTCTGCTGTAGCTCGTTTGTTCTTCTGTCCCATCTTCAAAGCTGTGGAAAACCTGCCTGTTCCCGCCTGCTCCTGATGACACCTGAAGAAATTAAATGGATGATCACATTCAGGAAGGCTTTCCACACTGTCCAGAGACTCATTCGTCACACGAAAATCCTTCTGATCTTTTCCGGTATCAAAAGATAACGTATAATTTACATTTTGATCCTTCAAAGCAATCTGCCATCCCATACGGATTTCAGAATTTTTCCCGCCTTTTTTCAGCATTTCCGAAAAACCATTGCGCTGTACCTCTGACAAAAATCCCGTGGTTTCTGATGTTCCAGCCGAAATCATATTTCCACAAAATGAAAGTGCGCGGATCAGATTGCTCTTTCCGGCATTGTTAGGTCCAATCAGCAGATTAATACGTCCAAGTTCCATATTTTCAACTTGAATATTCCGAAAATTGGTACAACTGAATTGTCGAAGCATGGATTTCCCCCTCTATGAAATCTTTTTGTAACTGTTCAGCCCCCCTGAACAGTTACATCCTTTCCGGCTCAGTAATCACCCTTCCTCAAAAGCTTCCTTAAATATGCAAAGGTCTTCCGCTCTCCCTGGTTCTTTAACATCAGGAGAATATACTCCAGCATTTCCTTGGTTCTGGGGTGCATGACACCGGTAAGATAGGGCTGTTCCCGCTGATAGTATTCCCAGGCGGAGCCGTCGTTATAATTCTTCCCCTGGTATACCCGGGAGGCGGCGATCCGGTCCATGATCATCTCTACCAGATAATTTACCGGCATCTTGCAGCCCACAAGGCCAAAACTGGCCTTGGAAAAATCGATCCAGTATTCGAAATGATGCTTATTCCTCCCTTTGTGATGGAGCCATGCGGTGGAATACCCCTTTTCGTCCCTCTCTGCCGCATTGGGGCTGCGGGTTCCCTGATAGTACCGGACTCCGGTCAGAAACTCGGCAGGACTGTATTTTGACAGATCATGTAAAAGCCCCTGTTTAAAAAGTCCCACCCGGAAGCAGTTTTTCATCACCAGAAGCTTGTGCTCTGTGATGGTCTTAAAATGATGTTTCGCATTTTCCCAGTTCATCTTACTCATCTCCGAAATCTCAAAAGTGGTTTTTCACCTTATAAAATGCCGCTGTTCACCAGGTGCATTTTTTTGCGGCTGGAACAAAGAATACTACTGCGCAGGATTCTTTGCCTGCGGCGGATCGCTTCAGCGATATAATTCCTCTCCGCCGCAGGCATTGGCTCACTTAGCGAATGTAATGAGCTTAGTGAACAAGCCCACTTCGTGTTGCGATCCTGCCCTAAAATATCTCATCTATTGGTTCCCCAATCGTCCCCTCCGGCATGGCCACGCCAAAATTCCTGGCAACTGTGGCGCCTACCGCGGCAAAGGTATCCTGCTCCGGCAGACTCCCACCATCCGGAAAGGCTTTGGAATAGACCAGCAGCGGCACATCCTCCCGGGTATGGTCCGTACCGGTGAAGGTGGGATCGTTGCCGTGATCCGCGGTGATCATCAGAAGATCCTCCTCTCCCAGAACCGCGAGAAGCTGCCCCAGCTTCTCGTCAAACCGTTCCAGTTCTTCCCCATAACCCACCGGATTCCTCCGATGGCCCCAGAGGGCATCAAAATCCACCAGGTTCACAAAACACAGCCCGTGAAACTCCTCCCCGGCCACCTGGATGGTCTGCTCCATGCCATGAACCGAACTTTTGGACTTTAAGGCACGGGTGATCCCGCAGCCGGAGAAAATGTCCTGGATTTTCCCGATGGAAATCACATCCAGCCCCTGGTCCTTCAGGGCATCCAGCACTGTCCGTCCAAAAGGCGGCACCGCATAGTCATGGCGGTTGCTGGTCCGCTTAAACTCTCCCCGGCGTTTTCCCACATAGGGACGGGCGATGACACGGCCTACTTTCCATTCATCCCGCATGGTCAGCTCCCTGGCGATCTCACAGCACCTGTACAGCTCTGCCAGATCAAAGGTCTCCTCATTGCCGCAGATCTGCAGCACCGAATCTGCGGAGGTGTACACGATCATATGCCCTGTGGCGATCTCCTCCTCTGCCAGCTCCTCCAGAATCGCTGTACCGCTGGCGCTCTTATTGCCGATAACCTTATGACCGGTCCGCCGTTCCAGCTCTGCCACCAGCTCTGGCGGAAATCCATGCTCCGTGAAGGTGATGAACGGCTTCTCGGTCTTCAGTCCCATAAGCTCCCAGTGGCCCGTCATGGTATCCTTGCCCCGGCTCCGTTCATGAAGCCTTGTATAGTACCCCTCCGTTTTCTCCACCGGCGCCACCTGCCTTAAAGGGTGCAGATTCGCAAGCCCCAGCCGCGCCAGATTGGGGATGTTGAAATGCTCCACGCTGTCGGAAATATGTCCCAGGGTATCGGTCCCGGCATCCCCATAGTCCGCCGCATCCTTAGCAGCCCCTATTCCCAGGGAATCAATGACAATCACAAATATGCGTTTCCAGGTCTTTTTGCCCATTTTGTTCCCCCTCCCGTATATAACAAGTATATGTAACTTCCCCCGTTCAGGCCAGATTCTCCGGCCCAAAGCCCAGAGGAAGAAGCTCCTCCAGACGGTATTCCTTCCACTGTCCTTCTTCTTCCCCCACAGCCAGTATGATCCGGAATTTCTCCGGATTGCAGAATTCCATCATCACCTGGCGGCATACACCGCAGGGAGCCGTATAGGATTCCAGTCTGCCTTCCTTTCCTCCTACGATACAGATGGCCTCAAACTCCCGTTCTCCCTGGCTGACCGCCGCAAAGAACGCAGTCCGCTCCGCGCAGTTGGTAGGCGTGTAAGCGGCATTCTCAATGTTGCAGCCCTGGTAGATCTTCCCGCTTCTGGCCAAAAGTGCGGCTCCCACCTGAAAATGAGAATAAGGAGAGTAGGATCTGCCCATGGCCTCTATGGCAGCACGGATCAGTTCCTGATTTGTAACGGTTGTAAACATATGCAGCCACCTCCCTGTCTTTCTTGTATTCTGTATTTGTAACAGTTCAGACGGGCATCTCCATGCCCCCGCAAAGTCCTTGTATCGTCTCTGCCTCTCTGGCCAGCCGTACCACCCGGCTGCTTCCCAGGCGTCCGGCACCCAGATCCAGGAATTCCCGGGCATCCTCCAGGCTGCCGATACCGCCGGCTGCCTTGATCTGCACATTCTCTCCCACATGCTCCGCAAACAGCCGGACATCCTCCGGTGTGGCACCTGCTTTGGAAAAACCGGTAGAGGTCTTGATAAAGTCCCCACCGGCCGCCGTGACCACCTGGCACATCCGTACCTTCTCCTCCTCCGTCAGAAGGCAGGTCTCAATAATCACCTTTAAGATCTTATCCCCGCATATTTCCTTCAGGCTGCGTATCTCTGCCTCCACCAGATCGAAGCTTCCGTCCCTTACCCATCCCAGGTTGATAACCATGTCGATCTCATCCGCCCCGTCCTCCAGGGCCTTTCTGGTCTCAAATGCCTTGACCGCTGTGGTGTTGTAGCCATTGGGAAAGCCGATGACCGTACAGACGGTCATCCGGTCTCCCACATACTCTCTGGCCTGCTTTACATAGGAAGGCGGGATACAGACAGAGGCTGTATGATACGCCATGGCCTCATCACAGAGGATACGGATATCCTCCCACCCCGCGGTCTGGGACAGCTGGGTATGGTCCACATGGGTCAGAATGTCTTTGATTTCTGTCTTGTCCATAATATATGAATTCCTCCTGAATCCTCCTAAAATCAGGGCTCCTTGGGCAGTTCCCTGCTGCCATCTTTCTTAATCAGAATCCGTATGGCCTCCACAGCCGTGCGGATAGCCGCGTCCGTGTCATGGATGATGGGATTGGCCAGCCCCTTCCTGGCCCGCTCCTGGTTTGCCATCACAAGCAGTACTGCCCCGGCCCGTACCTTCAGATAGGATGCCACGATAAAGGCGGCTGCCGATTCCATCTCTGATGCCTTGCAGCCCATCTGCACCCAGGCATTCCACTTGTCCAGAAGCTCGTAGCCCACGGGCTTGGTCTCCGGTGAATGCTGTCCGTAGAAGGAATCCTTACACTGCACCACACCTATATGATAAGGCATGCCCAGGTTCCCTGCGGCTTCCGCCAGGGCGCTGGTCACCCCGAAGTCAGGCACAGCCGGAAACTCGATGGGCGCATACTCCCTGCTGGTACCCTCCGCACGGATCGCGCCGTTGGCCACCACCAGATCTCCGCTCTTCACATCCAGGGCCATGCCCCCACTGGTACCCACACGGATAAATGTATCCGCGCCGCACTGGACCAGCTCCTCCATGGCAATGGCAGCCGAAGGCCCGCCGATCCCCGTGGAGGTCACACTCACCTTTACCCCGTCCAGTGTCCCGGTGTAGGTCACATACTCCCGGTTGTCCGCAATCAGCTTTGGATCATCAAAATACCGGGCGATCAGCTTACAGCGCTTGGGATCCCCCGGAAGGATCACATATCTGCCCACTTCGCCTCTGGCTACCTGAATGTGGTACAGTCTGTCCTCATTTTCTGAATAATTGATCATCTTTTTGTCCCCCTTTCCGAGAATACATAGTTGTTTGCAACAATACAGATTCCCCTTGAACGGTTACAGATGTCTGCCCCATTCCGCAATATTTCCTTATTTTGCTTTTGCCAGCAGCGCCTTCAGTTCCTCCACCGCAACCGGATAATGCTTATTGCAGAAATGACAGTTGACCTCAATGGTCTCCCCATCATCGATCATACTCTGCAGTTCCTGCCGTCCCACACTGACCAGGGCCTTCTCGATCCGCTCTCTGGAACAGCTGCAGGCAAACTGTACCGGCAGACGGTCCTGGATCTCCAGTCCATAATCTCCGATAACATGATCCAGAATCTGCTCCGGCGTCATCCCCTGATCCAGCAGGGAGGTCACCGGGGCCATCCCGCCCAGTGTTTTCTCCAGACCGGATATGATCTCCTCCGATGCCCCGGGCAGCAGCTGGATGATGAATCCGCCTGCCCGCCGGACCGTATTCTCCTTATTCATCAGAACCCCCAGCGCCACACTGGAGGGTGTCTGCTCCGAGGTGGCAAAGTAGTAGGTCAGATCCTCCGCGATCTCACCGCTGACCAGGATCGTCTGCCCCACGTAAGGCTCCTTCAGTCCGGTATCCCTGATCACTGTCAGGACTCCCACACCCAGGGCACCGCCAACATCCAGCTTGCCCCTGGCATTGGGAGGAAGCATCACCTCCGGATTGAAGGCGTAGCCTTTAACATTCCCCCGTGAATCAGCCGTCACAGTCAGCCCCTGGATGGGGCCGTCCCCCTCAATCTTAATGGTCAGAAGGTCCTTCTCCCCCTTCATCATGATCCCCATCATGGCTGCACCGGTCAGCAGCCGTCCCAGGGCCGCTGTAGCCACCGGGCTGGTATTATGCGCACTCCGCGCAAATTCGGTCAGCTCCCGGGTCGTGGCGGCAAAGGCACGGATCTGCCCTTCTGCCGCCATGGCCCTGATCATATAATCAGACATAATTCTTCTCCCTTCTGTGCACGAAAGCAATGTTCAGATACGCTCTGGTGTTCCATCCGGCCAGTAATCAGACTGCCGGTACCGGATAGTTTGTCAGCCTGCAAGGCGGAGGAAGGAGGCGATGGGGCGGCATCGTTGACCGACGACAACGCGGCAGGCGGCAAGGCAGGCGGTGCTGAAAGTCTGACCGCCGGCGGAATGAAGCATGGTCATCGCACCGTCTTCCCATGCTCCCGGGCAATCACATATACCCGCTGGCTGTCTGTTCTTACAGGTTCACGTGTAAAGGCATCATAGATTGCCACAAGCTCCATCCCCGCTTCCCTGACCGCCTGCTCCACTTCCTTCAGATCAAAAGCATACTGGTAATGGGTCTCCTCATATTTCCGGTACAATCCGCCCTCCTGACGGATGAAAAGAGTCAGGTCATACTGATTGATCCGCTCCTCCTCATCGTAATAATTCTCCCAGATAAAGCTTCCTTCCTCCCGGTTTTCCGCGATGGTCTGCTCCCCCAGGAGCGTTTCATATTTGTAAAGGGTATTCATATCAAAAAGAAAGATTCCGCCGGGATCCAGATAATTGTTGGCCAGCCCCAGGACCTGGACCAGTTCCTCATAGCCCATGAGATAATTCATGGAATCACAGATGCTGACAATGGCCCTTACGGTACCATACAGCTCAAATTCCCGCATATCCTGCATCAGATATAGGATCTGCTCCGGGTCACTTTTCTCCCTGGCGATCTCCAGCATTTCCTCCGACAGATCAATGCCGATCATATCAAATCCCCTGTCTGCCAGACGTCTGGTCAGCTTCCCCGTGCCGCAGCCCAGATCCAGCAGAAGACCGTCCTGTATCCCATATTCCGCCAGAAGTCCTGCCACATATTCACACCACTCCCCATAGGGAATATCATCCATAAAGAGATCGTATACTTCTGCGAAGCCTGTATATGCATCCATGGCTTGTTATCCTCCCTCAGCAGCCCGGGCAGCCCGGTCTGTTACGTCCTTTCTGTGTTTCACCATAATCGTCCAGGCGTAAGCCAGTTACAGACATCTGCCTGCGGAAATTCCTCCCGCCACAGGGCAAATCCCCCCATACAAGCCGGAAAAGGCAGGTCCACCCCCTGGATGTCCTGCCCCATATGCCACTGCCTGCGGCCACAGTCCGGACTGCCAGACTGCCGGCCATGCCATCTATGCGTTCTTACCACAGCATTTCTTATATTTCAGACCGCTGCCACAAGGACATGGATCATTCCTGCCGATTTTCTTCGGCTTGCGGATGGTGCCGGAAGCCTTCT
>Ga0137308_101542_pt1 | contig 21425 bp, 27 predicted proteins | sample Inofrocosms_June_FD_97181 | JGI IMG/M metagenome (GOLD analysis project Ga0137308, IMG submission 97181) | Mouse cecal microbial communities from Vienna, Austria - N-Acetylneuraminic and N-Acetylglucosamine D2O microcosms_June | ecosystem: Host-associated > Mammals > Digestive system > Large... | reverse complement strand
TACAACATTGAAGGCATTGCAGGCTTCGCAGATACAGGAAGAAGATTATTTCTGCCATGTCACGCATAAGGAGTGGGACGCAATCCTCCACGATATCCGACTGGCACATGAAGCTGATGCGGAGAGTGCGCCGGATGATTCCAGCACTCTAAAAATAATTGCAGATGTAGAAAAAGCCATGCGCTTTCCGGGGAACGCCCTTGATAAATTCTGTTATGTCATGTGTTCACAGCTTCAAATCAGCTATGAAAAGCTGACCGAAAAAGAACGCACGGACTTGAAAAACATCATGAAAAAATCCGGTATCTATAGGGATTCGCCTTTAGGAAGCCGGAAACGCTGATAAGGAAATGCCGCTGTCTGGATTTTGTCCATGCAGCGGCATTTTGGTGGTGCTTATGTAGTTTTAAAATGGCAGAGATTTGTCAAAGCAGCTCTAAAGTCCTTTTATACAATAGGGCTAAATTACAGCCACAGCTTCTACATTCTTTGTCTGTCTATTTGATAATTTTCATTTTCCACAAACTTATAATTTCTCTATTAACTAAATTAACTTTTCACTAGTGCATCAATCAATTTCTGAATGCTATTTTCAAGAGTACTTTCACCCCAACCAAGATTCCATTCATCATTTGAGCCACTATCAGATACAATATATATCGCTGTAGCCTTACGAGAGCGGAAATTTGCTATTGTAAATAATCCTGCTCCTTCCATCTCAACGCATTTAGCACCCATATCGTTTAAAAAATATCGTCCTCTCCATTCAGGCTGAACATATCCACCATCAGTTGTCCAATGATAACCACGAATACAGGATATCCCCTTTTTCTCCAACTCTATACCAAAAGAATCTGTCAAATCCTTTGTTGATTCAATTAGTTCACCTTTAAATCCATATAATCTGGTAATAGAGGTATCGTTATAAGCCCCATCGGTAAGAACATAATCTCCAATCTTATTCCCACCGGCAAAGCCTACATGAATCAGTTCCTTAACTCCTGCTGCATATAAATCCTCTGCTTGAGTTGCAAGTCCTGGTGAACACATCTCACCCTTTGCAAAACCTAAACTGTTGTTATGATTCATTACATATATGCCTCCACCGACATCAAATGTAAGCGTACCAACGTTCTTTTCGAGCATTGTATCAAACAAACTGTCAGCCAGCAAATAAACTCTATTTGGAACCTTTGTTTGATATTCATCAAAATCAAGCCCCTGCAATTCAATCTCTTTTCGAACAAGAACAGATGGGGCATTATATAAAGCCGGGTTTATATCAAACTCTCTCTTTCGCATAATTGAATATGACAATAATTTACCATTTGCAACTGAATGCTCCACTTGTCTTAAAAATTCGTATCCTCGTTTGCGATAAAATTCAACATCCGGTAATGATACATGTATATCTACATACGAATAATTCTTTATGATTTCCTTTTCCAAATAATCCATAAGCTTTGTTCCAATTTCCTCATGCTGATTATTTGGAGTTATATATACCCTTGTAATAGTATTTTGATTAATTGTGCCTGTTCCAAGAATGGTAGCTTCACAAGCAATCACATAGGTATTGTCTTCCGAAATGTCATTAATAATATTATCGTGATTATGTAATTCCAAAAAGAAATCCACTACTTCATTCGAATAGTATTTTGAATATATTTCTTTTATCGTTTTACTTACGATTTCATTAATCTCGTCAGCCTGTTCTAACCGAGCTTTTTTGATTGTTAATTTATCCACTATCCTTTTACCCTCCATTAACTAAGAAAATTATCATTTTTCATGGGTTCTATTATATTACAATATCTTTCCAGATGGAATAAAATTTCACAAAAATCTTTTTTAAATATCAATTTCTGTCGATTACCCCGTCCCAGTATCCGTTTCCGGCTCGTTCTTTGTGATAATAAGCCGTCCCTGCTGGCAGTTCACCGTAATTTTATCCCCTGCGTTAAATCCTGCTCGTTCCAGCCATCTGCCCTGCAAAAGAATCTGCGGCGGTGCTTCTTTAAAAGCACCCCGTCCTTTATAAACTGTCATTCTGCGTTCTTCCATCTGTCCTCCCTGTCCGTGGCTTCTCTGCACACAATCTCAAACAATTTCTCGCTCTCTGTCCTGACAGCAATCAGGCTATGCTGCTCGTCTGCGTTCATATCTGCAATCCCCATTCCCTCGCTGTCATTCAGTAAATCGAAAAGTCTGTCCCTGAAACAGTTTAAATCCATTCTGTTATTCCTCCTGTTAATATTCTATAGTCTATTAGCTTATATTATATATCCTTTCAGAAGCTATTGCAATCCCTATGTTTGATATAGTCTAAAAGTGAACAAAATAAATGCTAACAGCTTATGAAACAGGGAGGACAGATGGACGAGAAAGGATTAGGCAAACGTATCAATATGGCAAGAAAAGAACGTGGATATACGGCTGACAGGCTTTCCGAACTATGCAGCATCAACGCAACATACCTGCGGCAGATTGAAGGCGGGACAAAAGTTCCCAGTCTGCCCGTATTTATAAATATCTGCAATACACTGAAAATCTCTCCTGATTATCTGCTCCGTGATTCCCTTACGGATAATGATATCAGCAAAATCAGGGAACTGACAGAGCTGTGGGAGAGTACACCGCCCAGCCAGCAGGAAATAGCCTCTGCCATGATACGGGCAGTATTGGAACGTAAAAAGGAATAGAAAACCAGCCGTTTATCCGGCTGGCTGTTTTTCTGACAACTTCAAATAGAACGCATAATAATTGCCCACAAGTATATACTTAATCTCGTTTCTTATTATTCGTTTTGTCATTTTTTCTCTTTTCAGTGACGGAAGGCTCGTCACTGACTAACTCAATCACATCCAGTATGCCACAGTCCAGCGTTTCACAAATGCGGACTAATGTATCCATGCTGATATTCTTCCCTTCCTTACCCATGTTGGCAATCATGTTTGTAGTCAGACCGGCGGCAAGTCTTAAATCCTCTTTCCTCATGTCACGCTCCACCAGTGTATGCCAGAGCGGTTTGTAGCTGATGCGCATATTTATTTCCCTGCCTTTCTCCACTGTCGGGAATATTTTTAAATAAGCCTTAAAGCTTGGCTTTTATTATAACATCATTCTTGTAATTTCACAAATATTTCTTGACTTAGCCGTTTCCGTCTGGACTGTGCTTTTCCTTTCTGATTTTTTACATTTAATTCGCCATTACATGAGAGTTGCCAGGGGAAAATAGCTATTATCAATTTTCTGTATATAAGAAAACATATTTTTAATATATCTGATAGTTTCTTTCCAGGGAATCTTGCTTGTCAAATCATCCGGCATGTTGTACGGCCTCGCTTTCTGTGGAATTTGGGTCTGACTGGCAGCCGTCCCGCTCTTTTTTTGATTCGGCGTAGTAGCGGGACTGTATCTCGAACATGTGGGCGGAGCTTCCTCCCAGAGCCATCAGTTCTTCATGGGTGCCCTCTTCCAGGACTCGTCCATTCTCCAGAAAAAGGATTCTGTCCGAGAACTTGGTGCTGGCCAGCCTGTGGGAGATGAACAGAGAGGTGCGCCCTCTGCTGATTTTCACATATTCCTGGTATATTTCGCTCTCTGCGATTGGATCCAGCGCTGAGGTGGGCTCGTCCAAAACCAGGATGTTCCCGTTTTTATACAGCGCTCTGGCCAGGAGGAACCGCTGAGCCTGCCCTCCCGACAGTTCCACACCGTCCTCGAAAGCGGTTTTGGTCATATAGGAGTCCATTTTGATGTCCCGTTCCCTGAAAGACTCCTCCAGGCCGGCTTCCCGAAGCGCTGCCCAAGCCCTCTCTTCGTCCGTCTCCTCCAGCTTTCGGAAAGAGAGGTTGCAGCCCACCGGGTAGGGGAAGATGGTGGCCTCCTGGAATACCACGGAAAACAGATCGTACAGAGCCCGCTTTGGCAGTGTGGCGGTATCCACTCCATTGATCAGGATTTTCCCGGCATCCGGTTCGTACAGGCCGCAGAGCAGCTTTACCAGGGTAGACTTCCCTGCACCGTTGACTCCCAGTAGCGCCACTTTCTCTCCAGGCGCTATCCGCAGGTTACCGGCCGGACTGGGCAAACTCATTTCTGAGGGCAAGCTGCCAGCGGTTCTTCATCCGAAATACCCCGTAATTTGCCAGGGACAATCCCAAAAGCAGCGCCACCAGCCAGGGCTTTAAGGTGCCCAGCACCGATGAATACAGGAGGAAACAGGCCGCATTCACCACCAGTTCCTTGGGAATACTCAGCATCCGGTAGCACACCGACCAGTCCCCGCTATCCAGAGACTGATAGGCTCTCTTGGTGATTTTTTTCTGTTCGTCATATTCCACATATCGATAGAGGCATCTGGTCTCTTTCAGGACTACCTCTCCAAACAGGATATTGCGGAACATGTTCTCGAAAAAATAGGTTTTAGAGTTCACCTGGGAAACAATGGCACCGCCAAGCAGCATGACGCCGCCTGCCAGCGCTATCAGCGCCAGACCCCGGAAAAGTTCGCCGGCCGATACCTGGCTCAGCACAATGCCCGGCATAAGGATGCCCATAAAAGGAAGCAGTATCCCGCCAATGACAGTAACGGCATGGCAGGCGGCCAAACGGGGAAATTCCCGGTAGAGCAACCTGTAGTAATACCGGATATTGGAAAGCAGGGGATAGTTTGGCATGTTTTTGGGGTTTTTTGATTTTTTGGCGCTTTCGCGTCTGCGGTTGTCTCTGGATTTCTCTTGTTCTCCCCTGTTTTGGACAGACTCCTCCGCCATAGATTCCGTCCCTGGACTGCCAAGTGCAGTGGTGCCGCCAGACATAATTGCAACGCCTGACATAGATTTAGCTCCTGACACAGATATGCTAGACACAGATAATCTGACAGGGCCTGATGTCCATGGGGCCTGCGGTCAATTCGTCCAGGAGCTGGCATCGGTAGCCTGCAGCTATGGTGCGCAGCTGCAGCTTTGCCTTGTCCGCCAGGAACCGGTCGTAGAAGCCTTTACCGTACCCCAGTCTGTTCCGGAACGGGTCAAAGGCCACGCCCGGCATCAGCATAAGGCTCTGCTCTGCCCTGTCCGGGGTATAGGAGTAGATTTCCGTATCTCCTGCAGGCTCCGGTATTCCTTTGTAGCCTGTGATCAGATCCTCCAGCGCATCTATTCTGAAAAAGGCCATCTCCGGCTCTTTGTCTGCCAGCACTTTGGGCACATATACTTTCTTGCCTGCCTTTAGCGCCTCCGTCAGGATGTCCCTGGTAGAGATTTCGCTTCCATAGTTCACGTAGCACAGGAAGTATTCCGAGCGGTAGAACCATTGATGTCCCAGAATTCGTTCTGTCAGCAGGATGTCTCCTTTTTTTCGCGCCTCCGCGCTCAGGCTGTCCCGCTGCCGCAAAATCTTTCTTCTGATTTCGCGCTTATTTATTTTCTCTTCCATTCTATATCCTTTCGATATGCCGCTGCGGGCGATTTCCTGCCTCGTGCATGCCTTTGGGAATTTCCGCGGCAGCAATCCTGAACTGAACTTAGGCTCCGCATTCTAAACCGTACGGCCAGCCGCACCACCATACATTAAAATTCGAGTGTTCCAGGTCTATCCGTTGGAAAAAGCAGCACGGTTTAGCGGGACTTCTTTCCAAACTTCTCGCCCAGGTTCTCGGTGGAGCCATCGGGACGCTCTATGGTGATGCTGTCCAGCTGGCCCCGCAGGTTCGCCCTGACGCTGGCCACATATTCCTTTCGCAGCTGCGCCTGTTCTGCCTTTTCCTCTTCTGTGAGCCCTTCGGCCTGGGATTTATGGTACAGCGCGTTGATGCGCGCGATTCTCTCGTCCATGTTCATGGTATTCGTCCTCCCTTTTCCTCAGATTTTTATGACGTAAATGTCTCTCAATCCGCTCCGGATCTCTCGATTTCAGACTCTGCTTCCGGATCTCATACACTGTATCATACACTCTTTCAAGGTGCATGCTCCATTTAGGGCGCATACTCCCTGGCAATGGCCTCTGCCACCCGGATGCCGTCCATGGCCGCGGAGACGATTCCCCCGGCGAAGCCGGCCCCCTCACCGCAGGGATACAGTCCCCGGATTTGCGACTGTAGCCGTTCGTCCCGGTGAATGCGCACCGGTGACGAGGTGCGGCTCTCTACCCCGGACAGGCAGGCATCGGGGCGGTCGAAACCGGCGATCTGCCTGCCGAAAGCCTCCATGCCCTCTACGATGGCCTCGTTGCATGCCTTTGGCAGGATCCGGCTTACGTCAGCCCATGTCCAGGTTCCCTTGCACCGGGGCATCAGAGCGGCATCTGTACCCCGGACGCAGTCTCCCGTCTGCTGTAGCATTTCATGGGCCGCGCCCGATTCTACGCAACGTCTGAAATCGCCATACCGCTGCACCGGAATCTTCCCGCCTCCCACGGCATAGGCTCTCTCCTCCAGCCGTCTCTGAAACTCGATTCCCGCCAACGGATGCTCTGACCCGAAGTCCTCCGGCGTCACGGTGACTATAATGGCACTGTTGGCATTTTTGCCGTCCCGGCCGCTGTAGCTCATGCCGTTCACTGCCGTGTGTCCCTCCTGGGAGGAAGCGTTCACCACATATCCGCCGGGACACATGCAGAATGAATAGACGCCTCTGCCGTTTTTTGCCTTTGCCGTCACCTTATAAGGTGCAGCGCCCAGATCCCCCGGCTGTGCCGCTCCGTACTGGCTCTCGTTTATCATCTGCTGGGGATGCTCTACCCGAAGTCCCACGGCAAAGGATTTTGCCTCCATTGGCACTCCGCGTTTCATCAGCATGGAAAAAGTATCCCGAGCGCTGTGGCCGATGGCCAGCACCAATTGCCCGCACTCAAAATATTCTCCGGATTTTCCCAAGGATTCCACTCCCCCCACAAGGTTCCCGCTTTCCGCAAAGGCAGACCTTTCCACAGTACTCGGCCCTTTCACCGTCACGCCTTTCACCCGTCCCGCTTCCACGCGGATATCCGTCACCTGGCTCTCAAAACGCACTTCTCCGCCCAGCCGGATGATTTCCTCCCGCATCCGCTTTACTACAGTACAGAGTACATCCGTACCGATATGGGGCTTTGCCTCGTAGCAGATGCTCTCTTTCGCACCGAATTTCACGAAAGTCTCCAGCACCGCCCTGTTCCTGCCGTCCTTATCCTTTACCAGCGTATTCAGCTTTCCGTCGGAGAATGTCCCCGCTCCGCCCTCGCCGAACTGCACGTTGGATGCGGTATCCAGCTTCCCTGTCTCCCAGAAAGCCTCCACATCCCTCTGGCGCTCCTCCACGCATCTGCCCCGCTCTAACAGTATGGGGCGGTATCCGTGCAGGGCCAGGAAATATCCGCAAAAAAGCCCTGCCGGGCCCGTCCCCACTATGATTACAGGGGATTTTCTCTTCCGGCTCCCGGATGCCGGGAAACGATATTCCTCCTGAACAGACCTGCACACCAGATTTTCCTTGCCCCGAAATCTATGTAGTATCTTCTCCTCGTCCCGCACCGCCACATCCACAGAATAGCTGTAAAAAATCACAGGTTTCTTCCTGGCGTCAATGGACTGCCGGACAATTCTTAATTCCGTTATATTCTGTTCGGGCACCCGCAATATGGAGGCTGTCTGCCTGCGCAGGTCAGCCTCCGAATGCCCTGTCTTCAATTTCACCTGATTGACCCGAAGCATGTAAACACCTGTCCTTATCTGTCAAATTTTTATCTACAGGGGAAAGCATCTCTTTCCCCGCCTGTTCCTGCCAGGATTCCAGCTTCCCTCTGCGGGCGGCATATGTCCGCCCCCCTTTTCCTCAATTCCTATCCCTATTACTTCTTCAAACTCAAACCTGCAGCTCCACAGCCCGCTATAAAGCCGCTGCACCATGCCCACTGCAGATTATACCCTCCGCAGCGGCCGTCCACGTCCAGAAGCTCTCCGGCAAAGTAAAGCCCCTGCACAAGTTTCGACTCCAGCTCCCCTGTCACTTCCTCCAGCGGCACACCTCCCGCGCAGACCTGGGCATTGTCATAGGAATTGCTGCCAATCACATGGAGCGTCCAACTCCGGCACAGTTCAAAGACCCTTTTAAGCTTCCGTTCGTCCGCCTGTCCTGCTGCTTCCCCGGGCTTTAATCCTGCCAGCTTTATAAATAGAAGCATTAGCTTTTTATGGAGCATACCCGTAAAAAATTCCTCCACCGTGCGCTGCCCCTGTAAAAGCATTCTCTCCCTGTACAGTGTCTTAAATTCCTCTTCCGTTACCTCCGGCAGGAAATCAATGACTATTTTAATGTCTTTTTCTGTCACGTTCCCTCTCTCCGGATTCCGGCATCCGCCAGAGGGGCGACTCTCCAAAACGCGCCGTCCTCCCGCCAATATGTAATTCACCGTGCGGCTCAGTTGGAACACCGGAATGCCGGATACCCCATACTCCGTCAGCTGCAGCTCCCCGCGCTCCTGCGCCATCCGTTTCCCCTGGAAATACACGCTTATCTGCGCCTCCGCCCTGACTCCGGCCACTGCTTTCAGATATTCTTCCATGCACCGCAGCTGTACCAGCGCCGGAACCGTGGGAACCAGGCTATGTCCCAGCTGCTCTGCAATCCGGTATCCGCTGCCGTCAGACCCTGTCTTCGGCGCAGCCTTTCCCCCGCAGGCCAGGATGATGCGGTCAAAGGAGCGGATGCCTCCTGTCCCATGCACTTCAAACAGCTTTGCCCTCCTGCCCCGCCGGACGGACTCCGCCTTGAAATCCGTCACCACCTCCACGCCCGCGGCTTTCACCTCATACCGCAGCACGTCCAGCACGGCCGCCGCCTGCTCGCAGGCCGGATACAGGTAGCCGCCGCGGCTCTTTGTCATCAGTCCGATGCCTTTGAAAAAAGAAACCGTGTCCGCCGTGCCGAACCGCCCGAGAAACTCCTCCAGCATGTCCGGCCGCCCGGTATAATAATCCGCCGCTCCCAGACTCTCATTTCCCAGATTGCACTTCCCATTACCGGTAGAAAGTATCTTTTTCCCCAGTCTATCGTTCCCCTCAAGCAGCGTGACTTTTCCGCCCCGCCTCGCCGCCGTGATTGCAGCCATCATCCCGGCGGCTCCGCCGCCTACGATTCCCACCGTATTTCCCATGAACCGCTCTCCTTGTTTCCGCCCTTCATCTTTCGCTCCTGCGCTCACTCGCAAAACATCCTCTTTTTCCCGCCAAGCAGCTTTCCCCAAAAATCTGTCCCATCGCCACGCTCTGATCGGAGCCTGTTTCAACCTTTCCGCTAACTGGAATAATTCTCCAGAAAACTGTACAGTTCCTCCTCATCCCGAATCCACATCATATCAATGATATTCTGTTGCAGAGTTGCAGGCAGCGAATCCAGCCGGATATCCGTCTCAATGTACACTGTCTGCATATCCTCCAGATAAACTACTACCTTATTGTCATACACAGCCAGATAGAAACTGCTGCTGGGTTGGACAAACTTATAGTCCATGCGAACCACTACCCGCTCTCTGGAAAAAGACAATACCTCAAGTCCCACAAAGCCCCGCTCCAGTTCCGACAAAGGCGGAAAAGCCTCATAGACCTCCATGGCCTGCAAAAACTGCTCCCTGTTCATCCCCACATACTTGGCAGGCAGCCTCCATGTCGTCTCCACCACCGTATGGTACAGGATATCCGTCTCTTCCAGCACATATTTCGTGTCCACACAGAGGGTCTCCGCAGAGACCATCACTTCCTGAGCCTGGCCCATATCCGTCTCCTCAGGCAGTACGGGCAGCAATTCATCTTCCGCCTTTTGTCCGGCCTCATCCTTCGCTGCCAGACTCTCTCCTGTCAGCTCCGAAGCTTGTCCGCCCTGCGCTCCCTCATCCATGGACGTCTCAAAAAAATCTTCCTGTTCCTCCCTGCTTTCCCTCTCCGGGTAAAAGTAATGGGAAGACCTTACGCCTGCATAAAACCCCAGCCCCAGCACAAGCAGGGGATATACAATGAATAAGCTGATACATTTTACATACTTCATAGTATTCTCCTTGGAAATCACCTTCCATGGACATTTCTTCTTCCATCTGTAATCAGTATCAGCTATTTTTTACCTATTTATTCATGCTGTCAAACTGCTTTTTCCTAAAAAACCCGCAACATCTGTCCCAGGATGCCGATCAGCCTCCCGCCCGGAATGACCTCCAGCTCCTGTTCCCTGAAATTCCGAAGCAGCAACAGCGCAGTCCAGTAAACCAACCCCGCGGCTGCAAAGGCCACAATCAGCGTCGTAAAACTCCCCAGATGAGGGGAAAACAATTTCCGTATCATCAGGCAGATCAGACCGGCCCCAACCCCGCCGCCTAAGGGAACTACAAAAGTGTTCAGCCAGTCAGGCTGTACCCGAAGCTGCCTGTACGCAAACGCACCGGACAGTGCGCACAGTGCAAAACCAAATGCCAGACCGCCGTACACGAGAGACAGGATGCCGCTCTTACCAATGGTGATCATTACTATGATTATAAACAGGAGATCCGCTCCGCAGGCAGCAATCAGAACAGGATATTTTTTCCCCAATGCCTGCAGGAGACGGCAGAAATACCAGCCAAGGGCTGTAAGCAAAATCATAGCAGAGCCCCATTGCAGCAGCTTCGTCACTGTATGCTCGTTTCCCTGGCACAAAAGATCCGCAAACTGCTCCCCCATAACTGCCACAAACACCGAAAGGAAAATGCCATGTACCAGCCCTATATGAACTCCGTTCTGAAAAACCGTTCTGGCATAACGGTTTTCCTCCCGCTTAAAGCATTGAAATATTTTTCCCAGCACCGGCAGCGCCACTATAATGACCAGTCCCGCAGCAATACCGCACACTACCAGATAACTCCCCGCGTACTGTCCATAGTCCGCAGTCAGCTGTTCCCCGCCCTCTCCTTTCATACCGCAAAAAAGCAGCCCTGCCACCAGGGGAAAGAACAGACACAAATCCGTCGCAAACTGGGGCCATCTGGCGCTGTGCACATACCTGACACCGTCCCAGAGTGACATTGTCGAATACATCCCCTCCTGCTTTGCCTTTTTCTCAAAGCGCCGACTCCCCTTATAAATCAGTCCCAGGAAGAGAATGACGAACAGCTCTGAGATGTCAATGGCCAGGGCAATTCCCAGGCCGCTGTACATACCCGTGAAGTTCTCCTGGCGCAGCAGGCTGCTCACCTTTTCCCCATAGCCACCGAGCATATGACTGAACAGACTCCCGAATCCCAGCAGGAATACCTGCCGCAGGATTCCCGCAATGGCCCTGGGGGACTCCGATCCCTCCCCCTGGAAATATCCCGCCAGCACCGCGGAAACTGTCCTGAGCAGTACCACCGGAGCCAGCGCAAGCAAAATCAGTCCGCTGTAAGGAATCCGAAAGATCCTGTCCGCCAAAACACCTGACAGTCCGGCCAGAACCAGACTGCCCACCGCACCCAGTATCATCTGGAACAGCAGGATGCTGCTCCGCATCTTTGCCATATTTTTATACTGGCCCTTATTCTTCCTGCCGCGCAGCAGTCTGCCCAGCGCATCCGACAGGCTGCCGCTGACTGCGATCCATATCACCGCGCAGCTCTGCGCCGCCACCGCCGTATAGGCAATTCCTTTGTCCCCCGTCAGCCGTCCCATGACATATATCGTCACGAACATCAGGATATCGGCAAACGCTCCCAGCTGCCGCCTTTTTACCTCTGTCTGATTCATCCGCCGTCCCTCGGTCAATCTCTCGTAATGCCTAAACCTGTCAGTATCTCTTCCTGCCTGCGCTCCATCCGCAGTCTCTCATTCTCTTCCATATGGTCATAACCGCACAGGTGAAGCATGCTGTGGGCCACCAGAAAAGCAAATTCCCGCCGCAGGCTGTGCCCGTACTCTTCTGCCTGCCCATACACCTTGTCCACGGAAATCATGATGTCCCCCAGCACAAGCTCCCCGCTCTCCGGGTCGAAATAGTCAGCTTCCCTGTCCTCATCAATATCGAAGACTCCCTCTTCTTCAAAGTCCACATTGGGAAAAGAGAGTACATCCGTCTCCCGGTCCGTATTTCTGCATTCCCGGTTCAGCGCACGGATTCCCTCATTGTCCGTAAGTACAATGTTCACCTGGACCTCAAAAGGACAGCCCTCTTCTTCCAGAACCGCCTCACATACCTCTCTGGCTGTTTCCTCCGCGGAAAAGGGAAACTCCCTCACTGTCTCATTCTCCATGTATAAGTTCATAGCTTAAATTCCTTTCCTGGCAGAATGCCCTCGTTTTTCTCTCAGGCGCTCCCTGTCTCTTCGGTTTCTGGCCGCTTCTTTTCCCTCGTAATCCTCATATGCCTTGACGATTTTTTGCACCAGCGGATGACGCACCACGTCCTTGGAAGTCAGCGTGCAGAATGCGATGTCGTCGATTCCCTTAAGCACCTTTGCAGCAATGTCCAGACCGCTCTTTGCATCCGCAGGCAGGTCTTTCTGAGAATCGTCCCCGGTGACCACTACCTTGGAGCCAAACCCGATACGGGTCAGGAACATCTTCATCTGGGCCGGAGTCGTATTCTGGGCCTCGTCTAAGATAATATAGGCATTATCCAATGTCCGGCCCCTCATATAAGCCAAAGGAGCCACCTCTATGAGTCCTTTTTCCATGTTTTTGGCAAAGCTTTCAGCTCCCATAATCTGGTACAGGGCGTCATACAGGGGCCTCAGATAGGGATCCACCTTGCTCTGCAGATCACCGGGCAGAAATCCCAGCTTCTCCCCGGCCTCAATGGCCGGTCTGGTGAGAATGATCCTGCCCACCTCATCGTTCTTAAAAGCAGTGATAGCCATAGCCATGGCCAGATAGGTCTTGCCCGTACCTGCAGGCCCTATGCCGAATACCACCATGTTGTTCCGGATGGCATCCACATATGCTTTCTGTCCCAGAGTCTTCGGCTTAATGGGCTTACCGTTTACGGTATGGCAGATACAGTCCCCGTCTATCTGCGCCAGCGCTTCCTCTTTCTCTTCCATTCCAAGTGTAATCGCATAATCCACGTTCTGTTCCTCGATTTCGTTTCCCCGGCCCGATATGATGGAGAGCTGCTTCAGAACTCCCTGCGCCCGCTTCACCATCTCTTCCTTTCCGGTAATTGTCAGTTGTCCGTTGCGGTCCACAATGGCAACGCCAAAGTCCCGCTCCATTTTCTTCACATATGCATCCTGCATACCGAATATTTTCTGCATATGCTCCGCAGGCATATCCATTTTGATTGAAAATTCATCCATCGGCTTTTGTTTCCCCAACCTCGATTCTTTCTGTCTCAGTACTTTCTCCCACAGGCTCCTGTACCAGAAATTCCCCGGTCAGCGTCCATGCATCGGTACCTTTTTCTATTCTAACATCTTTTTCAATAATTTGTACCCCTTTTTCGTCTAATTCTGCAAGAAAATCCATTAATTTTTGATTAAGGTAGGACTTTGCCTCTTCTTCCGTATATAAATATTCTGTATTTTGATACTCTCTATAGGTCACGGTCCCCCAGAAAGCCGGCAGATCCAGTTTCTCCAGCATCAGGGGCCTGCTCTCTCTGATTACACTGTCGTAGACAAGAAACGGACGGTTCTCCGGAAGCGCCCAGGACTGATCTCCAAGCTTTATGTAATGGCTGCTTTTCTCCCTGCCCGTATATCTTTTCTCGATATGTTTAAGAGGCAGGCTCGCCGTAAATTCCGCGGCATGTTCCAGCATGATATCCGCATCCGCATCCACATACCGGTACTCCCGCACGGTGGTGTCCTCGTTGTAGACAGGCACCTTTCCCTCCACCAGTATAGCTCCTTTCTCCACAGTATCCCCGATGGCCACCTTGGGAACGCCGCTTCTGACGATGAGGGATACCACTCTGCCGTTATACTCTGCCACCAGATCTCTGCCCGGGGTCGTATCCGGCTTTTCCGTTGTCATGGGTGCGTCGTTTTCTTTGATGTCGATGAGCAGTCTGATGCCGTCTAATCGGGCTGAGGCCCATGTAACCTGTGGAAATTGTCTGCGTATTTGCTTTTCCAGCTCCTCAATGTCCAGCGTATCCCGGCGCATGCCGATTTTTACCTGATTTTCTTTGAGAAAGGTCTGAAACATGTCTTCCGTAATCTGATAATTTCCGCTCACTTTAATATCCCAGATGAAAAGCGACGAAACCAGCCAGAATGCTACAGCCAGAATCAAGCCTGCCACAAACATTTTCCGCTTCAAAAGCTGTGGCAGAAAAAAAGGTAGTCCATATCTCTCCAGTATGGCTACCCTTGTCCCTGTCTTTTTTACAATAGGACGAATCTCCCAGAACCCTTTCAACGTAATGTTCATACAGTAGGCATCTCCTTCTTTGACGATGTCCCACAGTAAAATCCCCTTATTGCTGCACAGGTTCATGAATCGCTCTGGCGAAAATCCCCAGACACGGACGCGCAAATATCCTTTCATATATTTCAGAAATTTGATCATGAGCTATTCCTTTCTGATTCCGGTTCCGGTTTCTGATACCTGGCGTCCATTGCGTCATGCGCAAAAAGCTTATGATTCCCGTGAATCCACTTTTACACGGCATTATCCCGCAGCTGCACCGATTTCTCTCAGAGATATCTCACGCAGCTGATGCAGCCGCTGATCTTCATGTCCTCATTGGTATAATAATCAATGGAAAGCCTTGCCCCCTCAAAGCAGACCTGACAGGTCTTACCCTGAAGCAGTATCTGGCATTCCGTATACTCCAGAAGCCCTCTGTAATTTTCGATCCATGCCTCCCTGTTGCCTGTCAGAGTGATCTTCATGGCGCCCATACAGATATCCTTGGGAAGCCGCAGGGAATCTATCAGGGATTCCTTTCTTGTCTCGTTTCTTTGCATGCGGTCATTGTTTCTCTTCATGCTTCCATTATATTATTGCAGGATAAAAACTATGCACTGTTTCTTCGTAACGGCAAAATGCCCCGCCATATTCTGGCGAGGCATTTTGTATGCACACGGGCAACCAAAGCGGCAAGGCGATTGAAAATATGGCAAAGGCTGACAGGTGCCAGGGCAACGCTCCTCTACTGGATTATCCGGTACATCGCATCCGCTGCTCAGCATATAATTCCCTTGATAAAAGGGGATTGCTCTGGCGCTTTGTCCGTGATCGTGCAGGCCGCCAGATACCGCTTCTTTGCCTCCGCCGCTTTCCTTTCGTCATTGGCGTAAATCTTTGCCAGAGGCTCTCCGGCCGCTACGTAATCCCCCACTTTTTTACACAGTACCAGGCCTACCGACAAGTCGATCTCGCTCTCCTTTGTCTCCCGGCCGCCGCCCAGAATCAGGGAGCAGATCCCCACCTCGTCGCAGACGATATGGCTTAGATACCCGCCTGACGGCGCCGGCACAGGACAGATGATGGTTGCCTGGGGCAGTTTTTCGGGATGATATACTACGTCCGTGTCTCCACCCTGGGCCGCCACGAATTCCGCAAGCTTTTTCAGAGCGCTGCCGTCCGCTATTACGGCATCCAGCGCCTTTTTGGCCTCTTCGCTGTCTTTCGCCTTTCCGCCAGCTACCAGCATCTGGCTTCCCAGGGTCAGGCACAGTTCCACGAAATCCTTTGGCCCGTTTCCTTTCAGGGTCTCAATGGCTTCTTTTACCTCCAGGGCATTTCCCACCGCAAAGCCCAGAGGCTGGTCCATGTCGGAAATCACGGCCACGGTCTTTCGTCCGGCATTCTTTCCGATTTTCACCATTTCCTCCGCCAGAGCCCTGGCGTCGCACTCCTGTTTCATAAAAGCGCCGCTGCCGGTCTTTACGTCTAAAACAATGGCGTCCGCCCCGGCAGCCAGCTTCTTGCTCATGATGGAGCTGGCGATGAGGGAGAGATTATCCACGGTGGCAGTCACGTCCCGCAGAGCGTAGAGCTTCTTGTCCGCAGGGGCCAGGTCCGCGGTCTGTCCCATGATGGCGATGCCGATACGGTTCACGTTTTCAATGAACTGCTCTGTGGTAAGGGCCGTGGTGAAGCCTGGGAAGCTCTCCAGCTTGTCGATGGTTCCGCCGGTGTGGCCCAGGCCCCGGCCGCTCATCTTCGCCACGGGAATGCCGCAGGCCGCCACCATGGGGGTCAGGGCCAAAGAGGTCTTGTCTCCCACGCCGCCGGTGCTGTGTTTGTCTACCTTGACGCCATGGATCCCGGATAAATCCAGGAAGTCGCCGCTGTGGGCCATGGCCATAGTCAGGGCCAGAGTCTCCGCCTCTGTCATCTTCCGGAAGTAGATTGCCATCATCAGGGCCGACACCTGATAGTCCGGGATTTCGCCCTTTGTGTAGCCCTTGATGAAGTAGTCGATCTCCTCCCTGGAAAGCTCGCCGCCGTTTCTTTTTTTCATAATGATGTCGTACATTCTCATAGCTTTCTGCCTCCTTACTCTTTGCACACTTTTACAGGCCCCAGCAGTCCGCCGGTATCCGCCTCCTCTATGTCCAGTTTTCCGCTGCCAGGCCCTCCACCCGCAGAAACTCCTTTGTATTATTTGTCACCAGTACAAGCCTTTCGGCCCTTGCATGCCCTGCTATCAGCAAATCCATGGGGCCAATGGGCGTCCCCCTCCGTTCCAGTTCCGCCCTGATTTTGCCGTATTCTTCCGCGGCACGTACCGAAAAATCCAGGATCGTAAGGGGCGACAGGAACAGAGACAGGGCGATTCGATTTTTGTCTGCCGCCCTGCTCTTTTCCACACCATGCATCAATTCCGCATAAGTAACGGCCGAAATACACATTTCCTCCGGGTCATGCAGCAGGAAATTTTGAATCACCGTATCAGGCTTATGCTTGATGGTGTAAATGCAGATATTGGTATCCAGCATATATTTCATAATTATACCCCTATGCGCGCTTCGGCGCACTTAGCAAAGTTTAACTCAAAATTCCTCCCGCTCCTGGCAAGCATCCTCCCCACGGCCGCTGTCCATAAAATCCTCGGAGAAAAGATGCAGGCTGTCCAAAAAGCCGGACCATTTGTTATCCTTTGGCATCAGAATCACAATATCGCCGATTTTGTTTACTGCCACTTCCTCCCCGCTGAAGCGGCACTCCTTAGGCAGCCGGACTGCCTGGCTTCTTCCGTTTTCAAATAATTTTGCTGTCATCATGGCCTTTTACCTCCCCATGCCTTTAATATATACCATGATATATATTATGTCAAGCTTCTGGAAATTTTTGGAATTCCTCGAATTTATTTCTTAATTTCCCAAACAGCAGGCGGAACAACCCTCCAAACCGATTGTTCCGCCTGACACATTCTTACATATGATTCCGTATAGCTTGCTTCTTACTCCTACTGCCCTGCTTTCCACTCCTCCAACTGCCTCTGGACTTCCGCAACAATTTTCTCCGAACCATTGGCCTTTAACTTCTCAATGAACTCGTCCAGAGTCTTGTTCACGTCCTCCTGAGACGCCAGCTGCCCTGTATTCAGCCTGGAAGTGTACTCCACCTCCACGCTGGAACACGCGGCAATCTCATTGGCGATGGGCGTTGTATCCACCACAAAGCCCATGTGAGCCGCCACCAAAGCCTCATCATTGTACTTCTTGATATTCTCCAGCACAGCCCGGTCAGGCCCTACATAGGATTCCGGCCCGTCCACGATGGTCAAATTCCCTGCATAAATGCCATACCACTCCAGCCATCCCGCATGTCAGCAACGTCTGGAGAGGCAACAGCTTCGGATTCTCAATATACAGCATCCCGGTGAACCAGTCGTTCCATCTCCCCACAAATCCAAATAGCCCTATTGTGCCCACTCCCGCCTTGAACAGCGGACACACAATCCGCAAAAACACCGTAAAATGCCCTGCCCCGTCAATCCTGGCCGAGTCCATCAGCGCCTCCGGAATGGTGGTCTTGATGAAAGTCCGCAGGATAATAACCCAGGAAGCATTGATTAACCCCGGCAGTACCAGGATCCAGAACGAGTCTTTCAGATGATAATACCGCACATTTAAGATATAGGACGGCACCAGCCCTCCCCCGAACAGCATGGTAAAAAACACGAACCATGTCAGCGCTCGCCTCAGCCAGAAATTTTCCTCTTCCTCCGAGATTTCCTAGAACATCGCATTCTCCGGGTCTATTCGATTCACAATCTGATTGGCTATCAGCAGGAACACAAACCCCACCACGGACTGGAACATACCCGCGGCAGTGGTCATCCCCAGATTGGCCTGGCTCTTTAAGCCATTGAAGATATAAGTATCGATAACATTAGTCACCGGATACAGCGCGCCGCTGTTCCCTGTCACCGTATAGAACAGCCCGAAATCCCCATGGAAGATGCCCCCCATAGACATAATCAGATTGATGGAGATAATCATCCGCAGATGAGGCAGGGTAATTTAGCGCGCCTGCTGCAGTTTGGAAGCCCCGTCCAGTGCGGCCGCCTCATAATATTCCCCGGAAATCCCCGAAATTACAGCCAGAAACAACACCGCCTGGTATCCAACCCCTTTCCAGGCCGCCAGAAATACCAGCAGCGGAGGCCATAGCCGAAGCTCATGATACCAGTTAATCAGCCCCTCTCCCCCCATCATCATAATAATCTGATTGACAAACCCCTTAGAGCGATCCAAAAACGCAGTCACAACGATTGCCACCACCGCCCAGGACAGAAAATACGGCAGCATATAAATAGTCTGATAAACCTTTGCGCTCCTCCTGGAATGAATCTCGCTGAGCAACAGCGCCATCCCCAGCGCCAATATGATTCCCGTGGCAATGAAGACAATATTGTAGAGCAATGTATTCCTCACAATGATATAGGCGTCCGTAGACGCAAAGAGAAACTTGAAATTCTGAAAACCTGTCCACTCCGAGCCGAAAATCCCCTTGCTCACATTGAACTTCTTGAAAGAAAGAACCAGTCCTCCCATAGGAAAGTAATTGAACAAAAGCAGCAATACCACCGCAGGCGCCGCCATAATGTAGAGCGGAATGTCCCTCTTTCTCCATACCTTACGCCTCCTCCCCTCCACCTTATGTCCAGCCATATTCTCCTCACCCTTTCCGCATGTTCTGCCGATCATTGGAAACACGCTGCTTTCCTTGATATGAGTCAATTCTACCACCCTCTCCATTGCAACAACATGCAAGATTGCGGGAAGAACATGCTGAAATGTGTCATTAGTAAAAAATGTGGATAATTTCACGAATAGAACTTTCGATGATTTCATAACAGATATTCAGACATGATTGCGAATCCTGTCAAATTATGGTATCCTGGATACAACAAACATAGAAAAATACAAATTTCTGGATCTGCTGGAACAGGTGAGCCTCTCCGCGGAGCGAAATGGCTTTGACTCTCTCCAAACTTTAGGATACCTCTACCTTTTTCTGCACCAACTGACCCTCTGCGGAAATCTCCAGCAAATCCCCCCAGACAGAATGTCTACGTGGAAGCAGCCATAGATTATATTCAAGAACATATCTGCCATAAATTAACCGTATCCGCCCTGGCCCACATGCTGGGCATTGACCGCAGCTATTTCTCCAGCATCTTTAAGCGCCAAATAGGCTGCTCTCCCAAACAGTATATCCAGACCCAAAAGCTGGAAAAAGCCAAAATCCTCCTGGAAACCACAGAAATGTCCGTCCAGGCCATCTCCCATCTGCTGGGCTACAGTGACCAATTCGCTTTCTCCCACGCTTTCCAGCAAAACACCGGCGAAAGCCCCAGAGATTGGCGCAAGCTCCATGACACCAGTCTCGGTTCAGCTTTGAGGTGACACTGGTGTCAGGTACAGAAATAGGGGTTGTAGCCAGCACCATACTATTCCAAGCCAAAGAAGCTAAAGACATGGTCTGGCATAACTGTGAAAGATCCCGTTCAGGGCAGCTTTATCATTTGTATAGGGCTGTCCTTTCTCTCCGCCCTGAATATGATACTTCACTTCGGTATTTTATCAGCAGACACTAATTATTCTTCTCTACATCCTGCCAGTTGGTATTACGCAGGATTTCGGCATCTTCCCCCAGGAACACCTTCCCCGCCTCCTGGTCGCCCTGGAGATGGTAGAGCATCCAGGCGGTCATGTACCCGTCTGTCCGTGCCTGCATTTGTTCATGTTCGGCACCAGTGACACGGGCACGAATTTTCAATACGTCATCTGTTATGCTGTTATAGATTTCCACTAAAGAGGCGAGAGGGGCCACACCGCCAAATTCAGCGTTGATGTCTGCCACACCCAAGTCATCAGAGGTGCCGGTGGCTGCCGTCATAAAATAAGGGACGGAAATTTTGGAGCAGTCATACTCCCATCCCATGCTGACAGCCAATAACGGATACGCTGCGCTACCGGTGAAAATCGCTTTGTACAGATGGCTGTTTTCATATTTGGTGGCTGCTCCCAGCGCCCCCGCGCCACCCTGTGAATACCCAGTAATGCCGATATTGTCCCGGTCGATTTGACCGGCAATCTCACTCTCGTTCAGCACAAAGTCTAAGGCGATGGAAGTTGTCTCGCCAGTGCCAGCCTGGGGGTCATCCGTACCTACGACGACGAACCCCCAAGAGGCCAGCCGTTGGAAGAAGGGCAGATAAATTTTGGCGGGTGTGTTACTTCCGTTCACCACCATCACTACAGGGTACTGCTTGCCGCTGCTTCTCAGCTCGGTGGGGTAATATACGCGGATGGTGCCGATGGATTTATTGTCAGATTTGTACTCCAGATGCTCCACCTCATAGCCGCCCCGGCCTACATAGTATTCTTCCAGCTTACCGCCTGCGGGAAATGCCTCAGCAAATGCCTTGTAGTAGTCATCCGGCAGAATGGAGGTGTTCAGCGTTTTCCAATTCTTATACTGGACATAAGCCAAAAATGCTGCCAACACTATCACCAGCGCCAACACCACGATTCCTAAAATCTTCAGCACATTTTTCATCACGTCCATCTCCTTTTTCTCTTGACTTTGCAAAAGAAACGTATTATCATAACCGCATTCGGAACAAACATCCTAATAAAGAACATCTATCCCTATTCGTTGATATAGAATACCATATGGGCTTTCATGATGCAAGAACGTACTGACCGGCGGTGCGCTATGCGGAACAAAAAGGAGGATTTTGTACCTCAATGAAAAGAACTCAGACAGCATTTTTGAAATTATGTCTGGCGGATGCGCTGATTAAATTGATGGCCGCCCAAGACTACAACAGCATCAATGTGAATACGATCTGCGAACTGGCAGGGGTAGGGAGAACAACTTTCTACCGGCATCTTGATTGCAAAAACAGCAAAGAGGAGCTAAACCGACGGCTGTTTTCCCTGCTTTACAACAATGGATTAATCATGGTCATCATGCGGGCCTGTGAGCTCCTGGTGTCCAACGGAGAAACCTGGGACAAAGCTCTCTCCTATCTGAT
>Ga0137308_101540_pt1 | contig 21518 bp, 20 predicted proteins | sample Inofrocosms_June_FD_97181 | JGI IMG/M metagenome (GOLD analysis project Ga0137308, IMG submission 97181) | Mouse cecal microbial communities from Vienna, Austria - N-Acetylneuraminic and N-Acetylglucosamine D2O microcosms_June | ecosystem: Host-associated > Mammals > Digestive system > Large... | reverse complement strand
ATTGTCAATAGGATTTTTATTCACCTCAAAATATGAGCCGGCACTGAAGACCGGCCCATACATCCGTACTTGTGATCCATTAGTAAAAATAATGGTTATCCTTTTCAGGCACCAGACATTTTAATAAATGCATAGATCCCTTTCTCCGGAAAGTCAATGGTGACGTTGTCATCAGCCACCGCTTTGACATCAACTGCAGTCCATTCACCCTTAACGCTTCTGTACGCGGTGACATTGTCACCGGCCTTTACGCCTTCGATACGCAGCGCAACCTGTGCGTCTGCAAGGTTAACTCCAGGCGCGGTAAGCTTCACAACCGTCAGCATGGTGCCTCCGGTCTGCTCTGCCTTCTGCTGCGCATATCTGACTGCTCCTGCATCCACCTTGTCTACAACACATGTAGCGTTGCTCTCCCTGCCCTCCGTAAACATGTCGCTACCGGAAGCGATCTTCGCCTGGCCATGAACGCCTTCCAGCTTAGCAACCGCGTTGGAAGTATACTCAGGAAGTGTCTTCCCCACGCTGGATGCGAGTGTGTCAAGCCTGTCAAAATCTTTTTCGGGCACTACCGTCTCTGCCGCGCAGACAGTGCCGGAGAAAGTAAGCGCCATCGCCAAACTTAATGCAAAAAATTTCTTCATTTTTTATCCTCCTTCATATTTCGAGCATGGTATATATCAGCGCATAGATGCTGATACTCATAGCATATCAAAGTCATATAGCTTTTATGACCTTATGAAGGATTGTAATATTTACCGTCACGGATACATCGGGACTTTATCCGTTTTCCAATAAATGTTTTTAAAATTCGAGATGAATCGTCTCCGCGCTGGCTTCATATTCTTCCATACGGTCATAGTCAGAAGTCTGGGAGTATGTAATCACATAACTCTTATCCGCATTGATCGCATATTCCAGTTGGGAAATCTGCGTATCCCCCACCTGATAGTGGCATAAAATGCGAAAAGCCGGACAGCCGTCAATCCTGATGCTCTCGAAACTGTCGATGGTCACCTCAATCTCTTCCCCGTACTCCTTGCGGAAATTTTCCTCCGCCTGCGCCTTAAAAGTTTCTTCCGTCATAAGCTGCAGCGCCACATCCCTGCCAAGAGCCACATAATAAATAGTAGAAGCGTCGATCGGATACCGTCTGGTCACATACATGCCTTCGATATCCTCTGACTCTGAAAATGCTTCCGGCAGGGTAAAACTGCAGCCCTTAGTAACAGGTGCGCTCTCAACCACTGAAATATCCATCTCGTTTTCCTGCAGCAGTTCCTCCGCAAGCTGATTTTTCAAAGTTTCGTCCATCTCCACCGGCGCCATAAAACTGGTTTCTGGAACAGGCCCCGCACTCTCTCCCGTATCTTCCTTTTCCCCTTCTTCCGTCTCTGCCTCTTCCCCGCCATCCTCAGCCGCTGCCTCCGTCTCCGAAAGCTCCGCAGCTGTATGTACAGCCTCTCCGTCTCCGCATCCGACAAATGCGGCTGCAGTTAATGCCAGCAGGAGGCATTTCACTTTTTTTCCATACATCATTATCATTTGCCTTTCCTGTATCGTCAGAGGACGCAAGCCAAACGGCCTGCGTCCAACATATCCATTATAATATAAAATTCTAAAACTGGCAACGCTATATTAGGCGCTCATTCGAAACCGGCATCCTATGCCTCCCGGAAGGTTGCACACTGAGTCTGTTTGCAGTCGCAGGCGCCGCACCCTCTGATATCTACATGTTCTGCATGACACTTATAATTGGAATTGTACACACACTTCTCCGCCTCACAGTCAATGCTGATCGTACGGCAGGGATGCTCCAGCGAACTTACATAAGCGTCATCACGCCTCTGGGAAAAGCTCTCACAGCAGGTGCCGTCGCAGTCGCACGCATGACTGCCTCCCACCATGATATCGCCCTTGCAGCAATAATTTTCCTGATTGTAACTACAATTCTCCACGCCACATTTTAATTCCGCCATAATTACCTCCTATCTGAGTGACTTGTCGCGAAGAGGCGACACAAATCTCACATCTGCGTCTGCCCACATCGACCTTCTCTAAGGTATTATGTCCGGCCTTATGAAATTTTATACAGATTAAACCAGTACCGTTCCAGCAGAAAACTCCCCATTTCCTCCACCTCAATCCCATCGCGCCGCCATCCGGCCACAATGTCGTCCCGGCTGTTAAAACTGCCGATAAACCAGAGGTTTTTCTCCTGCTTTTCCTGCTGTGTCTTTTCAAGCATTTCCCGAATCTCTTCCGTTGTTTCCACCTTGCCACAGGATGAGGTGATTTTCTGAATCAGCATCTCGCCTTCCGTCTGCCAGAGATACCGTTCCACCGTCTCCGGCAGGTAGTACCCCGTCACCGCCTGCACCTGATCGAAGTTGTAGAGAACACTGTCCTGCGGGCCGATCATGGCAAGCGCCGCTTCCGTCTCAGACATCAGACGTATTTTATATTCCTCCTCGCCCATAAAAGCGCGGTAATCACGCAAGCCGACCACCGTAACCAGAGCCGTCAGCACAATCCCCAGATAGCGGGCACGGGACAATTTTACCGAGTTTTGTTTACATAACCCGAATGCTGCATCACCGCCTCCACTTCTGCTTTTACAGCCGCCCTTGGGTTTACATAATATCTCATTCAAGCAGAGGGCAAATCCAAGCCAGAAACAGCCCAGGGCGGGTATCATATACCGATATACAAAAATCGGACGGATTAAAAAGGAAGCCCCAAACCCGAACGCCACAAGCCCTGCCAGAACTCCGATGCCCGCCGTAGCCAGGAGCAGCCGCTTCTCCGCCCCATCTGTTTCTAAGTTTTCCGCTTCATTTGTGTGCTGAAATCCCCCTGCATTTTCCTTACCTTTTTTAATTACTCTGCCATTATAGTAAAGTTTTATCGCCCACCGGCACCACAATCCGAGGTATGCGGCAAACAAAAGCACTGCCAGAACGGTATTCACCCTGTCGTCTGAAAAAGCAGGCTTCATCAGAAATTTCACACAGCCGCCAAGGGACCGCCAGGTCAGCGGCAGAATCCAGTAATTCTCACTGACCGCACCGAGTTGTCCCGCCAGCGCAAAGAGCCAAGGCACATAGCCGATCACCGAGACTGCCACATATAAAAGCCACTCTCTGACCCGTCTTCTGTCCCGGAACAGGAAGACAAGCAGCAGACAAAGATAAACCATCACCACGGCCACACAGGCAAAATACTGGGTGTAGGCTGCCGCCAGCCCGCATATGATGAGGGCTGCTCCGTGGAAACGGCGGCCCCGTACCTGCCGTCCGGCCTGCGGTTTCTCCGCATCACTCCTGCCATACGCCACGGTCTGCTCCGCAGCTCCTGTGCTGCCGTATGCCGCATCCGGCTCCGCTTTCTGGTTTACATAATTTTCAATCAGTGCGTAGCCGTGCAAAAAGGCCGCCGTCACAAACAAAAGCGCCCAGCCGTACATCCGTACCTCCACCGTGTAGGCCGGAAGCTGCGGCATGGCCGTCACACAGAACAGAAACAGGCCGCCCACAAACAGACCGAACCGCTTGCGCAGAAATGTGACCGCGTAAAACAGCAGCACAAAATACGGCAGTACCGACACCATTTTCGCCGGAATAACCGTTCCTACGCCCGGCATAATTAGTTTACATAAATCTGAAAACAACTTGACAATACAATAATACAGCGGCGGATGCACGTCTGCCGCTGTAAAGCGAACCAGTTCACGGTAGGAATGTTCCGCCATTCCCACAGTAAACAGTTCATCGTACCAGATATCATTGCTAAAACAAAGAGAAAAACTCCTGCCAAGCATTACCAGGCTGAACACAAGCAGCAAGAGTCCCGCTATATCCCTGCCTGTCATTTTTTTCCAGAAACTCATATGCGCGCACTCCGTCTCGCGCAGGACAGGCCCGCTGTCCCGCCGGCATCTTATCCTGACCTACGCTTTCTGCTCCTCCTGCACCGTTTCCTTACGAATCTCCTTCGTGCGGATCTCCTTGCAGATCTGGTCGATAAACTCCTGCAGAGGCTTCACGCCCTCATCGCCCGCGTAACGGCTTCTGACGGACACCGTCTTGTCCTCCGCCTCCTGGGCGCCAACTACGAGCATATAAGGCACCTTGGCCAGTCTCGCCTCACGGATCTTAAAGCCGATTTTCTCGGAGCGGTTGTCAGCGGTCACGTCGATATCGTTTCTCGCCAGCTCCTTTCTGATCTCCTCGGCATACGCCTCATACTTCTCCGAAATGGGCAGGATACGCACCTGCTCGGGGCAAAGCCATGTGGGGAACTTGCCGGCATATTTCTCGATCAGCCACGCCAGCGTCCGCTCGTAGCATCCCATAGAAGTCCTGTGGATGATGCCGGGACGTACCTTGTCGCCGTTCTGGTCGATGTAATACATGTCAAACTGTTCCGCCAGAAGGGCATCCCACTGAACGGTAATCATGGTATCCTCTTTGCCGTACACGTTCTTCGCGTTGATATCCACCTTCGGCCCGTAGAATGCCGCCTCGCCCACATCTTCCGTAAAGGGAAGTTCCAGCTCAATCAGAATATCACGGATGTGCGCCTCCGTCTCATTCCACACCTCCGGCTCGCCGATATATTTTTCCGGGTTCTCTGGATCCCACTTGGAGAGATGCCATGTCACGTCCTCCAGCAGACCCAAGGTTGACATAATATGTTTCGCCAACGCGATACAGCCCTTGAACTCCTCCACCATCTGATCCGGCCTCATAATCAGATGCCCCTCAGAGATTGTGAACTGGCGCACACGGGTCAGTCCGTGCATTTCACCGGAGTCCTCGTTTCGGAAAAGGGTGGACGTCTCACCGTAGCGGATCGGCAGATCCCGGTAGGAATGCTGGGTATTCTTGTAGCAGTAATATTGGAAAGGACAGGTCATGGGGCGGAGCGCAAACACTTCTTTATCCTTCTCCTCGTCTCCCAGCACAAACATGCCTTCCTTGTAATGATCCCAATGGCCGGACATTTTATACAGGTCGCTCTTTGCCATAAGCGGGGTCTTCGTCCGTACATAGCCCCACTCCTTGTCCTCCAGATCCTCAATCCAGCGTTGCAGCTTCATCACCATCTTCGTGCCCTTCGGCAAAAGCAGGGGCAGACCCTGTCCGATCACGTCAACCGTGGTAAACAGCTCCATCTCACGGCCCAGCTTATTGTGGTCGCGGCGTTTGATATCTTCCAGATGCTCCAGATATGCCGCCAGCTCCTCCTTCTTCGCAAAAGCGGTGCCGTAAATACGCTGTAACTGCGCCCTGTCCGAATCGCCCCGCCAGTATGCCATAGAGGAAGAAATCAGCTTGTACGCTTTGATGTTTTTCGTGCTCATCAGATGCGGCCCTGCGCACAGATCCACAAATCCGCCCTGATCGTAGAAGGAAATCTCCGCATCCTCCGGCAGATCCCGAATCAGTTCCACCTTGTATGGCTCGTTTCTCTCCTCCATAAACTTGACCGCTTCCGCCCTCGGCAGGGTAAACCGTTCCAGCTTATGTCCTTCTTTAATGATTTTCTTCATCTCCGCTTCCAGCTTATCCAGATCCTCCCTGGAAAAGGGCGCAGCGTCGAAATCATAATAGAAGCCTTCCTCGATGGCAGGACCGATGGTCACCTTCGCCTCCGGGAACAGGCGCTTCACCGCTTCCGCCAGCACATGAGACGCCGTATGTCTGATTACCTTAAGTCCTTCCGGGTCGCTGGCTGTCAAAATATTTAAACTGCAGTCCTGTCCGATCACGGTGCGCAGATCTACCACCCTGCCATCCACTTCACCGGCGCACGCCGCGCGTGCAAGCCCTTCCGAAATGTCCGCCGCAATATCGTAGACACGCATCGCCTGCACATATTCTTTCACAGAACCGTCTTTCAATGTAATTTTCATTTTTCCTCTTCCTTTCCGCTATCCCTTTCTCTGCCTTTTCCTCAAATTACCGATTCGTCTGTTTTACAGACTTTCTTCTGTAGAATCACCGTACTGATTCCCATGATTATTCCCGTTTTTGCTGCCGTTTCCGCTGCCGTTATTCCTATTGTTCGAAGTAAGCTCCCCTTTTATTGTGTCGAGCGCCTTTTCTTTCCATTCAGTCAGTTCCATTGTTTTCCTCCTTAAACGAAAGAATCCCCCGCACTGTCAATCAGACCGTGCAGAGGACGTATGTTTACGCGGTTCCACCTCGCTTGCTCCGTGCGCCTTTCGCGGCACGAAACCTCTCATTCGACTGTAACGTAAGTCAGCGGGCCGTATTAGGGCCACTCGGAGCCGGTTTTCAAATGTTTCCCGCAAAAGCGCTTTCAGCCCGGGGCGCTTCTCTCTGCTGCCTTCCACATTCTACTCTGCTCGTCAACGTGTTATCCTATCAGTTCTATTCCTATTCTATGCCAGATACTCTCAAAAGTAAAGGATAAAATTATCCTATGCGTTCTTCCCGCAGCACTTTTTATATTTCTTACCGCTTCCGCAGGGACAGGGATCGTTGGGATAAATCTTCTTATCCTTATGGACTGTCGTGGACTCTTTCTGCTCCCGGTAGAGAGCCTTTCTCTTGTCCTCATCGAAGATCTCGTTCCACTCCTCCAGATTATAGAGCCAGTCTGCGCCTGCGCCCACCATATTCTTGTAGAGCAGTTCTTTGTCAAAGCCGAGGCTTACCTTGGTATCCTCCTCCATCTCCTCAATGGGGTTCGCTTTCTTTAAGCTGTCATTGATACCGTCCAGAAAGCCTACCATAGTCATCAGATCCACTTCGTATTTATCCGCAAGCTCCTTGACTGTGCCTTTTACCGCCTTGTCCGGGGTCTTTAAAAGCTGTGCATAGATTTCCTTTTCCTTCTGGAAATAGGCTGACCAGAGTCTCTGCAGATCTCCCTTGTTCGCCGTCTCCGAATACGCCATATCGCGCCACTGTTGTAATAATGCCATTGTACTATACCACCTTTATCCTGTAATTCTGACCTGCCTGTCCGTCTGTGACAGAGCAGACCAAATGATGCGTTTCCGCATTCGTTACTAAGTATATACCATTTCATTGAAAATGTAAATTTATATTTCCTTAAGATATGTGTGTTTAAATGTTGTAAAAAAGTTGTAAAACTTTTTATAAAGTATGTATAACCCCCGCAAAACAGGCAACAATAATACCAAGCAAAAGATAAGAAATACTTATCCTCCCCTAAGATCAGAAAAGCCCCCGAAACTGCCGACGCCGTTTCGGGGGCTTTTCATCTCATATCCGTCTGTTCTACTTCAGAAGCACCGTCACAACCTCATAGGGCTTCAACACAACATCAATGCTGTTGCCTGACACAGCCGCCTCGCTCTCGGTCTCTTCCAGAAGATTACAGATATACGCTTTCTCAAATGCTGTATTTACCGTCAGCTTCGTCTTAGTAAGAGAATTCTCCGACTCATACATACGGATCACAACGCCGTCTCCATCTTCAGCCTGCTTGATTGTCTCCAGAACCACATTCCTGTGGGCCACGGACGCATAGGAGAAGTTTTTCCCGCCCTGCGTTCCCGTCAGCGCCGTCAGCGGCTGGTTCAGCTTATATGCCTCATCCATCGTAGCGGCTGTCCGCCAGCCTTCCGCATGGGGATAAATGGCGTAAGTGAAATCGTGCTCTTCCTGATCTGCCACCGGGTTTGGCTCCGTGCCGGACTTGATCAGCGTCAGCGCCATATTAGAGTCTTTCACAGAATGGCCATATTTACAGTCATTTAACAGCGAAACGCCGTAATGTCCTTCCGACAGATCCATCCACTTCTGCCCGCAGCTCTCGAAACGCGCCACATCCCAGCTCGTATTCTGGTGGGTTTTTCTCGTCAGACTGCCGAACTGAATGTCAAAGGCCGCCTCATCCGTATGTACTGCCACCGGGAAATGCACCTTCAGCAAAGTCTGGTGTTCCTTCCAGTCCACATGGGTGACAAAGTCAATTCTGCGGCTGTTTGCGTAGAAGATCACTTTCTGGCTGAACGTGGAATTGGACGCTTTCCTGTCGATCTCAAGCACGGCGCGCACCGGCCCCATCTCCGTCCATTCCATGCGTTCCACCTGATCTACATCCCAGAACTTCTCGGTATAATAGATGTCAATATCCCAGTTGTCAAAGTAGATCGGTTTATCCTCGTACATCCGCAACAGATTGGCCTGTTTGCCGGCCTGTATGATCTCCCGGTCATTTTCCTTGTCGTAGATGCCCGTAAACATCCCCTTCTCATCAAGCCTTACCGTATAAAAAGGCGTTTCCAGCTCTCTGTTTCCATTCAGGATAAAGGATCTGACCTGTTCCCCGGCTTTGGCCGCCCGGAAAGAGCGGTACCCCTTGGAGGGCAGATCTTTCACAAAAGCGACGCTTCCCGTCTTCGTCCTCTGCACAGGATACACATTGCCCTCCTCATCCTCAAGGGCGTCTCCCTCAAATGCACCGAGTTCTACCACATCCTCACGCAGGCTGCCAACAGGATTGAAGATGGTAACCGCCTCTCCCTCACCTGCGATAGCGCGTCTGCGCTCCCCGCTCATCTCTGTAAGCTGCTCTGTAAGCTGTGCGTACTCCTTCTTCGTCACCTCGTACACTTCATGGATGGAGGATCCCGGCAGGATATCATGGAACTGGTTTAACAGCACCAGCTTCCACATGGCATCCAGCTCCTTTGCCGGATATGCCATCTCTTCCGCCGCCAATACACTCAAAAGCTCAAGCTCCATCAGGCCAAGCTCGGATTTGCGGTTGGAGCGTTTGTTTCTGGCCATAGAAGTGAGCGTCCCTCTGTGGTACTCGAAATAGAACTCTCCTTCCCACACAGGAAGCCTCTTATGATCCCCCACGCGCTCCTTCAGTTCATCAAAGTAGGTGCGTGCGAACTCCTGACGCACAGCGGGGATTCCCTTCACGCCCTTTTCCATACGGATAGACGTCTCAAGCATCTCTCTGGTAGGGCCGCCGCCGCCGTCCCCGTAGCCGTAGGACACCAGAATGTCGTTGTTGATGTCCTTATTCTGATAACGCATCCAGCCGCCCATGATCGAGTCGGGGTGGAGCATGCCGTTGTAGGTGGTAAAGAAATCCTTGATGGGCTGGCTGACGCCCAGCGTGGTGATCAGGTGGGTCAGCACCTCGGAACCGTCAATGCCGCGCCACATCATCGTGTCGTAAGGTATCTTGTTGAACTGGTTCCACGCCAGTTTCGTCGTCATAAAATATTCGATGCCGCACTTTTTCATAATCTGCGGCAGTGCGCCGGAATAGCCGAACACATCCGGCAGCCACAGAATCTTGTTATCCACGCCAAACTCTTCCCGGAAGAAGCGCTTGCCATACATAAACTGTCTCACAAGGGACTCGCCGGAAGTCAGGTTGCAGTCGGCTTCCAGCCACATGCCGCCTTCCGCTTCCCATCTGCCCTCTCTGATCCGCTCCCTCGCTTTCTCGTACAGCTCCGGGTAACGCTCCTTCAGGAAGGCGTAGAGCTGGGGCTGGCTGGACATAAACTTATAATTCGGGTATTCCTCCATCAGCTTGAGAACCGTGGCAAAGCTGCGTCCCACTTTCTCTCTCGTCTGTTCCACCGTCCACCACCATGCCACGTCGATGTGCGTATGGCCGATGCAGGTCGCAATCACATCCTTGTATCCTGCCATGTCAGAATACAGCGCCTGATCAATGTAGGCGGAGGCTTCCTCCAAAGTTCTGTAGAACGCATCCGAATAGGGCGTCCGAAGATCCAGAAAATTGACTGTCGTATTTAAGATCTCCTGAATATCCTTGCGGTTTTTGTCATCCTCCTCCATTCTGGAAAAGGCAGCTAACGGTACCCACAAATCATAATAAAGCTTCTCAATGTTCTGGTCGATTTCCCGCATCTGGGTGACCAGATTAAACTCGGTGTGCAGCGTTCCGCTGTAAGCCTGCAGCTCCAGTGTCAGCTCCTCCCCCGCCACGGCGGACGGGGACAGAAACACATCCCTGTGGTTCATGTCGATGCCCTGCACCGCCTCCCCGTTCACAAACAGGAGAAACTGCGGGTTCTTGGCATCATCCCACTCATCAATCTGGGTGCCCACATGGAGCCACATCCGCTTACCGTTCAGCTCCTCCGGCACACGGTAGACCGTCTTAAACCAGTAATGGCGGTCCTTGCCGTACCAGTGCATATTCCGGCAGTCAAACGTCTCCCAGGGCGCACTGTCCGCCTCCTCGTCAGCCGGATGGAAGTAATTTCCCTCCTTAAACTGCCACTGCTCGATGTCAAACTTCTGCTTTATCTTTAACTTCTTCAATTCCTCACAGATGACATTCACTCTCTTATCCAAAAAATACATTTCAGCCTCCTTAATCGCTCCAGCAGCGTTTCATGGCATTTTGCTTATTCTGTCTCTTCCATACAATCCATCAGCCGGTCAACCGTTGTAAACGCCAGTCCCGTCACCGTGTCCGCACATCCGTAATAGATGGCAATTCTTCCCGTTTCCGCATCCGTCAGCGCCGCACAGGGAAATACGACATTGGGCACATCGCCCACGCACTCATACAGTTCGTGCGGACCTAAGATATAGTTCTTCGTTCTCTTCTTCACCCTCCACGGCTCTTCCAGATCAAGCAGCGCACAGCCCATCCGGTAGACAAAGCCATTGCAGGTGTTGATAACGCCGTGATAGATCAGGAGCCACCCCTCATCCGTCTCGATCGGGACGCTGCCCGCGCCGATCTTCGTGGACTGCCATGCGGACTCGTCTCCCTTGATCGTTTTCATCACCAGACGATGCCGGCCCCAGTAAGTAAGATCCTGGCTCTCGCTTATGAAAATGTCCCCGAAAGGCGTGTGCCCGTTATCGCTCGGACGGCTCAGCATATAATACTTTCCCTGTATCTTGCGGGGAAACAGCACACCGTTTCTGTTAAATGGAAGAAATGCGTTTTCCCTCTGATAGAAAGTCTTAAAGTCAAACGTATATGCCAATCCTATGGTAGGATAGCCGCAGTAACCGTTACACCAGGTCACATAGTATCTGTCCTCTATGAAACACACTCTCGGATCATAGCGGAAATCCCGCTTCGCCACTTCCGGGCACGCACCCTGCAGTTCAATCGGCTCATCGGAGATCTCCCAGTGGATGCCGTCTTTGCTAAATCCCGCAAAGATATCCATGCTGATTGATCTGCTGTCACAGCGGAAGACTCCCGCAAAGCCATCCTCATAAGGAACCACCGCGCTGTTAAAAATGCTGTTGGAATTTTTCGTCGCAAACCGATCAATGATCGGATTGTCCTTATATCTCCAGATCGGAAGTTTCTCCGTCCCGTCCGGCTCCTGCCACGGAATGTTTGAAAGATATCTGCCAATGATTTTTGCCATAGTTGTCCTTTCTCCCTCTTTCTGTCGTCCATGATTTCCGATCCGTGCGGAGAATGCCCCGTTTTGGACATTCTCCGCACGAAACCTGATACTTCTTATTGTTTATTTGCCCATAAACTCGTCAACCTGCCTCTGCGCCTCGTCCATGACCTCCTGCCATCCGGCTTTCATCAGCTCGTCTTTGATCTCGGGTATCGTTTCTTTCGGGTCGCGCACACCGGTCATCACCTCACTCCGGTAACGAAGCCATATCTCACGGCAGTTCGCCAGCTTATCCGCCACCTGTGTGGAATCGAAGGTAAACCCGAGCATCACGGAAGATACCGCCGCCTCGTTTAACGCCCTGACCTCATCCCACTGGTTGGTCTCGTTCGTATCCTCCAGCGTTACCGTGAAGAACGTTCCCTGCGTGTATCCGGCCATTGCCCACTCGTTGTTGATCTTGTGCACCTTGCCGTCTTCCGTATAGTTGAAGTTCACGCCCTCTTCCCCGTAGAAGAACATATCGCGCAGCCTGGTGTCCGTATTAACCTTGTCGAGAAGCTGTAAGCATTTCTCCGGGTACTTCGTGTTGACGGAGATCATGTTTAACGATCCGCGCACGGTTTCGTTTGACAGAATCGTATCACCGATCTTCTGCACCGCAACTTCCTTGCCCATCTGGGGCCCCCACGCGGTGACGCCTGCGCTCTCCCAGCCCTGCGCTACACGCCACATGTTGTAGACACGCGCCTCGGATAAGGTGGAGGCGTCAGGATTGATAATCCCTTTCTGATACCATTCGTGAAGCGTCTCCAGCGCGGAATAGATTTCCGGCTCTTCCAGCGTAAAGCATACCTTCCCGTCCGCATCGTCATATCTCACGCCAAGAATCTGAGTTCCCGCACCGAGCTGGTCGTACACGTCGAAAATATAGTAAACGCCGTCGTTCTTGACATACACGGGATAATCGTTTTTATCCGCCTTCAATGTCTCAAAAGTTTCCGTCAGGGACTCAATCTCCGTCAGAGATGCCAGATCCAGATTGTACTCATCTACCAGTTCCTTATCCCACACCGCGTAGTTGGTGATGGAGCTGTCCTTATAGCTGGGAATCCCGTAAATTCTGCCTTTCACTTTCACGCCGTCCCAATACTTATCCGGCATCAGTTCCTTAAGCCCCGGCATGTTTTCGTCGATCATGTCGGTAATATCATAGCACGCGCCCAGATTGATGTCAGCAATATAATTATTCCCTGTACCGAAAATCATATCAAAAGGTTCGTTCGTGCTCACGATAATGCTGCGGCGCTTATCCCAATCGCCCCAAGGAATGACTTCCATCTCCAGATTCACACCGATTTCCGGCCCTATGTACTCGTTCACCTTCGCAATCCAGCTGTCATAGTTTTTCGGCATTCCGTTTCCGATGGTCACCCACTTTAAGTTGACAATTCCCCCTTCACCGACATCTTCCTTACCGCCGCCGCATCCCGCAAGCGTCCCCGCAGCCATCATAACTGCCACGCCAACCGCCGCTATTCTTTTCCACTTCATCATTTTTTCCTCTCCTTTTTCTGTGTTATTTTCCGAATCTCCACTTTTCAAAACCTTGCGATTCGCCATGCGGAGAATGCCGCTTTCCGGCATTCTCCCATGTGAGACGGAGTTGCTTTGCAACTCCTAGAAGTTCTTGGCGTCCCGTCCCATGGCGGGACGTCTTTAGAACTTCTTCTCACATTATTCTTTGACCGACCCCACCGTCAGTCCCGAGATAAAATACTTCTGGAAGAACGGGTAAGTGCATGCGATGGGCACGATGATAACGATTGCAATCGCCATACGCACACTCTCCGTCGGCATACCCAGCTTATACTCCTGCAAGGAGAGTCCGCCATACGGATTGTTCGCTATGTACTCGATGTTCTTCTGCATCTGGTTCAGCAAAGACTGTAACGTCTGCTTTTTCGTGTCCTGAATGTACAAGGATGCCTGAAACCAGTCGTTCCAGTAGCCAAATGCCGCAAACATACCGATTGTCGCCATCACCGGCTTGGAAATCGGCAGCACGATCTGCGACCAGATCCGAAATTGTCCCGCGCCGTCAATCTTCGCAGACTCGATGATGGAGTCCGGCACCGTCGTTCTGAAAAAGGTCCTGCATATGGTCACGCTGAATGCCGAGCAGGCCAGGGGCAGGATCAGCGCCCATATGTTGTTATTCAGTTTCAGAATATTGTTCACAACCACATAGCTGGCAAGCATACCGCCGTTAAATACCATCGGTATGAAAAGCATCCATGTATAAATCTTCTTCAGTTTAAAGTTACGTCTGGACACCACATATCCCATAGACGTGTTCAGGGCTATGGAAAGCATCGTACCGACCACAGTCACCAGCATGGACATGAATGCCGCCCGCAAAATTGTCAGCCGCTCATTCCACAAGAACTCATAGGCGGAAGTAGACAACACCTGCGGCACCATCTGGTATCCGTTGATGCGCAGCACCTCCTCGTCCGTGATGGATATCGAGAAAACAAACAGCAGCGGAATGACGCACATAACTGCCAGTATCAGAAACACCAGATTGAATACAAAGTTTGTTGACGCCTTAATCTGGTTCAGAGACTGGCCGCTTTTATCTTTCTTACTCACCTTCCCCACCTCCTTCTATATAATCCTGTTCTCATTGTCTATCTTGCTGACAATCCAGTTGGCCAGAAGAATCGTCGCGCAACTGCAGACCGCCTGGAAGAACGATGCCGCCGCCGTCTGCCCGATCGGCGCCGAGGACTGGATCGCATTATATATGTAAGTATCAAATGTGGACGCCGTCGTGTAAAGCGATGCCGGGAGCTGTCCTGTCACCTGATAGAACAGGCCGAAATCGGAATTGAAAATCTTACCGCAGTCTAAGATCAACATCATAATGAACACCGGCTTTATCGCAGGGAGCGTAATGTTCCTTGCCTGCTGTGCCTTCGTGGCGCCGTCCATCACCGCCGCCTCATAAAGGGAAGGATCTATGCCTGTAATACTCGCCAGATAGAGCACCATACCGTACCCCATGCCCTTCCATGTGTTTAGGAAGATAAGAATAAACGGCCAATACTTACTCTCCTGATACCACATGACCGGCTGTCCGCCCATCGCAGTGATGATGCCGTTAATGTAGCCTCTCTCCGGCGTGAGAAGCGCATAGACGAAATAGCTGATAACCACCCACGACATGAAATAGGGCAGAAACATCATCGTCTGGTACACTTTGGAAGCCTTCTTGCTGCGCATGCTGCTCAACATCAGTGCGCCGCCCACCGCAACACTGGCGCTGATAATGATGAACGCAATGTTGTAGAGAATCGTGTTGCGAAGGAGCATGGTAAATGAGTTGGATGTGAAGAAGTAGCTGAAATTCCCAAATCCGGCCCATTCGCTGTGCAGCAGGTTGTAGATAAATCCATGTCCGCCCGGCGACAGCCTGTACACCTTAAAGGCAATGATCACACCGAACATCGGCAGATAGGAAAAGATCAGGAACCACAGCAGGGTAGGCAGCGACAGTAGAAACAGCTCTGTATCGTCTTTGGACCAGCGCTGTTTCCGGGGCTTTCTGATGCGCGCTTTTTCTCCGCCCGACATCTCATTCGTTTTCATTACTTTTTCCTCCTTCGTTTATATTTTATTTATTTTTGTTAACAACATATTAATATTTATTTTAATACATGTCAACTAGCATATACAAAACTGTTATTATTTCCAAAATTTTGTTTTCCATTTTGTGCATTTTTCTATTAACTTTCTTGTTTTTTACATTTTTCTGAGTTTTCTCTATTTACAAACATAAACCTTTTCATACGTCAATATGCAAAATCCACCTTTTTCAGAACATCATTATATATTAACATTTGTAAATGCACGAATTGTTTTTTCTTTCCCGCTGTGCTATACTAAATGTAAATTCTTCGGAAATGACTTTGATCCTTTCTCGGGAAATTACTTGCGCAGTTACCTTCAGTAAGGAGACACTATGGAAAAAGTTACGATGAAAGATATCGCGGACGCTCTGGATATTTCCAGGGTTACTGTCAGCAAAGCATTTAACAACCAGGCCGGTGTATCCGACTCGTTAAAGGAAATGATTTTTGACAAGGCACGGGAACTGGGATATGCCAAACTCCCTGCGCAGGCTGTATCTGCTGGCGGGTACACCGAGCACACAGTCGCTTTGATCGTGTCAAGGCCCGACTCCGCCTCCTTCTGGACGGGAATCATTCACCGTATGGCGCAGGAACTCTCCGAATATAACATCAATCTGATGTATATTTACGTTCCTTCCGCCTACACAAAGGACTTCACCCTCCCCTCGATCCTCTTAAAGGACAGCGTGGAGGGTATCGCCGTGGTAAACGTATATGATCCGACCATTCTCGGCATGGTGAACGAACTGCCCGGCCCAAAGGTCTTCCTCGACACCGTTCCCACCCTGACAGACCGAAAGCTGCACGGAGATCTGATCCTGATAGAAGGTTTTCGCACGGAAGCGGAAATTACGGAGCTTCTCATTCAGGATGGCCATAAAGACATCGGCTTTCTGGGTGACATCAATTATGCCCAGACCAACAAAGAACGTTATCTGGGCTACCGCGACAGCATGGATCGGTACGGTCTTGCGATCCGCCCGGAATACTGTCTGACGAAAAGCATAGACGTTTTCTCCTACGCGGAGGATATCAACCGGTTTCTGAACTCCCTGTCCGACTGGCCCACCGCCTTTGTATGCGCCAGCGACTATGTTGCTGACTTTGTGCAGAGATACATGGACGATAACCCGGAGAAAGTCCCCCACCTGGTCACCTTGACAGGTTTTGACGGCACCGATGAATACCAGCATGTCCGCAGACGCATCATCACCGCCTACGTCCCCACCGGGCTGCTCGGAAAGCGGATGGCGATGCAGCTTTTGTTCCGCACGAACCATGCCGATGCGCCTCACGAGCTGACTTTTATAAAGCCTTACATTATAAATACGGAGGATTCCGCTCTCTGAGTGGTACGGAAAACCGCAAGAATAGAGGAAATCAAAAAAGCAACCGCCCCGACCAGGGATAATGGTTGCTTTTGTATAAGTAACTGAAAATCAAGGCGAACCGTTTGCTTTACGGAGATCTACTTCGGCACCTGACCGATCCTCTCCTGCCTGCTGCCGTCGGCTTTCATCCGATAAAACGGATGGGGCTTTGGCGGTTCCGCTCCCAGAAACACCTCCACAACAATCTCGCCGCCGCTGATTTCATAGATCATGGATATGTATGGGATAAAATCTTCCATAACTTCCGATGCTGCGTCCAGATAACGGTACTCAAAAATCACTTCTTTCCCAGACCCGTCAGGCTCCATCCTGTTCAGTCTGACTCCTACGGTCTCCTCCTTTTGTTCGATTCTTTCGTTTCCGGTCACCGCCGCCGGGTATGTGACATTCTCCACAATCTCAGAAACATAATATATTTTCCCATCATGAAACATTGCAGCATCAATAGACGGCTCTCCTTGTGCCAGCACAGACAGCGCCTTGTCCTGCCAGCCGTACATGGCAAGGTAACAGGCGCTCTCTTCCGTATCCGAATCCACGCGAAAGGTGTAAAGCAGACAATTCTCATCACAATAATCCGTAAATGCCTCCTCCGGCGGCTTTATCTTGTCCGCTGTAATATCCACATCCGCCGCAACTACCGTTTCCTTTACTTCCCAGTCCGTCACGCGGTCGGGTGCAAGCCACCACCGTTTGCCCGCCTGTTCCAACGTCATCTGTGCATCCAGCGGCACTTCGTATTCCAGATCATAGGCGATCGGCTCCAAGTCACCGTTTTCCGTCATCGCCATATTCTCATCCATATCACTAAATTCCGAGCTTCTCCTTTTCCTGATTCCCACACCGTCTTCCCAGTCATTTTTCTCATAATCCGTGATATACTCGTAAAATCCGTAAGTGCTCTCTGATGACGCAAGCCACCATTCCCCCTCCCGGTATGTGTATGTATAGTGCTCCGACCATCTCCAAGCACTGCCTCCGTAAGCATGTGTGGTAAAAGACGTACCCTCTGCAGTCAGCGGCTGATAAGGGTCTCCATAGACACCCCCTTCATCTCTTGTGCGTATGACGTTCACATTCTGAAAATCCAGACAATAACCCGCCGTCCCGTCACTCGCTACCGCAAACAGAATCCGTGGATATTCCAGTTGAAATGTCTGGTCTCCGTCCTCATCTGTCAGTGCCGCCTGCAGCACACCCACATAATCGGGAATGCCGTCTTCATTGAAATCCAGTTCCACATTGTCCCACAGTTCCCAGCCTTCCGGCACGAAATCTGTAAGCCGACTGCCTGTCTCCGATAACAGCGGCGCCTCCTTCGGCATATCCACCGTTTCGGTTTCGGATTCGTTCAGCTCCGACTTCTCTTCCTGCTCTGTGTCTTCCCTCTGCCCCGGCTCGGTCTGCCCGGCATCCTCTATCACTTCTTCCCGTTTTTCTTCCGACAGCACAAAGGGATCCGTTTCCGGCTCCGCCACGCCGCTTACCGCCTTGCCAGAATCCGTAACAGGAGCTTCCTCTTCCCGCTTCCCTGTCAAATCCCCATAACAACCTGTCAGAAGCAGAATACCCATGCCTATCATACCCGGTAAAATAGCATATTTTCTTTTCATCCCCTGTCCCTTTCATCACAGAAAGTAAATTCTGACCTGCATTTCACATCTGTCTCTTTGTCCGCATCCGACAATGTAAGCGTATGACAAATATGCCCTGCCGTCAACATTCTGTTCAGCCAAAAGCCCCGAACCTGCTTTACACAGGCCCGGGGCTTTCTCTTTCTTTCTCGTTCTTTCTATTCCTGCGCTCCCATCCGCCGGCCGGTAAGCGATGGCGTAAGCAGAGAAGGATTCTGTCTCAATCGTAATTGTCTCCGCCGTTTCCATTTCCGCCTGTACTGTCTCCGCTTCCGTCTGCGTTATCTCCGTTCGCTGCGCCGTCACTGTCCTTACCGCTATTATTCTTTAGATTATCTACATCCCAAATCACCGTTTTTACCCAGATTAGTTGAATCTACGGATGTATCCAGCCAGGCGGAGAATCCGTCACCTTCTTTACATCTGCGTTTTCTGTGTTATCATACCTTTGTGACCCGATTAAAAAAGCAGGAGCCCCAGCCGTCCAAAGTTAAGCTCCTGCCATCTTCTATTCGCGGCTTGCGCCGCTTTAGCTCCTACCTGCACCACTGGAAACAGCGTCTTCTTTCCTGCGGCATTCCCCTCTGTCCCTTAAAGGAACTCGTTTCCCTCTGTTTTTCCTCCTGCTGCCGCCCTGATGCGCTACGGGGCTGCTGCCCCTTTGACAAGCGGCACGAAGGATGATTTCCAGAGTCCTGACGATTACTACAGGGCGGCGGCCGGGAAGCCTTATCCGGCTCCGGACGGCTCCACAAAACATTTTTCCGCCGCTTCCATCGAAAGATGGTACCGCTCTTATTTAAAAACGGTTTTGACGCACTCATGCCAAAAAGCCGTTCTGATTCCGGCAGGAGCCGCTGCCCGGATGATGAACGCCAGAAATTTATCCGCCACATAAAGGAAAGCTGTCCCAGAATGCCCGCCTCCATGATCTGCCGCCCGCTCCTTGATAACGGCCCCATCTCAAAAACTTCCGTTTCCGAATCCTCCGTCAGCCGTTTCGTGAACCAGCTCATGGCTGAAAACAGGATGACGGACAATAAGGATATGCGCCGCTATGAACGCCCCCATGTCAATGAGGTCTAGTGCGGCGGTTCCAGCGTTGGCCCGAGGATGATCACGGAAAACGGAAAAAAGAAAGTTTACATCATTGCGCTGATGATGACGCAAGCCGTTTTATCACCGGCATTGACATTTTTTTCAGGACAGCTTTGTAAATCTTATGTCCGTCAAGTGCTCTGCCGTCTCCAGATACGGCAGGCCAAAGGTATTCAGCTTTGACAACGGCAGTTCCTATAAGAACAGGCAGATGGAACTGCTGTGCGCATGGATCGGCTCCACCCTCAATTACTTCCAGCCTTACACACCAACGGCAAAGGCAAAGACCGAACGATGGTTCCGCACCATGAAGGACCAGTGGATGGCTTCCGGCTCCGCTATTCCCCCGATCTGAAAGAGATATTTGTTGTGGAGCAGGATGCCTCCCTTACGCCTGTAAAGCTCCTGCACAATGGATTCCAGGAACCGCGCCGTCATCAGTATATGCGATGCCTGCCTGCCCATTGCTGACTCCAGGGAGCTTCATACAGTAACTGGCGAGACTGCCATGCAGGCCATCAATGATATCCAGCCTGGGTAAGCATTCGCAGATCCAACGTTTTACGAATAGTTAACATACAGCAGACAATTTAGCATCATCTGATGAAAACAGGGGATTCCAGAGTACAGGGAATGCCCTGTTTTCCTGAATTGCACCTGTAAGATGCCGATGAGCTCCTGTGATTTTCCATAGGCTCCGTTCCCTCCTTTCCGGGGCAGATAATCTTGTACCCCTTCACTGTCGTAATGACACTTTTTTGAAAACAGGCAATGAAAAATGAAACTTTTTTGAAAACCGTTCGACAAACATATCTTTTCCTGTCGAATAAGGGAGGAACTACACATCAAACCCATGTTCCCGGAAAAAATGGCGCAGTTTCTCTATAACCTTGTTTTTGCGGAAATCCAGTGTCCGTCAGTTCCTCCATGCTCTCCGCAAAAAGTTCCGTCCGCATATCGTTCTCTTTCCATTCCTCGTAGGATTCTTCCGTATAACCGTTCTGCTCCATCGCCTCCCGGTTCCGCTACTCATGCTTTTTCTGCTGCCACCACGGTCTAAAGTAATTCCTGTATTCCTCTTCCGTTACATTCCTTGTGGTTTCTTTGTTCCCTGACTTGATCCTGATGATTTTTTCAGACATAAAAGCATTCCTTTCTTTACGCCTTCGTAAAGCCAGAAACGCTTCTATTTTTGATATGAAATTGATTTAAAATGGAAAAATGGCCGGAGTAAGCTAAGGCTCATTGTCTCTAGCTTCACTCCGGCCATTCGTGACTCGATGTCCCCTGATCCCACTCGCTCGGTAGTAAGTCCTATTTAGCTGTCTCCGTGACCTGTAGCAGCCATTCCAATTTGACTATCCTCCCGCATTCGGGGCATTTAACCTTTAAAACTACGCGCCCTCCTGCGGTGGCAATAATATCGCAGATCCGTCCTTTGCAAGCGGGGCATCCGACCATACATATACCGTATACCTCCACAGCCTGTTTTGGATGGCAAAGCCATGTTATGCACTCAGCATAAAATGTCCCATCGGTGGAAATTTCCAAAAATTTGATCTCAAGGACCGTCCACTCCGTCTCTGTTCCCTCATCGTCCAAAATGCGCCGCCTGCATTTGGGGTTGGGCATCTGATCACTTCCATCTGCCACCGCCTCCTTTACTCCACTCCAGCCAGTAACCGGCCTTATTTTCCGCCTCCCCGTACTGATATGTAACAAGGGAACCAGCCTGTCCCTGCCGGTTCCCTTTTATCATTTGTATATTATTAGTTTTCTCCCTTTTTGGAAATCCACTACACCAAAAACTCTAAGAACTTTTTATAGAACATCAATTCCTGCCCCGCAAAATCCGGGTTCGCCGCCGGGGTCAGCGGATTCTCCAGCCTATGTATAATCTTTTCAGCCATCGACTTTGCGGAACCTACGATGTCACCCAAGCAAGCGCCTTGTCCCATGCCTGCATCACTTCATCAGAACTCTCCGGCCGGAAAGTATTCGTTTCTTTCTTTGCTGCAGCTTTGTTTATTGCATCAGCAAAATTCCTTTCCGCCACATTCCTCTCTGTCTTTCTCGTTTCATACCCTGCCACAATGCCGACTACTACGAAATTCCCCCTATCTTTCATATCTTTTTATAAATTCTTAAATTTTCATTATGGTATTGCATCATCACCCACAAAGCGTTAAGATGTTTATATACCCACAAAATGTTAAGATAAAAGGAGGACAAAATGGCACAGCAAATTTCTGAATCCGAATTGGTACTAATGAAAATCATCTGGAAGAATGGAGGGGCAGCTTTATATTCCCTCATCATGGAG
>Ga0137308_101537_pt1 | contig 21573 bp, 26 predicted proteins | sample Inofrocosms_June_FD_97181 | JGI IMG/M metagenome (GOLD analysis project Ga0137308, IMG submission 97181) | Mouse cecal microbial communities from Vienna, Austria - N-Acetylneuraminic and N-Acetylglucosamine D2O microcosms_June | ecosystem: Host-associated > Mammals > Digestive system > Large... | reverse complement strand
GTGAAGCCCTCCGCCCTGGCCGCCGCCAGCGCCGCCGAAGGAGAAAACCGCTTCCGCCGGTCCTGCTTCCCGTTCGGCTGGATGCCCAGCATTTTCTTTTCCAGGTAGTCGGCAAGGGCGTGGTCGTTTCCGATTTTCAAGGGCCGTCCCTTGGCGGTCTGGTTGTATTCGTGAATCTGCTGGGCCTTGTCCGCCGAATAGCGCACCTCGTCCCAATAGTCACAGCGATGCATATAGAGTCCCCGCTTAATCTCGTTGTAAATCGTCTGGCGGCAAAAGCCCAGCTTCCGGGCAATCTTCGTCACTCCGGCTCCGGCCATATACATGCCCTCCAGGATAAACCGCTCGTCCCTGGTCATGTAATGCTGTGTCTTTCGTCCCATGGTTTCCTCCCTCCGACAGTCCGCCGCCCACGACCTCCAGGCCGTGGGCGGTCCCATTGTAACACACCGGCGCAAGCTGCGCCCGGGTGACGTCGCCAAAATTGTGTTACACCTTCCAGTTTTTAATTTCTTTGTCTACGATTTCCCCCATTCTATATACTTTTGCACAAAGGTCAAAGGTAATGCTTTTTAAGTGTCTTAGTTTTTCCTGCCTTTCATCTATTTCCTGCCTTAGCCGTTCTAATTCTTTGTTCAGCCCCTCCAGCTCCGCTTCCTTCTGCGGAAGCTCCCAAACGCACCGGGTGACAAGATTTTCAAATTTCTCCGTAAAGGTATTCCCGACCTGCCGGTCAATGAGCTCCGCCAGCTCGTCAGAAAAGCGGATACTCCGGATATTCGGTTTCCCTGCCATGGTTCATGCCTCCTTTGCAAAGAATCCACCTGTGGAGTAAGCCCAATCTATTCTGCCGTCTTCATAAAGACGGCAGTCGACAGCGGTAAACGTCCAAAGGCTCTTAGGGTTCTGCATGAGTGCTTTGTGCGGGAGGTAATCGCCAGCGTCTAAGCAAAGATAGGAAAGACCGCTAATGTTTTGATAGGTCTGTCCTGCTTGGGGAGTGAATTTCTGTGTCATGTCCTGCTCCTTCCTCCGGGGCGTACCCCGGCTCCAAAATAAAAACGTGTCGGCCTGCCGAAATCGGCCTCGGCGATTTCGGTTGCCCACCGTGGGCACAATCACTGTTGGCTGTCAAGGGTTGGAGCGGAGCGGAAAGCAAAAATTTTTCCAGGCTCTTCGGAACCTGGAAAAATTTTTGCGGCCCTTGACAGCCAATTGTTATTGTGCGACCGCCCCGGCCCATGGCCGGGGCTCCTCATTCCTTTCGTCCCCGCCGTGCGGTCTGTAACACATCCCCCTGACCGCAGCGGCTCCTTGGGCACAATTTTTGTGTGATATCTTTTTTTCGGGGTGTGAAAAAACTTCTTGACATCCGCCGCCGAAAAAAATTTGCTTTTTTTGAAATTACTGCTTGACAAACCCTGCGTTCCTATGGTATTCTATGTATTGCCGACAAGTTGCCGGTGTGGTGGAATTGGTAGACACAGGAGACTTAAAATCTCCCGGTAGCGATACTGTACCGGTTCGAGTCCGGTCACCGGCACCACAAAAATAGAATATCGCGGAGTAGAGCAGTTGGTAGCTCGTCGGGCTCATAACCCGGAGGTCGCAGGTTCAAGTCCTGTCTCCGCAACCAGTATCACCTAAGACGGATTTCAGCGTACTTTGTATGTTGAAGTCCGTCTTAGTGTCGTTCTGGGTAACTTCAATCCGTTCAATCAGCAGGTGGACGGCCTTTTCGTCGGCGCTGGCCTTCAACACCTCCAACCACGCCTTGATCTGGTCCACGGTGAAGTCCGTGGGCGGCGTGGTCTCCTGGAGCTGGGCAATCTCCGCCTTGATGGTCTGCATCCGGGCCCCGATATCGGTGACGACCTCCGCCGGAAGGGTCCCGGCGGAAAGATTTTTCATGAGGGCATCATACTCCCCCTGCTTCTCCCGGATACGCTTTTGCAGGGCCCTGTTGAACTCCTCCATACGGCCCTTCTCCCCGGCCTGATACTGGCGGAGGGCGGCGGCAATCCTGTCCTGGTTCTCCGGGGAAAGCAGCTTGTGAAGGTACTCCACCGCCGCCTTGTCAACCTCCTCCATATGCACCACATGGGCACCGCACTTCTTGGAGCAGTAGTAGCGGTAATACTCGTGGCCCTTCCTGGTGGTCCGTACCCCGTGCATCTTGGCCCCGCACTGGCAGTATACAAGGCCGCTGCACAGATACCCGGCCTTCTTCCCGGCTTGCTTCCTCTCCGTCATGATTCGCTGCACCTCCATAAACTGCGCCTTGCTGATGATCTGCGGCAGGGCGTTTTCTATCCGTATCGCGTTGGGCTTGCTCCTCCGGTCCTCCCGGCGCTCCTCCTCTTGGGGCGTATAAATATACGTGCCTGTGTATTTCTCGTTGCGGAGCATCTCATAGACCTGGGTGTATTTGATGGGCTTCCCCCGCTTGCCGGTGATGCCGGCCGCCTCCATCTCCGCCAGAATCGCGGTATATCCTTCCCGGTTGGCGGCGGCGTCGAACAGCTTCCGCACATAGCCCGCCTCCAGCTCATTGACAACATACCGCTGGTTCACCACGTCATAGCCAAAGGGGGCGGTCCCGCCGTTGTGAAGGGCCTTCAAGGCGGTTTCCCGGTGGCCCTTCTTGACCTCACTGGAAAGGTTGTCCAGGTAATACTCCGACAAGGACCACATGAGCGTCCGCATGATCTTGGCCTCGGCGGTGCTGCCGAAGTCCTGGGCCACGGCGATCAGCTCCACCTTGCGGTCTTTCAGGCGCTTCTCCAGGCTGACGTGTTCCCCCAGGTTGCGGGCCACCCGGTCATATTTGTGAATCAGGATGACCTCAAACAGGCCCTTGTCCACGTCCCGGAGCATCCGCTGGTATGCCTTCCGGCTGGCCGTCTTGGAGCCCTTGCCGCTGACTGCCTCGTCGGAGTAGGTATCAATGACCGTCAGCCCCTTCCCGGCGGCGTACTCCCGGCAGGCCCGGACCTGGGCGTCTATACTGGCCTCGTCCTGCTTGTCAGAGCTGAACCGGGCATAGATTACAGCCTTACGCATGGTATTTCCTTCCTGGCCTTACTGGGCCTTTTCTAAAGCCGCCAGACGGTTAGAGATCATTTTCACAGCGGTTTTCAATGTAATAATCTCATCCTCCAGCACCTCTACACGCTCCTTCGGGGCCAGCCTGTCCATCATCTCAATAATGGTCGAATGACCGTCAAACAGCAATTGGATTTTATCGCTTATGTCTGCCTCCAAAAGGACTTGTGTACGAATAGACCGCTGGTCGACCTCTTCCAGTGTCTCCTTGATACCAGCAATGTCTCCCTGCATCTTTGACAGCATTTCCAGAATCTTTTCCTCGTTATTCATGATATCTCCTTTCTTACCCTGTACCGTTTGGTACAGGCTTTTTGTTCGCCGGCGTGCAATCGGTTTTGCTCCCCCGTTCTGGGGAGCAAAGGGGGATTCCCCAGTTTTGGGGAAAGTAGATCGGCTCAAAATTGAGCTCATTTGACAGGGTTATCAAACGAGCGCCATTTTTGACGGGCGTAAAATTCCGCTGGTTACTCGGATTCGGATTGGATTCCGGGCGCATTTGATATCATGTGATTGCAAGCATCTTCCGGCGAAGGATATTTACTTCTTTTCGCTCTCACTTGCTGATGGACTTCCCATGATGGGAGATACAGGTAGGGCTTACTGTCACACTGTTTTGGCTGTTGATATAGGTAGACGGGATGAAGAATTCGGACGGCTGAATTTTCAGCTCTCCAGAGTCTTCCATCGTACAGCCTCACGCAGCCAATATCCACTATCTTCGGTCCAGATTTGGACCCACCTCATTTGACAGGGCTGTCAAGTGAGGTCTCCCCAAAATTGGGGACTGCACAACTTTGTGCAGTCAATGCCGCCAGTTTTGGCGGTATCAGGGTGCCGGTAATTTCCCGCCCCCTCTATTCGCCCTCCTCCGCCCCCTCTGGCGCGTCCTGGGCGGCGGGGGTGTCCTTACCCTCGGTTGAATCTAGTGTAGCCTCTGCGGGCTCTTGGCGGCGGTAGCGGGGGATTTCGGTTAATTCGCATACGCGGTCTATGGCTACATTCTTCCCGTCCTCATTCAGCTTGTGAAACAGATTCACAATATTCTTTTCACCAGTTGTAAATCTGTATCCGGCTTTTATATTAGCATATACTAGGCTTTTTTCTGCCTCAAAATACAGCTCCTTTTCTTCATCATCCAAGATCATATATATAGAAACACCTAGTGCCGCAGCAATTCGTTGTAACGTGTCAGGCTTAGGAATGATTTTCCCTGATTCATATTTTCTAATCGCAGAATCGGCCATTCCGCAAGCGTCAGCAACTTGCTTTTGTGTCAAACCATTTTCCAGCCTGACCATTCGTATGCGTTCACCAGTGGTCATAAAATCACCTCTTTTTTACTATAACATATGTCAGCGATTTTGTATAGACCAAATTTTATCTTTTTAAATCTTGACATGCCCTCTAGTTATCTGCTATAATCAAGAAAAGACCAAAAATGGTCTATTGAAACGGAGGTGAAACTGTGAAAGTCAGTCGGAAGAAGCTGGAGCTGGCAATGGCGCGGGCCTGTATGAACAGTGCTGACCTTCCCGCCGCTGCCGGTCTCCCCCGGCCCACGGTGCAAAACGCCATTGTTGGCAAGGGTGTCCGGCCCGCAACCCTGGGCCGCATCGCTAAGGCCCTAAACGTGGACCCGGCGGAACTGTTGGAGGAGGGATAACCGTGGATCTGTTAATCATGTTTGCCGGGTGCTGGCAGCTCACAAGCTGGCTGATGGCCCTGGTAGGGCTGTTGGAGAAAGGGGGGCGGTCAGAGTGGACAACCTTTGCCGAATCCCGGTGACGGCGACCTTCACCGTGTACAAGGGCAGCAGCACGCCGGTCATGACGAAGGTGGAGTACGTAGACATCCCCGCTGACACCATCGCTCGGTTCCTGCTGGAGAAGTTCGGGGCGGACGCAATCTTTGACGGAGGGGAGGCGGAACGGTGAGCTTCGAGGACATCCCTGCGGGCTGCTACACCCCGGAACACTGGAAACTTGCAAACGGTATCGACTTACAGCAAGAAGGCAACAGCGCCAATGGCGGCAATTCCCAGGGGCGGATCAAGCCTTATCTGACGGAGGAATCCCTGGACGAATACCTGATATCAAACGGCATCACCGTGCGGCTGAATGTCATCACGCATGAGGTCGAATACGGTGGCGTCGGCGGCAACTACAACCCGGAAAGTACCAGGAACGACCTCCCGGTCATCCTCTACGACGAACTAAAGCAGCGCTTCCGCTGCGACAAGCAGACGCTGTGCGACCTGCTGAACCTGATTGCCGGGCGAAACCGCTATAACCCCGTCTTGGAGCTCATTAACATGTGCGAGTGGGATAAAGTGGACTACCTGGGCCAGCTCATTGAAATTTTAGGTATCCGTGAGGATGATATCCTGTCCAAAACGCTGCTTTACAAGTGGGCTGTTCAGTGCTATCAGCTTTTACATAATCAAATTGGTCTCAACGTCAGCGCCGACGGGATGCTGGTGCTACAGGGGCCGCAAGGCTGCGGCAAAACTTCCTTCGTCCGTCAGATCGGCATCCGCCCCGACTTTGTAAAGCTGGGCCAGTGGATTGACCCGAAGGACAAGGACACCATGATCCGCTGCACCTCCGCCTGGATTGTAGAGCTGGGGGAAATCGAAACGACCTTGCGCTCTGACCTGGAGCGGCTGAAAGCATTTATCACCGCCGAATCGGATGAATACAGGCCTCCCTACGCCAGAGTAGCCAACAGGACAGCCCGCCGGACCTCGCTTGTAGGCACCTGCAATTCCGAACGGTTCCTGATTGACCCAACCGGGTCCCGGCGGTTCTGGACGATTCCGGTTGACAACATCGATCTGAACCGGCTGATGAACTTCCACGCAATTCAGTTCTGGCGTCAGATCAAGGTTTTGTGTGCTGGGCACCCGGATGATTTCCGGCTGACAAAGGAGGAGCAGCGGCAGCTTGCGCTCCGCAACACGGCCCATGAAAAGCCCTTGAAGGCCCAACTTGAAATTGAGGACATCATCGCCGAGGCAGAGGCGGACCCGGACAGCTATGAATGGAGGCTTACCACGGTGTCCGCTTTCAAAGAGGAGTATTCCAGCTTAAAGCGCTACGATGTTGCCCAGATTGGGAGAGCTCTGGACAAGCTGGGGTATGGGCAGAAGCGAATACAGGCCAACGGAAGACGCGAACGTCTGCGTGAGCTCCCTTGCCATAAATGGAGCCATTATGAAGCATCGTAAGTGGCCGAGCGTGGCCAGGCATGGCCTATCAGTGGACCGTCTATCAATCAAAAAAAGTGGCCAATGGCCCGGTACTGGCCGTGTCAAATTTGATTCAACCCGGTCACTTGAACACATTACGCCGCAAGGGATACATAGGAAGTGGCCGGGCTGGCCTACCACTTTTACCTAAAAGTTATTATTTGCAAAAAAGGGCCTAAAACGGGCATTTTACTACATAGTTTGGAGTTTATAGAAATTGCCCGGCCAGCCCGGCCACCAACGAAAGGAGATTTTATGGAAATCAGAATGGAACTGAACGAACGCCACGGGCATGGCTTCCAAATCCGCCTTGTGCGCGGGCCCGTGAACAAGGTCTACGACGACAAGCCGATGAACCTGTACGAGGCCGGGGCATATGCCAACACCCTTCTGGAGATGGTGAACAAGGAGCTGGGGACCGCCTACACGCTGAATCAGGTAGTCAAGGTCCCGGAGGACGCCTTGACCGCCAACGCCTCCACCGACTTCGGCGCGGCCCGGATGCTCCAGGACATCCGAAGCAAGACCTTCGCCTTATCTACCCCTGCCCAACAGGATATGAAGATGATGGAGGTTGACGGACAGGAGGAGGCCATGCTGTCGGCGCGGGGCGTAGTGCTGCTGTGCTACCTGACCTGGAAGGACGACGGCAACGAGAAAGCCCATGAAGCCGTCCGGCGCTACTGTGAGTACATCGCCGCCCACGGCTGCAAGGGCGGGGCCTCCAAGCTCCTAGCGGAGCTGGACGGCCTGGACAAGGAAGCAGGGGTAGAGTGGATCAGGCGGACCTATGCCCAGAACGACGTTGATAACAACGGCCTTATTGAGTATGTCATGGGGGTGATAGCGTGAGCTATTTCAAAGTCTGCCCCCATTGCGGGGCGCACCTGGACCCTGGGGAGAGCTGTGACTGCACCCTGACCCAGGTCTGCACCGAGGCCCGGGCCGCTTTTCCCGAGCGCTTCACGGGCCGGACTGACCGGCAGATCGTCGAGGAGATCGCCGCCGTGGTCCGGTCGGCAGAAATGAAAGGAGCCCCCGCCAGTGCTGCGAACACTGGCGAGGGCGGGGCGGAACAGAGTTTGACGGCTGTTTTCGCCTCCAGTATAATCGAAGATGGGAGGCCTGTCAAGTGAGTGATAAACAAAGGATTGTAAGCGGGCTATTAGAATTACAGCGGACCGATCATGACGGATATCTAGCTATGGCTGCTATCATTCCCGCCATGATGGGGGTTGAAGATATACCCGTGCCGGAAGGGAACAGCCGCGGCGCTTTCAAGAGAGCCATTCGGAGAATCCGAGCGGTGCAAGCTGGCATGGAAAAGGACCACCCCGAGTGCGTTCCCGGCCTGAAGAAAGCGGCGGCATTGATTCGCCGGGAGTGGCTGCATAGAGAAGATGGAGTGAAGGAGGCTACGCCGTGAAGATCACCATTGCCCACACAATTGAGGAGCGGGAGGAGGCTGACGCCGTTCTGTCGGCCCTCCGGCCTCTCCTGGCATGGGGAAAGGTCCGCGAAAGCGACCGTCATGACCCCTATTTACATATCTATCTGGCAACTAAAAAGCCGGGAAAGCCCCGTAATTCCAGAGAAAACCCTTGACCACCGGCCCCCTTTGTGCTACAATGGAAAACAGTTAAGGTCAGGGGAGTACCGCCGCGAGGTTAGCCAATTATGGGCATGGGAAACAGTTTAACGCTGTTCTCCCGTGCCCTTTTCTGTTCCCTCCGGGGCGGGGTTTCAGCGGGCTTGTTCGTTCTCCCGCGTCTCCTTCCCCCGCCCCCCTGGGGAACCTATTCAGCCCAACTCAGGGCGTTAAACGGAGGTACATATGGAAAGCATCAACAACACCCAGGACATCCAGCAGCAGCCCACCACTCCCACCCCGGAGGCATCGGGGGACCAGGGCGGAGAGCGGATGTTCACCCAAGACGATGTAAACCGCATCGTTTCCGAGCGGCTGGCCCGTGAGCGTCAGAAGACGGAGCCGTCCGCCATAGATGAGAGAGAAATCCAATTGAAGGCGCGGGAAAGCCGCCTGGACTGCCGGGACTACCTGGAGAGCGTAGTCAAGGACGGCAGGGCCTGGGGCGGGCGTCCTGAATCAGGTACGGGCGTCATGTGCCTGCTGGACGTGCTGGACACTTCCGACAAGGACAAATTCCAGAAGACCGTTGATTCTCTGCTGGAGATTGGCGCATTTAATCCTCAGCACGAACCGCTGAAGCTCCCCGGCGTGGACAAGCACGGTTTTGGAAGTATGAGTATCGAGCATATGATTTCCGCCGCCTTCAAGCCGAAAACTTGAAAGGATGATTTAATTGGCTATTGATTTAGTCACCAAATTTGCACCTTACACCGATGAACAGTTTACCACGGAGAGCAAAAAGTCTCTCCTGACCAACCAGGATTTTGACTGGACCGGGGCACATACCGTCAGGGTCTACAAAGTCAGCACGTCGGAGATGAACGACTACCAGCGGAACGGACCCGTTACCGATGGCCAGTGGAGCCGGTTCGGCCCCGTCAAGGACCTGGACGCCACCACCGAGGACTTTGCCCTGAACAAGGACCGCTCCTTCACCTTCGCCATTGACAAGTTGGACGCGGACGAAACCGCCCAGCAGCTTGCAGCCGCCTCCGCCCTGGCACGGCAGAACCGGGAAGTAGTGATCCCCGAGGTGGACAGCTACACTTACGGCGTCATGGCCTCCAACGCCGGGCACAAGCCCGCCGCCGTGGCCCTGACGGCCTCCAACGTCTACGCGGAGATCACCAAAGCCTCCTTGGCCCTGGACGACGCCGAAGTCCCCGAGACGGGCCGTGTGCTGGTGGTGACGCCCGCCACCTATGCCCTGATGAAGAAGTCCCCGGACATCACGCTGGACAGCGACGTGGGCCAGGAAATGCGCCTCAAAGGCGTTATCGCCAACCTGGACGGCGCTGCCGTGGTGAAGGTGCCCGCCGTGCGCCTTCCTGCTGATTTTGGCTTCATGCTGGCCCACCCGGTCGCCACCGTGGCCCCGGTGAAGCTGGAGGACTTCCGCATCCACCAGGACCCGCCCGGAATCTCCGGCTCTCTGGTGGAGGGCCGCATCTGCTACGGCGCGTTTGTCCTGGATAACAAGACGAAGGCCATTTATTACCAAGCTCTGCCCGCCGTCGCCAGTAAGACGGCAAGCAAGGGCTGACCCAATGGGGCGCGTGGGCAATATAGCCTGTGCGCCCCGCCTCATAGGTGATGATATGGGCAAAAAACGTTTGAGAATGGGCACGTCTACGGAGGTACGGCGGGCTGTGAACAAAATCAACAATATGCTCTTGAACGGCGAAGTGGACGCCAAAACGGCAAACGCGCTGCTGTACGGCTGTAACGTCTGCCTGGGCGCAATCCGGGTTGACGACCAACAGGCCAAGCTCAACGAGCTGGAGAGAGCAATTAAGGATCTGGAAGTGGATGGAAAGAAATATTTCTGATTTGCGGAGGTGGTGAACGTGAATAAGGTCTATGAACTGGCGGCGCGGCTGGAGCGGGTCCGGCTGGACATCATCAACCGGCCCCCGGCGGATGCTCTGAGCCGGAGCCTTGAGGAGTTCTACGGCGAATACACGGAGGCTGACCTGATGGAACTGGCGGCGGGGCTGGAGAGCGACCCGGTATAGAGTGTGAATGAAAGCCGGTAAAGGGGGAGTTGCCATGCCTGAGAATCCGTACAGACGCGGTTCGCTCATTTGGTCCATCATGGAAGGTGACTGGGGAGACCTGACGGTTTCCCAAATCGCAGAGGTCATGGACTGCAGCAGACATACAGTGGTGTACTATCTGTCGCAAATCAAGCGCGAAACCGGCTATGCGGTCCCACATACTAGGCAAAAAAACGGACGGTCATTAACATCGGCTAGGCCCCGTGTGTAAAGCTGGCAAGATACCGGAAGAGTATTTCAGGTAATATATACTGCGCCTCTCCGCAACCACAAACCCCTAGAACCGCAACGGTTCTAGGGGTTTTTACTTTTCTTTTTTCGCTGGAAAAAGAGCGTTTTCTAACACGTTTCTAACACTTACGAAAAATTGGGGCCGGAAAGCAGATTTTGCGGCATGATACCACTCAGCTTTTCGGAGAGGCTTTGGGCCATTTGTTCATGTACTCCGGTCCCGGAATGAATGTAAGTATCTGCTGTGAAGTTGTAGTTGCTATGCCCCAGCCAGGTTTGAATATCTTTCAGGGAGTAGTTCAGATACAGCATAATCGTGGCACAGCTATGCCGTTACGGTATAATAACGACAAACGGAAAAAGCCTTTATTTTCAAGGGGGTTGAGTGTTTACCGTCATTTATTCAATTCCTTTTCCAAGTTGAAATCTGACGAGAAAAATATCGAAAAAAGGAGGTTGTGAGGTTAACGACAAAACTGAATAATGCCAGCGGTTAGGCAAAATGCCGGGCCGCTGATTGCCATGGGCGTTTCATCTTATCAGGTGGACGCCCCTTTTGTGTGTATAGCCAATAATATTAGACATATGATCTTGGTATAAACGTCTTTATGTATGTAGTATCATTTGCTCCGGAAATAGTTTTAATGATACGAAATTACAAGATTATGATACGAAAACCAAAAAAATGATTCGTTTTAATTGACATCATTTCAAAAATATGATATTATGATACGCACGGAGGATAAGTATCATGTTCTATTCGGAAATTACTAAAATTATAGAAGCCGGTCTTGACCGCGATAAAGAGAAGGTTAAGAATTATGCTTTATTACTTGCAAAGAAATTAGCTCAGGACGGTGATGAAAAATCCAGTAAAAGAATTGAAACTCTATTGTTACGAAAGAATAACGGTTCTGCAATTACGGATGCATTAGTTGCACCACCAGTTGATCAAGAAAGTAGAATGGGAATTGTCGATATTGATTACAAACCTATTGCCCCCAATATTGTTTTATCAGAATCGACTATAGAGCGTTTAATTGACTTTGAAAATACCATTAAAATAAAGGATCAATTGGACGGATTGGGTATGCCATTCAACATGTCCCTACTTTTGTATGGACCTCCTGGATGTGGAAAAACCAGTATAGCAAATTATCTTGCAAACAAGTTAGAGCTTCCGCTTGTAACAGCACGTTTGGACACTCTTATTTCATCATTACTTGGTAATACGGCTAAAAATTTGAGAAGAATTTTTGATTATGCCAGCCGTCAACCATGTGTATTGTTCTTAGATGAATTTGATGCAATCGCAAAAGCTCGTGATGATACGCATGAACTAGGTGAGTTAAAGCGTGTTGTTAATAGCCTTTTGCAAAACATGGATGCTTATTGTCGAAATGGTATTATGATTGCAGCAACAAATCATCAGGAGTTGCTAGATGATGCCATATGGCGCAGGTTTCAAACAATCATTGAAGTACCAAAGCCAGAGGTTCGAGAAATTAAGTTTTTATTTGAGCGGATTACTAGTTCTATGGATATAAGTTGCATAAGCAAAAAGCATCTTTCAATTGTTATCGAACAATTAAAGGGATTGTCCTATTCCGACATACAAACATTAATTCAAAATGTTATTAAGCAAAAGATTATCAAGAACGAGCGAGTACTTTCTGCATTTGACTTTATGCGTGAAATTGCAATCTTCAGCTACCATGGAAATGTGTGTCAGGAAGATATGATACGTTACTTCTTAAGATCTAACTTTTCGCAACGTTCAATCGCAGAATATTTTCGTATTTCACAAAGGCAAGTCCGGAATTGTTTACCAAAAGGAGATGAATAAATATGGCTGACAAACATTTGCCAATTCAGTTTTTTGAAAAAAGGAAAGATTACGATGATCGTTCTACCGAGGGTGGTGGTGACTCTAAAATCCCCAGTTGGGTTTTAAAGGGGGCTGATTTATTACAGCGATCAACAATGCTTATGGATGAGATAAGTGAACTTTCAGAAGCATTATATAAACATAAAAGGAATGGAAATAAATTGCCTTTTGTAGTATGTACCACAATAGGAGAAAAAGCTATTGCAAAATCTCATCGTAGTAGTATCGCTTCTATGTATGCTAGCAGGGATAAAAGTAATGTTATAGGATTTCACGGAGATCGTTGTCTTCTGACAATGCTTACTGATGAACATACGATTACAGAGATTAGTAAGGCTCTTTCGGATACAAACAATCAGGCAAAATTGATTTCATCTATTATTGACATTTCTCCATTTTATCCTGAAGTAGACGAATATGATGAAGATATGCCTTTTTATAAAATTCGACTATTGAATTACAACAATTTTGACTTAAATCATGCGGCTAACATCATTTTTGATCAAAAATGCACTGATATGGGAATTAAAATAGTACATAGGACAAAATATACGCCTGACATGACAATTTATCGAGTATGTATCGACAGTGCAGAGCAGTTAGCTCTTTTAGGAGATTTTGAAGGTGTATACGCCATAGAAAAAATGATCCCGATTGAAGCTACATTAGATGCCATATCCCAAGAGCCAACTGTAACCCCCAAATCACCAGTTGCAGGAACTACTTATCCAATCGTTGGTGTCCTTGATACTGGTATTGCTCCGAACCAATTTTTGCAGAACTGGAGAGAATCCATTGATTTCACAAGTTATCCTCAAGATTACCGAAATCCTACACATGGAACCTTTGTGGCTGGCATTATTGAATATGGGGACGAGCTTAATCGTAGCGCATATACAGTGTTACCAGGGGTGCGTCTATTTGATGCCACGGTTTATCCTGATGAGAAAAAAGAGCATATTTATCAAGATGATTTGGTAGAACACATTCGTGAGGCCGTAGAACGACACAATGATATAAAAATATGGAATCTTTCTCTAGGCACTACTGATGAAGCAAGCTTGGATGAGTTCTCTGATTTTGGTATGGCGTTAGATAATATTCAAGATGAAAACAATGTTTTAATTATTAAATCCGCCGGAAATTGTACAAATTTTATGCGTCAGCTCCCGAAAAGCCGAATTGCCAAATCTGCGGATTCTGTTAGAGCTCTTGTTGTTGGTGCACTCGCACAAACAAAAAGCACCTATGATTATGCGGAATCTGAAACACCGTCTCCCTTCACGCGGATTGGTCCAGGACCTAGTAGTATTGTTAAGCCAGATTTGGTATTCTACGGTGGAAATGCTGGTATAAATAATGGACAACTTACAACGACGGGGGTTCCTTCATTTACACCTGATGGAAAACTTGCTTATAATGTTGGCACAAGTTTTTCTACCCCATGGGTATCCCGTATGGCAGCCGAATTATCTTATCTGGTAAAAGAAGAATTTGATCCACTGCTGATTCGTGCATTACTGATCCATAATGCAAAATATCCTTCTTCCTGTGGAATGAATATGGCAGATAAAGTAGCGCAGATGGGGTTTGGAATGCCATCTAGCGTAAACGAAATGCTGTACAATTCATCCAATGAAATTACACTTGTTTTGCGTGATACTTTAGATAAGGGAAGTTTTATTCAAATGTTTGATTTTCCTTATCCTCAAAGTCTAGTCGATGAAAACGGTTTTTTTACCGGGCAAATTATTGCAACATTAGTAACCAAGTCATTAATAGATGACAAACAGGCTAGTGAATACTGTCAATCAGATATTAGCATTCTATTTGGAACTTATTTAACAGAACAAGACAGAGATACAACAAAGAAAACCGTTATAAATCCAAAAGGACTTAAAGAGCCACAGAATATTCTTCTTGACAACTGTTATAGTTCAAGGGCAAAAGGCATATATCCGCATTCTGGCTTTGAGAGAGAATGCATTCTGGTGAAATACGGAAAGAAATTTCATCCAGTTAAAAAGTACGCTGTCGATCTGGCTGATATGACTCCATCAAATAAACTGAAATATCTCGTAAAGGGAAGAAAATGGTATCTTGAAGTCAAAGGGTTATATCGAGATTTTGTTGAGCAAGATGCTGCGGAGCGGAATTATCAATTGTCCCAAGAATTCTGTTTGTTTCTAACAATTAAGGACCCTAAAGGAAATGCACCTGTTTATGATGAAGTATCGCAACAATTGGAATATAAAAATTTTGTTCATCATAGTATACAACTTCGTAATGTTGTTTCTATCGATAGAGACGTACAATAAAGTATGTTAAGCTTTCAGCTAAAACATAAAAAGCCAGAACAAAATGTCCGGCTTTCCTTGCCAAAGGTTATTTCTTTGGATTTATAAGTCTCGCAAATTTATATTACTCCTATGAAAAACCTTTTGCAAGAGATTTTTGCAAAGGAGGTAACTGTGATGGCTGTACATCATGGAGGTAAAGTAGGCAAAGCAGCAAAAACACTTGCTTCTAGTTCTTCGTCCAATAAGGCGAAAAGTCAAGCTGGAAAAACTCTTGCCAATCATAAAGCTTTGAAGCATTAGGTAACAAAGTATAAAGAGGGCTCATGTACAGATTTGGTACATTAGCTCTCTTTATATTTAGGAAATCCTTGGACAAATCAGATCTGTATTCATGACCTATGGCTATGGATTTACCGCGTACGTTAAGCTCATGACAAAAGCGATTTTGCTCATGCTTTGCTTACTTTTTCAGCCATCAAATAGGCATGAAGCAAGAAAAACGGAAAATATTTACGAAAAACCAGCCATAAATACGATTAAATTGAGATGAAATTAGTTGCATAGGTGTGCCTAAGCTCGTGGAAGCGGAAAATGAGGTCATCCTCGTGGAAGTGGAAAACAGAACATGATATAATTCCCTCAAGGGCTATGGTTTGCGCCATAGCCCTTTTCGTATAAGGGAGATGTTATCATGGCACGAAAAAGCAGAAAGCATCCTGAATTGGCTATCCCGGTCAGTAAAGATATCGTAGGCTACATCCGATTATCTGTTCTTAACAGAGATCCCCACGGGTCTGTAGAAAATCAGAGGCTTATGATTGAAGAATGGGGACAAAAACATCAAGTCCCCATTATGCGCTACTATATCGATAACGGTTTCAGCGGTAAACGCTTTGACCGTCCGGCATTTAAAGGGATGATCCAAGATATACAGAAGGGCAAGATTGACTGTATCGTTGTAAAAGACATTTCCCGTTTGGGCCGCGACTACATCACTGTGGGTTACTACCTTGAAATATTCTTTCCAAGCAATAACGTTCGATTTGTCTCAATCAGAGACCAGTTCGACACCACTGACGGCATAATCAACAAAGATAAATCTGCACATATCCAATCCAGAACACGCATGCCGCTCATTAATTTGTTTAATGAGCAGGTGTCTATTGAAACAAAAATGAAAGTGGAGGATGTTTTAGACATGAAAGCACAGCATGGTGAGTTTATCGGGCCAAGAGCCCCATTTGGTTATCAAAAATCCAGTGAGAATCCCAGCCAGCTTGTTCCAGACCTAGTGGCCGCTGTTGTTGTTCGGAAGATTTTTGAAATGGCAGCAAGCGGCACTGGTGTGACTGGTATCGTTCGGTACTTGAATGGGCGGGGCCTCCCCACACCGATTCAGTATGCCAGGGCCCAAGGTTTGGCTGGGAACTTTGACGATGGCAACGGCAATTGGAACAGTAGATCCGTGAAGTACATCCTTACCAATCGTACATACACGGGGATGCTGGTACAAGGGAAGGAAAAGCGGGCGGTGGAAGCCACCCATGAGCCGCTGGTCGATCCCAAAGTATTCGATGCCATTCAAAAGGCATTTCAAGCCCGAGCATACAATGTGGTTCCGTATGGGCAGCCGGCAGACAACATTCTGAAAGGCAAGGTGATCTGTGGGTGCTGCGGAGGAAAGATGCAGCGCAAGCACGGCACCGGCCACGCTGATTGGCACTTCTTCACCTGTATCACCAAGAACCGTTTGGGCGCGGATAAATGCTCTGGAATGTACGCTCGGGAGGAAGATATTTTCAATGCCATCTATCGGCAGTTGAAAGACTATGTAAATGAACACTATATTACAAATTCGGCATATAAGCAGACGATTCAAGAGTTTACGAGCCAAATTTCTGATCTTACACAGCGCAAGACAACGGCTTGGATTAATGCAATGGAGCACTACGAACAGTATGTGCAGGGAGAAATCAGCAAGGAAGAATTTCGCACGGTACAGGATGTTGCGAATCAGGCAAAAGAGGTTCTTATTCAGGCCACAGAAAGCAAGGCTGCTTATAAAAAGCAATATGCCAGGTTCCGCAAGCTTCTTTCTGCCAGCAGTAAAGATATTCCGCTCAGTGAAATTGTGGACTGTATTGATAAAGTAGTAGTAGACGGAGGCGGGAAGATTGTGGTAAAATGGAATGTCCCATGATAGCAGTTCTAAATTCTACATGACGCGCCCTGATAATTCCGGTATGGAGAACAGCAAAGCGCAAAAGACCGTTATCGACAATGAATTTGACTGACTGCTTGAGCAATGCCATTTAAGATACGGTTAATATGTAAGACATCCAGGTCGGGACTTTACCCATCCCTGAACACGATGTTCAAGACGGTCCTGTCCCTGTTGCTTACTGCGCCGCCCTCTGTCACTCCTTTGATGATCCGCTCTTCCTCTTCCAGCGAAAACAGCTTTCTTTCCGGCCAGGGTGAGCCTTTCCACGCCCTTAAAATCATAGAAAGCCACTTTTTCTCCTCTACACATTTGAGCACTGATCCTCAATTATTCAAATGCTTTTTAGGTGGAATAGACTCCGTTCTTTGGATCTGCTTATTTTCCTGTTGCTTCGTCCACTTCTTGATTTGGAGGCGGCAGAGTCAAGTAGAAATTGTCCAGAAAACGAATGACTCGTTACGGAAGAGAGAAGACATATACAAGTGTGTTCTGTAGGCAAATACACTCATATTATTTAAAACATTCTTGCTCTATTCAGCTACGGACATATTGATGAAATCACCGCAGGTAAGATATTTTTGACGTAATAAAGTTTAGCAACCTTAATATATAATGCTATTTTTCGGGCACTGAAGGAACTTGGATCGAACTATATTGCCAAATGCAAAAATTTGTAGTATATTAATGCCATATTATATAAAGAAAGGCTTAAAGGAGGCACATATTGGACACATATTTTAGTTTAGCCCAAAAACGTATATCCATGGCACTCAAAGATAGTCCTTCGACTTTTGAGGAATTATGTCGAAAATGTAAGGGACTATATCCAACAATGATTACTGGCATTTTAAATGATTTAGATGTTGATAAACATTGTGTACCCGTTTATACGATGGATAACACTAAATATGCTATGAATTCAGAAAATGAAAATCATTGCATGGTTACAGATGGACTGCCGAATAATCCTGTTCTTTCCTCTTGGTATTATAGCTGGGATACTTGCTACAAATTGGGAAATCTCGCGTTGTGGAAGAACAAGCGCATACTCTTTTTGGGTTCTCCCCGGTTGTTTGAATATTTTGTATCAAAGGGATTAGGGGAAGAGTTAGTTCTGGTTGATTTAGATGGGGTTGTTATTGATGCCTTATCAAAACGGTATTTGGCCAATACTTCGGCAAAGAAAATACACTTTTTCCAGGGAGATATTAACGATTTTAATATTCCTCAATTCACAAAGGAGCATTCAGATTTATTTGACAGTATTTTTCTGGACCCCCCATGGTATCCAGAGTGCTATGCACCTTGGCTCAATACCGCTTTAAAATTTGTAAAGCCGACAGGCTGTATTGTGTTCTCTCTTTTCCCGCCATTATTAAGACCCACTGCTATTTCCGAGCGTACAGAAATCTTAAATAGAAGCCGTAAGATTGCGGAAATGGCCCTCTTGCTTTCGGATTTATCTGAGTATGATACTCCTAGCTTCGAGAAAATAGAGTTGGAGCAAGCAGGATTGAAACTTAGACGCAATTGGAAAGTATCAGATATTGTTGTATTAACAGGCATAACTAGTAATGTTTTTTCTGATAATGTCAATATCACAAAAGATTACTTATTTTGGAAAGAGTTTGATTGGCTAAACATGCGTTGGTTCTTGGACTCGAGCCGGGACTTTTCCAAAAATCTTCAGCTTATTGCTGCACCACAGGGGATTCGATTTTTAAAGAGTCCAAGCAAACGAAATCCACAGTTTAAAGAAATAAATCTTTTATCCTCGCATGGGCATGGGCTTTGTGTTTCAAATCCTGTTAAATTTATGCAAATAGTTCAAAAACTTCAGCATGGAGAGCCTTCGTTGTCTTACCGGGAAATTGTTTCCAACTCTGATATTGATCAGCCCAGCAAGCAACTTCTATACAGTCTGGAGGATGATTCTTAATGGACAAAATATTGTTGCGATTTAGGGATTTAACACAGGGTGTTGATACAATTGCGGCCCATAATGAAATTGCAAAGGAAAAGCAGAGAGTTCTTTGGGGGTGGTGGAAGAAGGAGGCAGAACCTTTGCCTGACCCCACTTTAGCAGAATTAGCGCAGCGCATAGATACTTGTAAAGAAATTAATCTCTATATTTTTAATTCGGACTCCAAAAAATTTTTTAAAGCACCATTGTACAAAATTTATTACAACTTGGGTGGTCCTGTAATTCCACCTCCACAAGTGGAAGCAGAATGTCCTGATTATTACAAAGATAAAGAACTGCCAGCATGGTTTGAAATTGGTCCAATTGAACCGATACAGGAAAGAGAATTATCAGAGTATGTATTATCAAAATTAAATCGCGTTACATCTTATTATAATTCCATACCACAAGAAGATATTGGCCAGTTTATCAATGACATATCTCTTGTTAAGCATCCTGTAAGTCTATGGTTTCTATGTCATAAAGAAGAATTCGAGTCCCTTGGAGAATATTCGGTGAGCAACATTACCTCTGGCAGTTATCCACTAAAAGGGAAATATATCTTACATTTGTCGGATGTCCATTTTGGGGAACAGCATGCATATAAAAATCCGCTTGCCCCAAATAGCTTTATCGGGAAAGAAACGTTGGCCGATGAACTTATTGAAGATATTCGTAATTGGAAAAGAGAGTTGCTTGAAAATATCGGGTTGGTTCTTATAACTGGAGATTTGACTTGGAAAGCGAGTCCACATGAGTTTTCAAATGCCGAGGCATTTATTGGACAGTTGAGCCAGGGACTTGGGCTAAGTAAGCACCACATTGTTATAGTTCCTGGCAATCATGATATTGAATGGATAAATGCCTCAGGAACTATTGATCCTAACGCAGAATTAAATTATAGAAATTTTTATAGAAATATTTATAATGTGACCCCTTTGGAGTCTTTGCTCAAAATTGTTCGCTTTAATTTTCCGGGGGAGGATGATTTTAATCTTTGCGTTATCGGATTAAATAGTTGCCGTTTGGAATCCCAAGAAAACGCAGGATATGGTTACATTGGTAGAGCTCAACTAAAACTTATTGAAGAATATTTTACGAAGAATTCAAGTATAGATTATGTGATAGCTCTTGTTCACCACCATTTACTGCCGGTCAACTTTATTGAGGACTATGATCCCCAATTGAAAAAAGTGAGTATGTTGCTTGATGCTGAATCAACCATGCAAACGCTGATTTCCTGTAGGGTTAAAACTATCCTACATGGACATCAACATCAGCCGTATTACTCTGTAATTGAGCGTGTTGTTCCTGGCTATATTAAGAACGGTGAGAAAATCTGCCTACGGGGAAAAATAAACGTTATTGGGGCCGGGAGTTTGGGTGTCAAACAATCACACATAAACACTATCGGCCGAAATTCTTATAATGTTTTAACGGTAAATCCGGTTAATAAGACACTGGAGATCGAAACTAGGATTAAAAGTGATAGTGGTGTTGGCTTTTACTCTATGGGAAAAATTGTTTTATAAGCATTACGAGAGCGACTTAAGCTTAAAACTTTATAAAACTTTTTGTCTTTGGCTTGACATTTGGGTGCCTTAAATCATGAAAGCGAATCCGGCGGAGGCCGTACTTGCTCAAAATCTGCTGAAACTTCTGAGAAACATAGTCCGGCTGGATCAGCGTACCCATCTGGTCTACACAGACGAAATCCAAAAAGCGCTGGTCGTAACAAGCCCCGCACAGGTCCCTCTGGTATGCCTGATGCTGTTGCAGGTTCATGAAATACTGATAGGTGTACTGGCAAAGGGGCAATGTCCGCATACTGGTATCGCTCTTGGTCGTATTTTCCCGGACAATGGCTCTAATTTCCCCATTGTGCCTTTCTTTGACGACGGTAGTGGAAATGGTGATGGTGCCTTGCTTGAAGTCGATTGCCGACCAGCGTAAGCCCAGCAGTTCAGAACGCCGGAGGCCGTAGAAGCTCGCCAGGAAAATCGGTACGGCAATCGGCTCGCTGGCTGTTAGTTGCAGCAGGCTCGCAATCTCCTGAACCGTGTAAGGCTCCGCCCCACGATAACGAACGTGGCTGGGCTTCTCGGCGAAGTCAGCCACGTTCTCACGGATATAACGATGCTTCACAGCCCATTGCAGGGCAGTCCGAATCATGGCGTGATGCTTGATAACGGAATTGGGGCTGAGGCCCTTTTTAACTTTGTAGGAATAGTAATCTTCTAAGTCTCCCGCCGTCAGCTTGCTGACGGTGATTTTTTTGCTGTCAAAATAGGGCCGGATATGATTAGTTAAAATATTGAAATATTGGTCATAGGTCGTAACGGCGATGTTGGGCCGATTGGCCTCCAGCCATTGGGCGACGTGTTGGGACAATAACAGATTCATTGGCTCGATGGCCTCGTAGCCTTGGTACTCTACCAGCAGTTCATTCAAGGCTGTTTCCGCTCGACGCTTATTGCCCTTGACAGGCATGTTGAGATTGATCCACTTCTGGACCCGTTTGCCAGTCTGGTCACGGAAATTCAAAACAGCGTAATAGGCATCTTTTTTTACTTGTAAGCTGCCAGTCATTTGTACGTATCTCCTTTCTGCTCCGTGTTACACGCTTTGTTCATGTATGCGATTAGGGAATCCTTCGGGATTTTGTAAATGTTCCCGATTTTGAAGCTGTGGATTGTTCCGGCTCCCAGGAGCTTATATGCTCCCACTCTGCCGATATGGAGCAATTGGCAAAGGTCCTTGACGGATAGAATGTCAGGGCAGTCTTTGAATGGTCCAACTTCGATTTGTGATGTTTGCTTTTTCAAGGTCAAATCATCCTTTCTAAGGAAACGCTGATTTAATCCCCCCAAATGATAAAAGATGTGATAAAATAAGGGAAAGGGG
>Ga0137308_101535_pt1 | contig 21615 bp, 21 predicted proteins | sample Inofrocosms_June_FD_97181 | JGI IMG/M metagenome (GOLD analysis project Ga0137308, IMG submission 97181) | Mouse cecal microbial communities from Vienna, Austria - N-Acetylneuraminic and N-Acetylglucosamine D2O microcosms_June | ecosystem: Host-associated > Mammals > Digestive system > Large... | reverse complement strand
AACAGAACTAAGGAGAACAGAACTAAGGAGAGTAAAACCAATGGACATAAAGAAACAATTATTTACATGTAATAGGGGCGGACTGCTGATCCGCGGCGCACAATACCTGCCCATGGATTTCTGCCCGGATAAGCGTTATCCCGCCATCATTGTCAGTCATGGCTTTACGGGAAATTATACGGATGTGGAGGACTTCTGCAAGGACTTTGCTAAATGGGGCTATGCGGCGTTTGCTTTCAGCTTCTGCGGCGGCAGCAGTCCGGCGGAGGACTGTGAGAAGCTTTCTCATGTGCAGGCGACGGAATGCCAAGAGCAGGAAGCCGCCGCGCAAACAGCCTGCGCTGTCCATGACGGCATGACGGAAAACGTGAGAAGTGAAGGCGACACCAGAGATATGACCATTTGGACAGAGGTGGAGGATTTGCTTGCCGTTAAGGAATATGTGCAGGGTCTGCCTTATACGGATAACGGCAATCTGGTACTGTCAGGGTTCAGCCAAGGCGGTTTTGTGTCAGGGCTGGCAGCGGCCCGGTGCGGGGAAGAAATACGGAAGCTCATTATGGTATATCCGGCGTTGTGCATTCCGGATCATGCCAGAAGAGGCTGTCTTGGAGGCGCCTGCTATGATGTACGGCAGGTGCCGGATGAAATTGACTGCGGCAATATTGTGCTGGGCAGAGTGTTCCATGATACGGTGGCAGGAATGGATCCATACTTGGAACTGTCGGCTTATAAAGGCCCGGTCTTGATTCTGCACGGAACGGAGGACAGGGTGGTTGACGTTTCCTATTCTGTCCGGGCACAGGCCAACTATGGGAAAGGGCAATGCCGATTACAGCTGATACGGCATATGGGGCATGGTTTTCATGAGGGACAGCAGAAGAGCGCGGCGGCATCCATGAGACAGTTTCTTGACGGAAGGAAAGAAATTCTTGCGATCAGGATAGTAATCACCCGCAGCGAAACGGTGGAAGAAGGGAATATTCGAAAATCGGATATTTATTTTACCGGATATTGTGATACCGAATATTTTCAGGGAGCAGTGGTGCCGGAAGGGTGCGACAGGCAGGAATATGTGGAAGGGGTACGGACTAGAATCCGGGCAGAATATACCTTGCTGGGTATTGACGGCAGCGGCGTGAGCTGCTTTATACATATTGTGAACCAATGGGGTGGAGATCAGTGGCGTCCCGTAATCAAGACGGACAGCCATATGTTGGCATGGTTAAATGATGCGGAATTGACCGCTGTTTTGGAGGATGGAAAAGGGGAATTGACGGTAAGGGTGTTTGCTTAAATTAAACTCCCATGCAGCCATACAAAGATAAATAAGCAATAGGTGTTGACATGCCTAAATGCAGCCGTGTATCATAATAAATATATAATGTAGACTTAAATCATTATCTTTTACAAAAGAATGGGAGGGCGCTATGATAGATAAAAGGGAGTTAGTGATAAACAAAGGGGAAGAATTTAAGTTAAGCGTAAGGGAAAAGATTGATAAGACAGACATTTTTTATGACCAATATATCGCGGCCGCCAAAATGCTGGATGACATTGTGGCCGGAAGAGAGGATATGGAAGACGGGCATGAGGAAAAGCATGACATATGGTGTAAAACGGAATATGAAAATAATGTGATTGCTTTTTGCGGGGAACGTGGCGAGGGTAAGAGCAGCGCCATGATAAGCTTCGTGAAGGCTGCCTATCATTGCAGTAAAAAGGGACAAATTTCTATCTTTGAGCATTGTGAAAATGTAAAGGATACTTATTTTGCCGAGCCAATCGTTATAGACCCTTCCATGTTGGATACACAATGTGCTGGATATTGTGCTTGCGGCGCTTTATGAGCGGTTTAAAGTGCAGTATGAGGCAGATAACCAATCTGTTTATGCAAATAGAAGAGAAAAATTATTGGATCAGTTCCAAAAAGTATATAAATGTATTTCCATGATCAATAATCAGGCCAAGATGCTGGATGATGAGTATGATTATGAAGGAAATATCAGCAAGCTTTCCAAGCTGGGACAGAGCACAGGGCTGAAGGACGAGTTGGAAAAGTTGGTTGCAATGTACTTGGAAGTTATGATGAAGGTGCAGAAGCCGCAGAAAGAGAAGAAATCAAAAAGCTTATTGATTGCCATTGACGATCTGGACTTGTGCAGCAACCATGCCTATAAGATGGCGGAGCAGATCAGGAAATATCTGATTCTGCCCAATGTGGCCATTGTAATGGCGGTTAAAATAGAGCAGCTGGAGCTGTGCGTGTGTGAGCAGAATTTTAATAATTATGAGAATGTAGTACATATGAAAAGCCGGGAGTCTGGCATACAAGAGGAAATGAGCAATATGTCGGAGCGATATGTTGCAAAGCTGATTCCCAAGGCCAGAAGAAATTATCTGCCCAATGTGCGGTTGATGCATCATGCAAAGATTGTGTATAGGGATAAATATGATGAAATCCAAAACGGCGAAGACCAAGAGGGCAAAACAAAAAATATATTGGGAGAATATGAGGAAAGTTCCGTCAGTGAGATTATATTACATTTGATTAATAAGAAGACAGGGATGAAGTTTTTGATGGATAAATCCGGCAAAAACTATTTTCTGCCGGATAATCTGCGTGATATGGTAAATCTGGTAGTGCTTTTGGCCGATATGGAGGATCCCCAAAACGATGAGGGTTATTATGACAACATCCAGAAATTTTCCGATTATTTTGAGAGGCAGTGGCTGCCCAGCAACTTGGATTTGAAAGAGTGTAAGGAAATCCAGAAGCTGATGCATGTACAGTTAACGTTGCACGAGACAGCTGCCTTTTTGTTATATGAGTGCCATACATTAGCGAAAAAGAAAAATACAACATTTCCTTCACAATCTTTATCCGAGTCAAATAACAGCTTTTATATTGTAATGAATTGGCTGGAAATTTTTTGGACGGGCGTATTTGGTGAAGAAGAGAGGAAATATGCTTATATATTTCATATCCTGTATACAATTCGCTTAAATAATCTGCTGCGGTCGGGGCAGTATAAGGAAATGATCGATTTTATAGGCGGATATGTGTGGGCATGGAATTTTCAAAATACCCTTCCTCTCGTGCAAAAGACTAAGGTTGACCGCTCGCGTTTTGAATTGACTACATTTTGTGCATTCAATATAATTGCGAAAGAACTATATCCGAGCAGAGGAATTCTGCTCCCCGAACCAGCGAAAAAGCAGTATTATATCAAGGGAATTTCTAAAACAGATGAGGATAGAAAATATAAAGTAATGGCATGGTTATTGCTGGGGATGTTATCAAATACCTATGTACCAAGTTTGACTTACCAGACTATTTACACATTTGAATCTCAGAGTATTGTTCATACAAATTATGCAATTGCAGAAAAGCTACACATAAGCCTTGAAAATTATATTGTGGGCCTTTGTAGTCTGGATAGTATATATGATAAGGTAAATATGGGGTACTTAGGCGTTGGTAAAGAAGATATGAAAGAAATAGTTGATGAAATCAGGGAATCGAATAAGGAAGTGATAGAAGTATTCAGAAAGATTGTTTCTAATGTAGATGTTGCAATGCAGTTTAAAGAATATTGCAGCAGACAAAAGGGAATTACAGAAAGCGGTTCTAAAAATGACGTAGAGAGGACGCAAGAAGCGGTAAACAAATTTTTCAGGAGTGCGGAGAAATTTGCAAAAGACTACCTTGCTGTAGAACCGGTAAAGCTCAATATCCTTAATCTGGAGTATGATAGCGGGAAAAGTATAATTGATATCAGCAATATATATGCTTTGTTAGTGCAGGCAGGTGTCGAGGAAAGCGGGGGATATACGGAAAATCCGGAATCTTCGGAGAATTTTGACAATAAAGAAATAGACGAAAAAGAGTTGGAAAGATTGGTTAGGGAGTTTGCCGCAAAATTAAGGGAGCGGACGGAAGAAATTCTTCCGCTTGAAAAAGTGTCGTCGTATTTAATAACAAAAACCGCCCAAAATGCAAAAAAGCAAATGGATATTCTGGCATCGAATATCCAGCAGTATTATTCCATACACACGGAGGAAGAACTGACAGAGGCAGAAATATCGAATTTATGCAGTTTCTATGGAGAAGTGATTAAGGTATACCTTATAAATCCCGCGAGAACAATTTCGGAACAATTGCACAATGAATATAAAATTATTTATCAAAATAATCAGAAGGTGTGTCCTTAAAAGGGTGGAGATATGGATATAGAACGCGGCAATATGGAAATACTTTTTTGGAAAATAGATTATAGGGCCATAGACAGGCTGGTAAGTTTTAGCAGGCCTATAGACATACCGGCCCATACCTATCATAAAATTGATAAAAAACTGTATATCAGGTGCTCTGAAAAGGTGTTCAGCCATATGACGGAAAATGAACGGGAAAACGGTTACCGCCTCGCCTGTGAACAGATGAAAGACGCACAAGGGGAGAATCCGAGTGTTTTTCGCATTATCACCGATATGTCAAAGAAGCTGCTGGGATTAGACGGGGATGAGATCCGATGCAGGTTTGACCAGATGCTCCGCTGGAGGGAAATATCCTTTCCCTTTGGTCAGGACATTTTTACTTGTGCATTTTTGGCAGATTATGATTTGAATAGAGGGTTTGAAACAAAGTGTTTTACATGGTTCCCCATCATCAGAAGCGACAATGACAGGCTGAATAATATTTTAAAAGAAGGGATTGCCGAGAATCATTTTCACCTTGGGGGCTCTACGAAAATTTTTGAGTTGAACTGGATTAGCTTGATGAACCAGATTGACGGAAGGCTGCATGATTTTAGTAAGATTAACCGTACCTTACAGGATCATTATGCGGATCCCTATGATGTCTTCGGGAAACGGGAAAGCTTTTATGCGGAATGCCAGCGGGCGGCATTGTACAGGGTTTATTTATTTTCGGTTATAAAAGAAAATGATTTCCTGACCCAAAAGCTGGAGGGGATCATGTGCCAACTGAAAAAAGGAGCAATTCTGGAGGAATTTGTGGCAGATATACAGGATGCAATCGTACTGGCAGAAAAAATGTACGGGGCAAGGCTGGACGGGAGTATTCTCGACTATACTCTGGAAAAAAGCATGGTCAATGAAAACGCGGGAGACTGCCGGCTTCTTGCCGGAGAACGAAAATTTCTATATGACTGCTTTCGGTATATATCTTCGGATATATTTTCGGAGGAACAAAAAAATATATTTTATGCATACTTGGTTATAAGGACTGACTTCCGGGGAGAAATCATTCAGACAAACGGTCAGGTCGGGTTTGCCAATTTCCTGAATTATCAGAACCGGAAAGAATATTTTATCGAAGGGAAAAGGGCTTATGAGGACGAACTGGTGCGGCTTGCGCTAAATGAATCCCTGAAAAAGAATAATGTGGTTTCTCTGGAGGCGAGGATTTGCCCCAAGGATACATCGGCTAAGTTATTTCAGGCATTGAGAAATTATGAACGCATTGTGACGGAGGAAAGGGCGGAAGGAGACAAAAAGAGAGATATTGATGGGATTGAGGAAAATGCCAAGAAAAAAGCCAAGAAAGAAGCCAAGAAAGAAGCATATGATAAGCTGATTTATGTATTTCATTTCCCAAAGGACTTCGATAAACCCTTTGTACACGGAGTGCCGAGAAATGATATTGTGCGGAGAAAGTCTGTCCGTCAGGCGAGAAGTATTGTAGCATTGCTGGAAATGAGGATGGGGATTAATGAACATATCAGGGGTATCGATGCTTGTTCCAGTGAGATTGCCTGCCGTCCGGAAGTCTTCGGGCAAGTGTTCCGATATCTGTCCGACACTGTGGTCATGTGCAGCGGAGTGAGAGAAAATGTGTGCAGAACCAGCTATAAAACAAGGAAGCTTTACACAACTTATCATGCGGGTGAGGACTTTTTCGATATCGCGGACGGGCTGCGTGCCATTGATGAAGCGTTACTGTTCTGTGGGCTGAAGCGTGGAAGCAGGCTGGGTCATGCTCTTGCCTTGGGCATCTGCCCGGAGAAATACTATAAGTTCAAAGGATATAAGATAGTACTTTCAAAACAGATATTGTTGGATGATATTGTATGGATGCTGTGCAAAGCAGATGAGTTCGGATGCCGGATAGATACCTCTTTAAAATCAAGGCTGGAAGAAAAATATATTAATTTATATGAAGAAATATTCAAGGACAATATGAGCTATAAATCGCCCGTATCCGTTTATGAGTATTATCAAAGCTGGAAATTGAGAGGGGATAAACCGGAGCTGTACAGACTCGGTGAGGAGGAATTCAAAAAAAAGATTACGGGTACGGAATTAGAAAGATTTGACAGGTATCAGTTGAATGATAGAGTAGGCAATGATTTGCGGAAAAATAATTTATACCGTGAATTATATTTTGCCTATCATTATAATAAGCATGTCCGCTGCAAGGGGGAAGAAATAACAGAGTTTAAGACAGATCAAAGCTATAGCAAATTTATGCGGCAGCTTCAGGATCATATGATTTGCCAACTGGTAGATAAGGGGATCGGGATAGAGACTAATCCGTCATCCAATTATTTGATCGGTACCATTAAAAAATATGAGGATCATCCCATTCTCAGATTCAATGCAAGAAAGCTTAGACCGGTGGAACCGAACACATCTTTAAGTGTGTCCATTAATACGGATGATCAGGGAGTATTTGATACATTATTGGAAAACGAATATGCTTTAATGGCGCTTGCGTTGAAGAAAGCGAAAGATAATGATTCCAATCTCATATATGACATAGAAGATATTTACGAATGGATAGATTATGTCAGGAGAATGGGGATTGAGCAGGTGTTCAGTGCACATGATTGATGATGTATGGAAAGAATATTCTTTTGTGGGCAGATAGAGGAGGGTATGGATAAGGATAGGGAGCATATAAGGTTAGAATAAGAAGAAGCTGTCGCTATCGGAGAATGCTGTTGATATGTCTGGTGTCGGTGTTTTTATATTTCATGAGACTTTTTTAATGCTGGTAAAATATAAAGAAGCCGTCTTGCAACAATCTAAGTGTATTGGTAGTACTATAATTTTGATATATGAAAAATACTTAACGTGTTGACTTTTCGTTATCGATGTATTAATAAAATAATTACGTAAAAGAATATTTATATTAATTTGCTTTAATATACGATAGTATAATTTGCAGTTTTATGATAAGATATTTAAAAATAAGATGTTTAACTTCTGGTACGGTTGATGATTTAAACTAATATGATGAATAATTGAGATAAAATTAAAAAATGAGATTAAAAAAGGAGATATGAAATGTATAAAATTGGAACACTTAACTCAATTTCAGAAAAGATTTTTAATGTATTTGATGATCAAAATTATTGTGTGTCAGAAAATATTGATACAGCAGATGCAATTTTGGTTAGAAGTTATGTAATGCATGATTTAAAATTTGCGGACAATCTTGTTGCAATCGGACGAGCGGGCGCAGGCGTGAACACAATTCCGATTGACCGCTGTGCTAAAGAGGGTATAGTTGTGTTTAATACTCCTGGCGCAAACGCTAATGCGGTTAAAGAGATGACCATTGCAGCCATGCTTATTTCTACAAGAAATGTATTAGAAAGTATTGCATGGACCAATGCACTTAAGGGAAATGGAGATGCTGTTCCGCAGATGGGTGAAAAGGGAAAAGGACAGTTTGTAGGCCATGAGCTTAAAGGGATGACATTGGGAGTGATTGGTTTGGGAGCCATTGGCGCATTAGTTGCTGAAGCCGCAGTTGCATTGGGGATGAATGTGTTGGGAACAGATCCACATCTGTCAATTAATGCTGCACTTGCTTTAAATAATAAGGTTAAGGTTGTTGCAGAGGATGAATTGATAAGAAAGTCGGATATAATAACTATTCATGCACCTCTTACTGATGAAACTCGTGAGAAGTATAATGAAGATTTTATTGAAAAGGCAAAAAAAGGTGTGATATTGATTAACTTCTCCAGAGCTCAGATTGGTAAAGCGGCTGCAATTATTGAAGGACTTAAGAGCGGTAAAGTCAAAAAGTACGTTGTGGATTTCCCTACAGATGAGTTGTTAGGGGTAGAAGGTGTTATTTCAATGCCGCATCTGGCTTCCGGTTCTTACGAGGCAGAAGATAATTGTGCAATAATGGCTGCAGAAGAAGTCAAGGATTTCCTTGAGAATGGTAACATCAGAAACAGTGTAAATTATCCCACATGTGATATGGGCATTTGTACTACAGCCGGTCGTATTGCCATCTTCCATAAGAACATCGCAAATATGATTACCAGATTTACTGGTGCTTTTGGTGAAAACAACATTAATATCACTAATATGCTCAACAAGTCTCGCGGTGAATACGCGTACACTATGTGCGACGTGGAAACTCCTGTTCCTACGGACATCGTTAAGCGTTTGGAAGCAATCGACGGCGTATTTCGCGTGAGAATTATAAAATGATAGCTTTTGAGCTTTGCGTAAAAACATGCCATATGTGATAGCAAATACGAGGCTGTAAATTTTTCTGTGTCTATGGAGGAAAAGTCCTTCCGATAAGATTCAGATATGTACAATACTATGTCGAAACCTGAGCTTGACTTTGTTGTCGATTTATCTTACTGATTATAGTATTACCACTCTGTATGCCTTTATGCAGATTTTTCGTTACTGTTCACTCCGCGACCAGTAACGCATGCACAGAAACCGCAAAACAGCGGTTTCGCGCAGGTTGCCATCGGGTTTGTCACGCAAAAAACACGTGAAAACGCCTCGCGGTGGCGTGGGTGTGAAAAGTAACGATTTTTCTGATTTTTGGCACCAAAAAAAACATTCCGGCTGCTTCTTTCCGTGGGCTCTGCCCACACCCGGCCTCTGGAATAAGGATGGAGTTCTCTGGCAATACTATAGATTCCGACGGGATAAGGATGGGGACAGCGGCATTCCTATCAGGGTGCGCTGCCCCAGACTTTCCTAATGATGCGGAGCTTCTATTTTACAAATACTGGGTCAGCCGTTCTCCTTAGAGGACAGTGAGCTGCCGCTTGGGAATACGCTCTTTGTCTTGGGGGATTTCCCGTGCTGGTTCTTATTTTAAACCAGTTTTGGTGCAAGTTGCAAATGCTTTAATCAAATCCAAGAAACATCCTGAATTTACAACTCGCTATCGACGTATAAAAGCACGGCGTGGCCACAAGAAAGCTGTCATTGCCATCTGTCGTATGCTCCTGACCGCTATCTGGCACATACTTACAGATTTAAAACCCTATACACCGGAAGGCTTTCTTGAACAACATCCTGTGAACGACTCAAAAGTCTTGACAACTTCACAGGCACTTAATCTGCTAAAACAACGAGGATATAGCATCAAAGATGATGTTGCTTCCGTTACCTGATTAGGTGTTGTGTCTATATTTACTTTTTCGAAACCACCTATTAGATGGTTTGTTTGCTATATCCTTTATTCTTTGGCTGTCCTCTACTTATTTGTTTCAAACTTCATGCTTTATAACGGGTAACAATTCAATATATCCTCTTGTTCCTATTGGTTCAAGCTGAATGCGGGGGTTTTGCTTATCCCGTGAATAACCGATTATCATCGGGTCGTACTTATCAATGGCAGCCTTTACCTCATTGATGGCGAGACAATAATCTTCTTCTGCAAACGGCTCGCCTTGGAACATTAAATACTGGGAAGCGGGAAGTTCAATCATGTCAAATCCTTCCGGTATGATACCGTCATAGTTGAGGGAAACTTCCACGCCTTGCACATATTTCGAGGTTCCTTGCTTTTGGTACGCCGTAGGAAGCCAGAGACAAACAGGTTCGCCGCTGATTGATTTAGTTTTCCGTTGTGATGTCGTATCTTAAAAGGAAGAGAGCACTGGAGGAAGGAGCCGTCTAAAGCTGGTTCTTGATAACGGCGTAGAGTCCGTCAATGGATTTCCGCATATCCGTGTACTCACACACAATGTATATATTTTCAAGTTCGGAGATGTCACCTAACATGAGAACCCCTGAAGCAAACGAAATATCCTGATGAGCAGGAGCGGATCTGCATCATTGCTGATGCGCATTGTTGTATTCTTTATAGCAACTTCGATCGTATGTGAATTGTCATGGTACGGGTTTTGCATTTGTGATGCTGTATTATCCTCCATAATTGTAGTGAAATTAGTCTAAATATCTAACAGCTACAATTATAGGCGAAACCTGAAAATCAGGAAATCCGCAGGAATATTTTGCGCTTACGAAATTAAAATGTGATATGGAAGCAGCTGCTTTGCTGACTGAGGCTGAAAAGCAAGATTTGCATAAAGTACAGTCTATAACCAACAGACTGGGTGAGGAATATAGTTTGTCTATCGCAGCGGCAGAATACAGAGTGTAGGATGCTGGTAAGAAGCATATAAGCAAGCTTGATTCCACAGGTGCTGCTTATCGGTATAATGATGATATGCTGGACGAATTTATGAGACTGGAATCTGTGGTGGCACAGATGATTAATGTAAATTTCATAAAAACCGGTTGCATAATTGACTTTGCCAAAAAACATACTGCTATATATTCCATGAAGGCTGTCAGACAGGTATGGGAAGTGTTTATGCGCGGTAAAGAGCCGGAAGCAGATACCATACAGTATTATATAAAAAGGTGTAAAGCCTTAATAATTCAATAAAGCCTTTACACCTTAGTTTACAGTTGCTATTTAGTTGGTATTTATAAGGTTATATCCTCAACATTTACGCCCAAAGATGACAGTTTTGCAACGGTTACTTTAATGAAATAATCAAGCATTTCATTTTTATGATCGCCGTTTGCTTTTTTAATCTGCTGTAGGTCTGTGTATCTGTCAATTGTAATCGTAATTAATTCTTTGTCTGACACTTCTTGTACCATCCTTTCACCGCCTTTTTTATTGATGCCGTTTATTGTTGCTGCATTCATTATAGCGGATTGCGGAAAAGGTGTAAAGCCTTTATTGAATTGCCAAGGTACTTTAGGGCTTGTGGTGTTACTTTTCACACCCACGCCACCGCGAGGCGTTTTCACGCGTTTTTAGCGTGACAAACCCGAGGGCAACCTGCGCGAAACCGCTGTTTTGCGGTTCCTGTGCATGCGTTACTGGTCACGGAGTGGCCAGTAACCTTGTGGTGATTGTCTCCAGTCCTTATGGGTTCGGTTTGCTCAACTTAAGTATGAAGTGACGACACGTAATCTCGAATCTGGCGGAGAATGTGGTATAAACTACATGCAAGATGGGATGAGAGACAGAATATATCCATGATTCCGGATTATTATGTTGCCTATGGGTATCAACAGCTCCGGTATGTAGCGTATTGGATCTATCAGGCATGGAATGACAAGTACTTTGCTGCTTGCATCTTTTGCATACATGACAATGCAGGCAGTCACGCTGTTTCCACCCCATGCCGAAAATGGATGCGATGCACATAATAATTAAAAGAATCGATGCGGAAGCAGATGATGATTTAACTTGTCTTGCCCTTTCTATTGTAAATAGCAAAGATGAGCTTCTGGAAAACTGCAGGTTTTTGCAGCTGATATGTGAATCTCTGGCGCGAAAAATTATCCCTTCTTTCCCTTCATCGGAACAGTAGAAGCTGCTGCGGGGCAGCTTCTGTTTTGCTTAATGGCAGGATTATAGATTAACCATTAATTCCAATACGGCTTCATAGCCTTTCTCCGCCGCTATTTGTGCGGGAGTTTCGCCCTGATTATTGGCACGGTTACAGTCGGCGCCTTTCTTGATCAGGTATCGGGCAGCTTCTTCGGAGCCGTCCAGCAGAGCGTAGTGCAAAGCGGTATTCCCTTCATTGTCTGCCATATGGATATCGGCTCCGGCTCGAAGCAGCTCCTTTGCCATATCCTTGTCCGTGTAGAGCATCAGGGCTGTCATGCCGTCGTGATCTCTGTGGTTGACATTCACGCCCCTGTCTAAGAACAGGGTGAGGATTTCTTCAGCCGAGCTGATATTTTGTAACATCATAAAGGGAGTTTTTCCGTCCTCTCGCGGAATATCCAGATTTTTAAGCTCCTTTAGGAGGGCGATTCGCTGTTCCGGTTTCAAAGATTCACCGCTTTTTTTATGCATGACGGCATAGTGGGCGGGGGTCTCGCCTTTTAAGTTCTGCATGGTATCATCGGCGCCGTAACCCAGAAGAAGCGCAGCCGCATCACTGTAACCGCTGGCGCAGGCGCAATGCAAAGCCGTGGTTCCGGAATCGGCTGGCTCGTCCTGTGTGAGGTTTACATCCACGCCCTTATCCAACATGACTTTCAGCATACCGGTATGTCCGTTTTTTGCGGCAAGGTGTATGGCCGCTGTTCCGTGATAATCCAGCTGTTCCATAGATTCCTTGGAGAAAAGTTTTGCCGCTTCTTCAAAAAAGGCTTCGTCTTCCGCACTGTATTTCCTGTCTTCGGAGGCCGTGATCACAGCCGGAGTGCGTCCTTTTACGACCGCTTTATCCATATCCACATTTAGTTCCTGCATTTTCCGGAGAACTTGGATGCCATATGCCCAACGAAGGCATTTGTCCCGCAGACAAAATACCTCGCCTTTATAATGAATGGGTACGGTAAAGTCGATTCCTGCATCTTTACAGGCATCCAGCAAAAGGATATTGCAGTCGGAGACTAAGGCGTTATGCAGAATATCCGTGATTTCTCCCAACTCGTCATCGTCATCCGGATCTATCTGGGTAAGCAGTTTTTTAGTCATATATAATGCTATGCTTAAACCGTCTTTATTGTCGTCCGCTGCATGGGCGAAAAGATTATTGATAATCTGGCTTATAGGAAACAGTTCCATGGATTGTTCGGGATCAGGCAATGCCCCATGGTCTATCAAAGCCAGATACATGGCTTGGTTTTTAAAATCAATGGCATGGAGAATAGGGGTTACGCCCCTATGGTTAGCCACATTCAGTAATTCCGGGCATTTTTCCATCAGCCGGAGAGCTGCCGTATTATGGCCGTTTCTTCTGGCCATCATCAGGAGGGTATTGCCGTCCTCGTCCATATAACCGGTTTCCGCCCCCTTTTCCAGAAAGACTTCCGTCAGAGGCCAAGTGTAGCCGGAAGAGTAGTCGGTGGACAGCAGCAGCTCCAGAGGGGTGAGTCCGTCGTTGTTTTTCTTGTTAATATCACAATTCAGCAGGCGGGCGATTTCTCCTCGCTGCTCCACGCTGTCTTCCAGACAGGTAAAGTTGATTGCCAAATCCTCGAAACGGGGATATGCCAGAAAGTGATAAGCATTCATACCTCTTTTGTCACAGAGGCATTCATCTGCCCCGTGCTCCAATAAAAGCTGAACCATTGCGAGGTTCCCGCGGGAGCAGGCCAAAAGGAAGGGGGTGAGACCGTAGCCCTTGTGATCGGACAGGTTGACCGCATCCTTTTCTATTCTCCCGTCGCCAAACATTTTTTCCACCGCGTCATAGAAATTGTGCCAGACTAACAAATGGAACAGGGTGAGTCCGTAGACGCCTGCGGGAGCAAGAAGCTCTTCCTTTGTGCATTTATCAAGGCATTCTTCCGCTTCCTGCAAGGTGGTGCCGGAGATTATTTCATCATAATAGTCATCTTCTCTGAAAGTGGTTTTCCACCATGGGATGAATTTGGTTTGGTTGTACTTCTCGCTCGATTCTGTTAAAAGTTCCGTAAGCTCTTGTATTTCCATATCTGCCTCCTGCATTTATATTTGTTATCGATAAAAATTTAAAATCATTTCTTCTTGACGTTTCCCGTGCCGTTTTTGAACATTCGCAGCTTTCAAAAGACTGTAACATACATTTTACCATAGAAGGGACGGAAGTGGAAGAACGAATTTCTGCGGGGCACGTAAAAACAGCGTGAAAACGCCTCGCGGCGGCTTGGGTGTGAAAAGTGACAGGGCAACCGCAGGTTGCGGAAAAGAACTCTGAAATTGGTGGTAGCGGCAACGGTTTTTTTGTACAATATGTAATGTAAACAGGCAGTTCATTTCCAAACAGGAAGAGGGCAGAAAAGGATTACGTGTGCGGCGAATGCCGGAAGCCGGGATTGGATGACGGGCAGATGAATTGGCCGGAATAGGAGGACAGATGAGAGTATTATTAACGTCGGCAGGTTTAGAAACAGAAGAGATTAAAAGGTATTTTATGGAGATGCTTGGAAAGGATATGTCTATGGTACAAGCATTATTTATCCCTACGGCAGCGATGGACGCGGGAGCCATAGAAGTATTGCCCAAGTGCATGAATGATTTATTAAAATGCGGCATCCCGAATAAAAATATCCGGGTGTATGACTTACACAGGGGAATGGAGCTTAGTGAGCTGCGGCAGTATGATGTAGTGTATTTGTGCGGTGGGGAAACCAAGTATTTGCTGGAAAGGATAAATGCAACCGGTTTTAATGTATCCCTGATGGAGTATATCCGAACCAATGGAGCCGTGATAGGAGTAAGTGCCGGAAGTCTTATTTTTTCGAATAACCTGCCGGATAATTTAGGATTGCTGGATACGAAATTGGATGTCCATTGCGCAGAAGGGGAAGCAAAGGGTAAAACGGCCTACCCTCTTAAAGACAATATAAAACTTACGGATACTTGCGCGCTGGCGGTACGGGAATTTCCGGACGGACTGGAGATTATTGGAGAATAGAGGGTACAATGTTCCAAGGGTTTAATGAGTCTACTTTAAAATATTATGCTGCAGTCAGAAAAGACAACAGTAGAAAAACGCACAAAGAGAATGAAATACTGTATCTTGAGGGGGTAAAGTATCCGTTGGAGGAATTGTATTTTGAACTGTACCATTACTTTAGCGGATATGACAGGGATCTATTAAGTAATAAGCGAAAGTGTATTTCTTCGGCATATAATGATGCCCGCTTCAGCAGCGGAATGCCCATAAAGGAGTATTTTTACATACGTTTTAAACTGGACGGGCTTAATAAGAAGAATGCTCTGGGTTTCTTTTTTGATGCCTCCTTGGACGGGTATAAATATGGCTTGGACATTTATCACCCGGATGCAAAAGGCATGGGGAAAATCAGGGATTATTTATTGTCTCATAAGCGTACTGCGAAAAAAGTAATTAAGGGTTACAGGGAGACGGGCCTGCTGAATGTGCAGGGGGAAAAATACAAAAGAGCGCATTATCAGGAGGAAGATTCCACTTTGAGGGACTGGCTGGAATACAAGACATTGTCTTTTGTACGGGAAGAAGACCTGAGCGCTGTTTTTTATGAAAGAGAAATCCTGAAGTGCATTTTGGCGGCGTTTGACAGTGTCAAAGAGGTGTACTTTATGCTGAAAAGAGCATTGTGATTTGGAGCATTCTATTTTTCTCTCACCCCCTTTCTTCCCAGTAGGGGATATCACAACAAATGCCCATACAGCATAAAGCGGCATAGGCATTTGAATAATATGTATTATAAAGACATACTAAATGATTAGACAGTTCATATTCGTGGGTAGAATTTCCCCCGGCGGTGGACGGGCTTTTTTTGATAAGTCAGTGACCGTCGTATTTTGTAGATACGGTGTGTGCTTCATGGCGACTGCCTCCTTTAGCCGCCGTGTTTATCAGAAGAGAAAACGGCGGTACTTTGGAAAAAGTACCGCCGCCATATAGAACGAATATAAAACTAATGTGGAGCCTGTGTGAAATGTTGCTATTCTCTTATTCTTTGGGGCTAACTACAATACCGTCTGCGTTTTCCGGGTCTTTGAAATCAACAACAATATCATCATCAATCGAAATATCGGCAAGGGTATTCCGAGCATTGACGACAAGCATCTATCCCTCGTTCAATGCAACACTTTTTGAAGGGACATTCCTTACACAGTTCAAACACGTTCTTCGATCTACCGCCGTCACAATAGAATTTTTCAAGAGGAATATCAAGTCCAAATGTCTCTTTATAAAAATTTTGAGCCTGTCTGCGCAGGTCATCACTATTAGTTTGCGTTGCAATATAAGTAACACACTTTGAACAATCATGACCACAGTAACACGGCAGACCGAAAAGCTTACAAATCACACGGAAACGCTCATCGGCACTTTCGGCAAAAATCTTCGGTGTTGATAAAGGACTATTTAGCCCCAATTTATCCCAAGTTGCAACCCACATCAAATACGGTTCAAGCGGAAGTGAGCCTTTAACTTTGACGTGTGCTCCATCACGAACCAACATTCCATCCTCAGCCATTTTCTTGGCATCAAAATACAATCTTGCGCCAGTATGATATTCGGCGTTTACATCCATGTTGATAAAGCCGGAAAGTTTAGAACTAACAACGATTTCGCCGCTTACACCTCCACCAAACATGATATAGTCGCTGAACTCTGCCAGATCACCAAGCTGTGCTCCAATCGGCTTGCTTTCCCATTCTGCCGAATCACGTTTTAGTTGATTCCAACTCTTTAACGCTCCGTCATGTTGAATACTTTTCCAACAATCAGCAGTTGTGCTGTGAATGAGTACCAGAGCTTCGTCTTTGCGAAGTACAGACTCATTATATGAATGACCATCGTACTTTCTAAGTGCATCATTGTAATCCGATTCAGACATTACAAGTATGCCATTGAGTGCGTTTGCCTCACAATACCCGATGAAATCACCAACAGATAGTTGCCAATCATCGTTCAGAAATCTGCTCACCCGGATAAAATAAACTCCTTCTTTACCCATTCCGGTAATTGCTCGGTTATCAACACTACAGGTGAGCGTAAAGGCAATCCACGAACTGTCATATTCCTGCCCGGTAATTGGGTTTATTTTGTTTTCTGGAAGATAATCAACTCTGTAGATCATTTTCACTTCTCCATTCTTGTTTATAGTTCGGTCAAAACACCGTCGTTGAATCCGTATATGTTTTCCTTTTTGAATCCGTATAAAGACCCAGGCAAGCTGATATGCGGTTCAAAAGTGAACGCTTCAATAGCGGACAGTTTTTCCGTGTTTCCTTTTTCGATGTAGATACGGTGTCTTTTATCCTTAACTATGGAATGACCCAAGTTTCCAAGAAAATCAAGGTTGACGTACCCATGAGCTTTGATCTGATCGTTTATGTAGTAGAACAGCGCCTCAAAAGTAGTGTTCTCATTCACGAAACCAAGCATAGCTTCATGCAGATAGGCTTCCGTTTTGAGACCGTTTCGCCATTCATCATTCTGTATTTGTTCTACGTCTTTGACAATCCTGCCGTTTTCTACGATCAGCGTTCTGGCATAGTCGCCCCAAATGCAGTTGCTTTGCGGGCTTAAATCTATTGTGATAATATCGTTTGGCTCAATTATGTGGTCATCTGTTTTATACTCACGACCGGATACCGATACAGTGGTCTTATCACCGGCGAATACAAACGCACCTACGTCCCAATACCAAAAGGAATCCGCACCATGGGAGAGCATATATGTCTCACACAGGCTGCGAAGTCGGGCGAGTGTCATACCGGGTACGATAACTGTTGAAGCATATTCAATAGTGGCTCGGTTCAGATTTTGCATTTCGTGAATAGTCATTTATTCAACTTCCTCCAAACCAAAGTGTTTTGCCAAAATCGACAGCATTTCTTCTCGTGTGTCGGTATCAAAATCGGAGCGAGTATATGAGAAGAATCCAGTATGCTCCCAGTCGATCTCTACTGGAGGATGATATAGCGCCCATGAATTAAAGTTTCTTAAAGTAGCTTCTGGATCGGGGCACTTTTTGATCTGATCCATCATAAATTTTTTGTTGGGATCGTCTCGTTCAAAGAATCGGGTGGCACATATATCCGGTGGATCACAGAGGAGGATAGCAACACGATTATAAGACGAGATCTCACGCAATACATCGGGAGGAATGTTGGTGTCAACAACAACTTTCCTTCCAGATGCCGCCAGTTTTATCAACTCCAAAATCTCAATTTCTACACATTCATTGGAAACTTGATTATACCAGTTCCAATGTTCTTCCGGGGTCATATTCAACCATTCCTGCCAACCACTCATGGTATCAAAATAGCATAGTCCCGGTTGCTTCCAACGGGAAAGTTTATTTCGAGGAAATACATCATGGTAATTTTCGCCGCAATGAATCATATCATATCGTTCAGCTAACATCTTGACCATTGTGGATTTACCCGCATAACTATGCCCGTTTATAAAGTAAACATTTTGCAAGTAATGCTTTATTAGATTGTCGCTTAATTGTATTTTCATCATTTCTCCAATCTGAAAGCCAATTCATCATTTTATTTTGGCTTCACGTTTGTCTGCCTACTATTTACCGGTCTTAATCATTTCAATGATTTCTTCCTCGGTCTGGCATTTGTCATAGTCGCCAACAAGCTGACCTTCATAGTGATATACAATGCCTTTCTCCTTGTTTCTAAGGAGGCATTTTTCAAGTTTCTCTACACCGTATCTTCTTGCAAACTCTGCAAAAGCACGAATACGGGGCTTATCGAGCATACATCCGGTGCTTATCGAGCATACATCCGGTGCAAGGAAATTCAGAACACTCCCAACAGCCGTTCAGCCCTTTTTCTTTACAACAGTTATAGTTTTTGCACCAGCCGTGGCTTTCACAGCCTCCGTCTTGGCAACCTATACAGCCTTTATTTTCGGAGTAAACGCAACATGCCAGTCCGCAAAAAGCGATAGCTTTCATTATTGTGCCGCCTCCCATTCTGCTGTGAATTGTTTTATTGTTTGCTGACGGTTGGCACGATCATCACTTACTGCTCTCGTTGCGATCTCAAAGAGCTTATCATTGAGCTGCCACTTTTCCCGTGTGCGGTTATACTCTCCATAGAGAGCAAAAGCGGTAGCGCCAAGAGTATAGACGTTCGTAATTTCATCAATATCGGCTCCGAGCTGATATTCTTCCGGGGATTGGAAGCGAGAGCTGCCCCACATATGTCCCATATTGTTGACACACGGTTGTTTACGGAAAAGGTCAATATCGCAGATCGTAGTCTTTCCGTTCACAAAATCATACATAATGCTGCCGTCATAAAAATCTATGGCTACATAATTGCGTGAGGCAACACATTCCAAGAAGCTCAGTATGTCGCTGAACACGGCGAGTCTGTCATTGATGGGAAGCTGCATAAAGCGACGGTGTGCCGTAGGGTACATTCTACCCATACAATCGCCATCAGCCCATTTGAATACCATAGCGAACCCGTTGCCAATTTCTTTGGCTTCAATAAGTTCAATCAAATTCTCGTGCTTCAGATCGCTGTAAATCGGGAGAGTAGCTTTCAATCTGGAGATAGCATCTTCAGGATCGCCGCCGTACTGCTCGGTAGGAGCACCGGCGAACTTAACAAAATAACGCTGACCGTCTTTTTCAGTTCCAAAGCAGATGTTTCCAGAATCCTGGTCATCGTAAACCTTGAACACCGTTCCATACTCTTTCATAAAGCTGAAATCAAAAGCACTTTTCAGCTTGAAAGGAATACCATCAATGTACTGTAGATAATATCCTTTGAAATACCATGTCGGCACAGGATTACGCATATTATCGTACCAAGACAGAACCTCCTTGGCTTGGTTCAGCATGGTATTCACTTCGTCCTGTCCGAACGGAATTGCCCAATATACAGACGAGAGAGTATTGCTTGAAATGTAAAGCGCAAGCAATCTCCAAAACTCCATAGGTACGTTATCATCAAAGTATCCGTTCACCATACCGGAGGCAAAGAGAGGAGCTTTCTGAGCGCACCAAACAATGCGGTTAAATTCTTCCCACGGATCACCGTAATCGTTACGGTTAAAATCAATAACGTGGAGCTGACCGCCTCTGTCGATCATCATATTACCGATGTGATAATCGCCATGCTGATACACATGCGGTCTGTTTTTCAGCAAATGACGGTTCTCATTTATGTAGTCGATAAATGCCTGTCCGTTTTCATACTTGATGGGGCACTCACCGTACTTTTTGATCTTATAATCCATTTTACGGTTAAAACGGCTTTCCCAATCCTCCTGCGTTGTAGGAGCAGGAATGGAGTGGATCTTGCGAAGAATACGTCCTGCTTCCAATCCATATACATATTGCTCGGTATCAGAATAGCCCGACATGACCTGTTCTGCATCTTCGCCATCAATCCAACTTTGGATGGAATAAACGCCATCCTCACAAGTGCCAAACTCAATGGGTTGGCACATAGGTACTCCAAAAGAAGCGACCTGTTTTATCATGTTAAACTCAGACTGCTTTGTGTCGTGCTGTGCAATATCGGAAACACGCAAAAGATACCGTGTGCCGTTTTCATCGGTAACACAGTATTTTTTATCGCTTGACCAGCCTTTGCTAATTGGTTCTTTCGTAACAAAATTCATATCTTTTCTCCATTGCTCTATCTGCCAAATACCTTGACATCACCGAGCAGTTTAAGGTTCCCATTATCCACGAGAATTGCGCCAGATCGTACAGCGGTTGCGTATACGGTTTTACCACGTTCGGCAAGTACCCGTTGTATCGCCTCATCCTGTACCGCCGTCCCCTCATAGTGGACTTCCATATAAAAAGCATTCAGATAAGGAAGCCCCTCATAATACTTAAATTCGGGGTAATCATCATCGGGAGACAAATGGTACTCCGCTAACTGAATGACAGCACCGGCACTATATCCCATCAGAATTCCATCATGTTGCATCAAAATATCATACAAATCGAATTCTTTGATTCGATCCATCATTCTGTCCGGCAACCCGCCAAGGAAATAAACAATGTCTGCGCTTTTGATTTTTTGAGCTGCAGATTCCTTTGTGTCGGTAAAATAATTGATAAAGTTAATGTTTTCTTCCGGGATGCCATAAGCAGTAAAGCCTCTAACAATTCCATCGTGATATTTGCCACATTCTCTGCTATACAAAGCATTTCAATCCGACAAAGATTTTACTCGGTTGTCTCTAAAAGAAAACGCCACGACCGCAACAGAATGATTTGGCTGTATGTAGTTTTTTAATTCGTCATAGAGCCAAGGCGCATCTATGTCAAATCCTTCAAGCAAAATATTTATCATAATCTCTCTCCAATCAATAATAAAAGCCTTCACGGCGAAGCAGTTTTACAAATTCAAAAATCTGCTTACCGTCAACCTCAAACGGAAACATGAAAGAAAAACCGATTTCCTTTTCATCACAAACACGGATATTGTCTTTCATTTCATGCACCGTCCGTCCTGCGTGATAGAAGTCCGCAAGGTAATCCTCTACGCCGTATACTTCAAATTCATACCCGGTAAATTTCTCAAAAGAATATGTCAGCGCCGTACTTCGTTTCAGGTAGATATGGAGATTTTATCAAACTGAATCTCAATATCACAAAAGCCTTTTACACCGATCACCGGAATGGGGTACGATTCTCTAATCCAATTATTGTTATCGCCCTTGTGATAGTGTCCGTTGTACCAACCGGATTCCAGTTCGAAAATTCTGTGGAACAAAGCATGGATGATTTCAGCAATGATTCTACCACGAGAATGTGAAAAATTCTACCACTTTTGCCAATTAAACAAAAAGCGGGAGTGCATCGTTCAAAATGCACCCCCGATGAAATTTTATCGCTTCCAACTGTCTCGATTTT
>Ga0137308_101534_pt1 | contig 21618 bp, 19 predicted proteins | sample Inofrocosms_June_FD_97181 | JGI IMG/M metagenome (GOLD analysis project Ga0137308, IMG submission 97181) | Mouse cecal microbial communities from Vienna, Austria - N-Acetylneuraminic and N-Acetylglucosamine D2O microcosms_June | ecosystem: Host-associated > Mammals > Digestive system > Large... | reverse complement strand
TCCGCCAAAGTCGGTAGTACGCTCTTCATCTGCCAGAAGCAAGCCGCAATGAATGATACCCAGCTTGAGACTGTGATGGTAAAGCCCCTGGGAATCACAAAAGCCGCCCTATTTTTAAGGACGACTTTCTGCGTAATGTGATAGTTTCAATCTATTTTCTTATATTTTTGTCAAATACCTTGCGTTTTTGAGTCCTTAGCTTCTTTATTTACATAACCCAAAGGGCAGATTAAAGCCCGCTGGAACCGTCTTTAAGCTTAAACTTATTCACAAGGTTCTTCATCATCTGGGACTGGCTGGACAGTTCTTCGCTTGCAGCCGCGCTCTCCTGGGCAGTGGCCGAGTTTGTCTGTACCACATTGGAAATCTGGTCAATCCCCAGGGTAACCTGGGAGATAGAATGGGCCTGAGCGCTGCTGGCCTCTGAAATTTGTCCGATAATGTCTGTCATTTCGTTTACGCCATTTACCGCCTGGTACAAGGACTGGGCGGTCTCACCGGCAATCCGGGTTCCGTTCTCCACTGCTTTTAATGAATTTTCAATCAGGACAGAGGTGTTCTTTGAGGACTCTGCGCTTTTGCTTGCCAGGCTGCGGACTTCATCGGCTACTACGGCAAACCCTTTTCCCGCAGTGCCTGCCCGGGCTGCTTCCACGGCCGCGTTAAGGGCGAGAATATTGGTCTGGAAAGCAATATCTTCAATTGTCTTAATGATTTTACTGATCTCATTGGAACAGTGGGAGATATCCTCCATTGCCTGTATCATCAGCTGCATTTTTTCGTTGCTCACATTCATCTCTGTACTGATGTTGCCCGCTTTTGCATTGGCCTGCTGTGCATTATCGGCATTTTGCTTCACTTTGCTGGAGATTTCATTAATGGTGGCAGCAAGCTCCTCCACGGAGCTCGCCTGCTCAGCTGTTCCCTGGGAAAGAGCCTGGGCACCGCTTGAGACCTGTTCGGAGCCGCTTGCAACCTGGGCAGAACTTTGGTTGATCTGCAGCATGGTTTCGTTAAGTTTCTCCCCAATGCCCCGGAAAGAGACAAGCAGGGGTTGGAAGCCTCCTGTATATTCTTCTTCGCAGACAGAATCCACCGTAAAATCACCCTCTGCCATCCTGGCAAGGAATTTATTCTCATCATCTATGATCACCCGAAGCTTACTGATCAGCCTGCCCACCTGCACGGCGAGCACACCCAGTTCATCCTCGGATGTATAGGAAATCTTCACATCCAGATCGCCTTCCGCCATTTTTACGGCAGCATCCGCGATTTCGGAAACCGGCATCTTGATCAGGCGCACCACCACAAACGAGAAGTAGACCCCCACAAGGATCGTGGCAATGATAACCGCCAGCATAATAATGACGGCAATCTTATATATGAAAAAACTTTCCTCCGTAGCGTCTTCACTGCCTTCCGTATTATAGACGATAATATCATTAAACGCGCCGTTTAAAGCGTTGTAAAGATCTACACATTCGCCTTCCAGAATGGCGCGCGCCTCCTCCGTGCTACCCTGCTCCGCCAACGCCATCATCTCTTCATCCGCCTGATCGTACTGCTTCCAGAAATTCATCGCATTATCATAAAAATCCATTTCCTCTTCATCGATCATTTCCCCGTATTCCGCCAGAAGGGCATCCATATCTTCCTTCTCGCTTTGAAGATACTGAAGGCTGGATTTTTCCACCTCTTCTGAAATCGCGGTAAGATACCCCAGTTCATTCAGACGGATATTGGAAAGCGTAGCGCTCATATCCCTTGCCATATCGACGCTGGGAAGCCAGCTTGTTGAAATATCGCTTGCCACACTGTTCAAGCGGCCCATAAGAATAAATGACATACCGCCGATGATCAGCAGACCAAGCAGCGCGACTCCTATAAGAACGTAAAGTTTCAGTCTGATGTTCAGATTTCGTATGTAGTTAACCATATCTCCGATCTCCTTTTGTATTCTGTTGTCCGTAAGCGCCGGCTGCGAAAATGAGCATGTCGGGTTATCCTCAAACGACATTTGGCCGGCGGTATCAAAAAACGCCAAAAAAAAGAACCCACCAACCAATCCGATGAACCCCTCCAGACCCAGAATCCCGGTAAAACTTTATCCCCGGGGTTCTTAGCCGTTTCTCTCATTTTCGCCAACCCGCCGCCTGCTTTTCTTGCTGTTAATTATAACATCCGATCCCGTTTTCCGCAATAAAAAAATATCGGCATACCTACTGCAAACGCCCCGTCCGGAACTTTTCCCCAAAGACCCAAATGATATTCCCGGCCTCACACACCCCTTTGGTACCGCCCTCACAAAAAGCCATATGCTTTTACATATTACGCACAATTCAAAAATCTGAAATTTAACTATCTACAGTTCCTCAAAATTGTATATAATAATAGAAAGGCGGAAAGCCGCCTGCCTGCCTGCGGCAAACGCAGGCATACCGCGAAAGCATCTGTCAGGAAAGGAATTCTTTATGTGTACCTGCATTGATTTCAAAACAAAAGACCACTATTTCGGGCGGAATCTCGATCTGGAATACCGGTTCGACGAAAAGGTTGTCATCACACCGAGAAATTACTGCTTTGCGCTGAAAAACGATTCTACGATCCACACAAAATACGCCATGATCGGCATGGCGTCCGTGAAGGACAACTATCCGCTCTACGCGGAGGCGACCAATGAAAAGGGGCTGTCCATCGCGGGCCTGTACTTTCCCCAGAACGCCCATTTCAATCCCGGAGAGAAGGATAAATTCAATCTGTGCCCCTATGAACTGTTCCCGTACTTTCTGGGGCTTTACGCTTCGGTTGCGGAACTCCGGGAGATCCTCTCCCGCCTGAATATTACGGATATCCCGCTGACGCCGGATCTTCCCGTTGCACAACTGCACTGGATGATCAGCGATGAAACGGAATGTATCATTCTGGAACAGATGGAGGGCGGCCTGAAAATTTATGACAATCCTGTCGGTATTTTGACCAACAATCCGCCCTTCGGCTATCATCTGGCAAACCTCAATAACTATATGAACCTGACGCCCTGCTGTCCGGAAAACAGATTCTCCGACAAACTGAACCTGCAGCAGTACGGCATGGGCATGGGCGCCATCGGCCTGCCCGGGGACTCCTCCCCGACCTCCCGGTTTGTGAAGGCATCCTTCACAAAATTCAACTCCGTCTGTGAGGAAAACGAGGAAAGTTCCGTCACCCAGTTTTTCCATATTCTGGATTCCGTCTCCGTTGTAAGGGGAACGTCGCTGACAAAGGACGGGCTGGACGACCTTACCACCTATTCCTGTTGTATAAATACCACCAGGGGCATCTACTATTATAAAACCTACAACAACAGCCAGATCACCGCCATCCGCATGACCGGACGGGAAAAATGCCGGAAAACCTTATGTATTCATGAACTGATCGATACCCAGCAGATCCGGTATCTGAACTGAACAGGAAAACAGACGATTCCGGATACCGGAGCAAAAACAAAAGGAGAACATGACATGCCCTGTAAAATTTTACTGATAGAAGACGACCTCCTTCTGAGGGAGGAAATAAAACTGCTGCTGGAAAACGCCGGGTATCAGGCGGCCGTGCCGGATGTCTGGCAGGACGCCGCCCGGACCGCGGTCCTTGAAAAAGCGGATCTGGTTCTTATGGACATCAACCTGCCGGACTGCTCCGGTTTTGACCTCTGTATGCAGATCCGCGCCCGGACTGACATCCCTGTCATTTTCCTGACCGGCCGCACAGATTCTCTGGACGAACTGACGGGTTTTTTAAAGGGTGCCGACGACTATATCACCAAACCCTTTCAGCCTGCCCTCCTGCTCGCCCGCATCGGCGCGGTGTTAAAACGCTCCGCCAAAAATGCCCCTTCCCGAAAAGACGCCCCGCTCACCCACAAAAATGCGGCGCTGGAGCCCGGGGCATGCCGCCTGCTTTATCAGGGGCATTCCCTTGACCTGACCAAAACGGAGATGAAGATCCTGCACCTTCTGTTTTTACACGCGGGAAACTTCGTCGCAAGGGCTGATCTGATGGAATATCTCTGGGAAAACCATATTTTTTTAGATGACAACACCCTGAGCGTCCACATCACAAGGCTCCGGGAAAAACTCAGATCCGCAGGACTTGATGATTTTATCGAGACTAAGAGAGGCATGGGGTACCGCATATGAAACTTTCCGCATTTTTAAAAGACAGATCTCTCCTGCTTTTGCTGCACCTCACGTGCATGTCCCTGCTCGCCGGCTTTTTACATATCACAGGCTATGCAGGCGCAAATATCACGCTGATCTGCATCGTCTGGCTTATGATCCTTTCCCTCTTTCTTTTTTCCTTTTATCTGCAGCGCAGGCATTATTTCCGGAAAGCCGCCGACATACTGGACCATATGGACAAACCCTATCTGCTGGGCGAGGTTCTGCCGGCTTCCTGTCTGCTGGAGGATAAGCTTTACCGGGATATGCTCCGCAGATCCAATAAAGCCGTGATCGAAAAGATCCATGCGCTGGAGGATGCGCAGCAGGACTACCGGGACTATCTGGAAAGCTGGGTGCATGAGATCAAAACCCCTATCACCGCCATCACTCTGCTGAGCGAAAACATCAGAAAGACTGCCGCCGATGATTCCTCCGGCAGTTCAAAACGTCTGTTATCCGATTCCGGCGATTCCATAACGCCTGCTATCTCCGAAGTGTTCCGCAAAATCAGTCTGGAAAACGGCAGGATTGAAAACTATGTGGATCTCATCCTCTATCACGCCCGTTCCGAACAGGTCTATAAAGACTATCTGATACGGAAAACCGATCTGAAGGAGGTCGTTTATGAAGTGCTGGAAAAAGAACACCTGTTACTTATCCGGCATCAGGTGCAGGCGGAGGTTTTGTGCGGCGATCAGGTATTTACCGATAAAAAATGGATCTCTTTTATCCTGAACCAGCTGATATTAAACAGTGTGAAATACCGGGGCGACGCCCCCGTCCTTCGTTTTGAAACACACCGCGGCAAAAACAACATAACCCTGATTCTGGAGGATAACGGAACCGGCATCCCCGCCGAAGACCTTCCCCGGATCTTTGAAAAGGGCTTTACCGGCAGCAACGGACGGGATCATGAAAAAGCCACCGGCATGGGGCTGTATTTATGTAAAAAACTCTGCGGCAGGCTCGGCATCTCCCTTTCGGCACAGTCCGAATACGGGAAGGGAACAAAAATGCTGCTGACCTTTCCTCTGAGCAGCCATAACGGTCCGCCCCCCGGTTGACTGCCTGCAGACCGCATGTAACCGTTCAGCCTCCGGTTTCTCTGTTACGGATTGAGATATCCGCCGGAATATAGTATAATACCAGCGAGGTGTTCTTATGCTGCATATAGCGATCTGCGATGATGACAAAACAGCCGTTACGGCTCATAAAGAAATTGCCGAGTCCTGTCTGAAACAGTGCGGCAGCCCGGGGGAAATTACGCTCTATACCGCCAGCGGCAACCTGTTTTACGACATAACGGAAGACCGCTTTTTCTTCGACCTGATCCTGCTGGATATCGAAATGCCGGGCAGTACCGGCATGGAGATCGCGGAAAAGATAAAGCCTTATCTGCCGCAGGTTAAGATCATCTTCATCACTTCCCATATCGAATATGCCATAGACGCTTTTGAACTGTCCATCTTCCGGTATGTACCGAAGGATGATACCGCCCGGCGCCTGCCTGCCGCCATCACCGACGCGGTGAAGCTGATCGTACTCGAAGAAGGAAAAACCTACACCATACAGACAAACAGCCGCCTCGAAAAGATTCCCTGCAGGGATATCCTCTACATCGAGCGGGACGGAAAAAACGCCGCCATCACCACTTCCGGGGGCTGTTCCAAAGTGAGAAAAAGCCTGCAGCAGGTCTATGAAGAGCTGGGAACGGAGGAATTTATCTTTATCGACCGCGGCATTATCGTCAACCTGATCCACGTCATGCAGATCAGAAACGGTATGGCTGTCCTGAAAAACGGCACCTCTCTTCCCGTCAGCCGTTCCCATTTGCAGGATGTCAAGGAACAGATCTGCCGCTACTGGGGGATGCATATATGACAGATGTTATTTTTATATTGTTCCATATTATTTTAAGCAGTGTACGGATCTTCCTGTGCCTGTGTCTGACAGCCGGCACAAATGCCGCAAAAGATCCGGCATCCCTTCCGCCTGCCGCTCCGCCCCAAAACAGCAGCACATTTTGCCGTACATTCCGCAAGATACCTTTCTGTGCCGGTTTATCCGCCGCCCTGATCGGCGCCTTAGTCCTTCGGGCCGTTCAGTCTCTTTGGAATCTGCCGGAATTTTACCGCACGGCATCGGAAGTCCTCTGGATCACGCTCTGCGCCCGCCTTCTGCTGCGCGCAGACACCAGAATCAGCCTGTTTCTCGGCATTTTTTATGAAACAGCCGTTTCCCTGTGGCTGTTTCTGTTCACCGCATGGGCAGGCGTATTGTTCCATGCACCGGCTTTTCCCGCTCCCTCTTCGGGAATCTCCCTGTCTGCGGGCTTGTCGCTTCATGCGCTTCTTATTATTTTTACAGTATATTTTATAAACAGTAAGTCCAATGTCCTGCAGGCAATGCCCCGCCTCTCCTGCGCTGTCGCAGTAACCGGTTTTCTGGCTCTTATAACGCTCTCCGAACAGACCGTTATCCCCATCCCTGACGATACGCTGGATATGTGGATCATCCTGTCCGTCGTCCTGATGTCCGGCATACTGGTATTCCATATGCGCCGCCAGTACGAGACGGAAAAAGAACTTGCCCGATTACAGGCAGAACAGGCTGAACTTTTAGAGCGCGACTATACCGCTTTAAACAACGCCTATGCCGTCAACGCCAGGCTTTTCCATGATCTCCACAACCATATCGGCGTCCTCCGCCGGCTTCTTTCCCACAGCAAAACAGAGGAGGCCATACAATATCTGGATGCGCTTAAGGCGCCTATAGCGGAAATCACCGATACGGTATGGACCGGCGATGAAGCCGCAGACTATCTGATCGGCAGCAAAGCCGCCGCCGCAAAAGCCGCCGGCATATCCTTCCGGGTACAGGCAGAATTCCCCCGCCGGGCAGACATCAAAAGCGTTGATCTGTGCGCCATACTGGGAAACCTGCTGGACAATGCCCTGGAAGCCGCCGGGCAGGTGCCGGACCCGAATCGGCGGTTTATCACACTTACCATCCGCCGCATCCATCAAATGCTGGTCATCAAAGCGGAAAACAGCTTCTCTATCCCGCCCGTCCGGGAAAAAGATTCCCTCAAAACAACAAAGACCGGGGGCGGACTGCACGGATGGGGGCTGAAAAGCGTCCAAAGTGCCTCGGAAAAATATGACGGCATCCTGCAGACTTCCTGCACCGGGGATACCTTTACGGCTGTCGTCACCCTCTCCTATCAGGGCGTGCCCGCCGCCCCGTAATCCTTTCTCTCCGTTCGTGGTCAAAAACCTGCCGTTTGCGGACACTTCCGCACAGCCTTACTTTTTCGGATATGATACAGATACAACAAACAAAACACATTCCGAGGAGGTAACAACTATGCGTCACTATTATTTTCGTCTGATACTTGGTATTCTTTTTCTGGTCTGCATGATCTTTTGCTTTATCACAGCGAACATCCCGTTCGCCCTGCTCTATCTCATGCTCGGGGGCATGTTTTCGCTCTCCGCCCGGTCGCTCCATAAAAAAAGCAGTGAAGAAAAGGAGTGAGATACCATGCAGAATCCTTCCCTTCTTTCCATACGGAATATGCGTATCTGGTACACACCGGATACCCCGGTGCTCAACGGCTTTTCGCTGAACCTTGCCTCAAACGAGGCGGTCGGGCTGATCGGGCTCAACGGCGCCGGAAAGACCACACTGATGAGGACCATTGCCGGCCTTTTAAAAAACTTCCGCCAAGAAAGCCTGCTCTTTAAGGGATCTCCCTTTTCCTTCCGGGATAAAGACTTTCTGAAAAACAGATATATCGTATTTGCGGAAGACCGTTCCTTTCCGTATTTCACCTTCCGGGAATATCTCGCCTATGCGGCGGCATCCTACAGCATGCCGCTGCCGGATGTTTCCGGGCTGGTGGAAGGCTTTCAGTTTGAAAAATATACGGATACACTGTTAAAGGAGCTTTCCACCGGCAATCTGAAAAAAGTATTTCTGATCACAGCCTTTGCCCTGCATCCCGCCCTGCTCTTACTGGATGAACCGGTAAACGGCCTCGATTTTCAGAGCACCGAATACCTCTATCAGCTGATCAGCGGCTACCGGCAGTACGGCACGGTACTTTTTTCATCCCACATTCTCGAGAGCATCTGCCTTACCTCGGACCGGATACTGGTACTGGAACAGGGGCAGATCACCAAAAGTTTTATCACAAAGGAAACAAAACCTGATTCCATCCGGGAGGCATTGAGACCATGAACCTTTTCAACACCATTTTGAGACAACTCTGCGGCGCCAGATACGAAAGCATCTCCAAAAGCCTGCTGACAGCCTTTATCCTGTTCCTCGCCCTTCATACAGCCGGGATCAGACTGACTGTTGCGCCGTTTATCCTGTATCTTGCATCTACGCTCTTCAGCGTATCCGTTATGTGGCAGATCCTCTGCGGAAACCGGCTTTCCGAAATACTGCAGGGCATGCTGGCTGTTCCCTTTGACCGCAAAAACCTGGTGTTTTCCGCTGTCTTTGCATTGTCCGGATATACCCTTACCACCAAAACAGCAATTCTCTGGAGTATATTTTTTGCAGTCTCCGCATGGAATATATCAGAACTTTTGACCGCCCTTCTCTGCGGCGTTCATGCCTGCCTTGTATCCGCTGCAGTTTTTCTGCTGTGTAAAAAAAAGAAGTTATTTTCCTCTCTGTTCCGGATACTCTGTATTCCCGGCGTGCTCTTTCTGATCCGCTCTTTGAAAACAGTCCCGGCAATGGCGCTGGCAGGTTCCGCCGGGGCGCTGTTATATTTATCCTTTGCCGATGCCTATCGCCTGTATCATCTGCCGGTGCAAAAGAAACCCATCCGGTACACAAAAGCCGGGGGGAGTTTCCTGCTCTATCTGCTCCGGTATCTTCGCCGGAATAAAAATCACCTGCTTAACACAGCCGGGCTGTGCGCTGCCGCCTGCTTTCTGCCGCTGCTGTTTAGATCATCAGAAGAACTGCCCCTTCTTTCCTTCGGCTTTCCCATGCTCTGCCTGAACACGCCGCTCTGTACCCTGCTCTCGGGCTCGCCGGACCTTGAGCAGTCCATCCGGGCTCTGCCGGGACAGCAAAAGCGCTTTTGCCTGCCCTACTGTCTGTTTCTTTCCGCCGTCAATTGTTCTATCCTCTCCGTCTATCTGTGCGCCTGGCAGATCATAAACGGCGGCATCCATATCACAGACACCGGCTGTGCCCTGCTGTTTGCCATTTTAAACGCCCTTCTGTCCGTCCTTCTGGAATGGTTTTTCCCGATCCGGAACTGGAAAACGGAAAGCGGCCTGTGGCACCATCCGCGGAAATATATCGTTCCGCTCCTTCTGACGGCGCTTATCGTATTTGTGGAAATCCTGAAATGTTAACCGCTCCGCCGCTCCCGATTGGCCCCCGCAAGTCCTTCATCGCTCACGACTTCCCGTTTTCCTTTCAAAACTGTAAGATAACTTTAATCTGTCTTTATATCAAAATTCCCGCCCCCTGTGCTATCATAACATTATCCCGAAGCAACAGCGGAAAAACTGCTGTTCCTGTCTGCGCCGCATCCGCAAACCTGTATGATACAAAACGGCAGTGCAGAAACTAAACACAGAAGCGAGGTAACATATGAACAATTATATCAAAGTATGCGACATCGAAAAATATTACGGCACCGCTTCCCACGTGACAAAGGCAATAGACCGACTCAGTTTCTCCGTAAATCAAGGGGAATTTGTGGGAATCATGGGCGCCTCCGGTTCCGGCAAGACAACGCTCCTTAACCTCCTTGCCACCATCGACCGGGTAAGTTCCGGACACATCTTCTACGAAAACACGGATATTACCGCCCTCTCCGAAGATGCCCTCTCGGAATTCAGAAAGCACAATCTGGGCTTTATCTTTCAACAGTACAACCTGCTCGATACACTGACCATCGAGGAAAACATTGTCCTTGCCCTGACTTTGCAGGGCGGCGGCAAAAAGAAAATACGGGAAAACTGCGACAGGCTGCTGAATCTGCTGCACATCGAAGAGATCCGCGGAAAATTCCCCTATCAGGTATCCGGCGGACAGGCACAGCGCTGCGCCTGCGCAAGGGCGCTCGCCAACGATCCCGTGCTGCTTTTGGCGGATGAACCCACCGGCGCGCTGGATTCCCGCTCCTCCCGCACCCTGCTAGAGACCTTCACCGACCTCAACCAAAAACTCGGCGCAACCATCCTGATGGTAACCCACGACGCCTTTTCCGCCAGCTACTGCAGCCGTATCCTGTTTTTAAAGGACGGAAAAATATTCCATGAACTGATCCGCGCCCGAAAACCCCGTAAATTTTTCTTACAGGAAATTCTGGACGTACTTTCCCTGACAGGAGGTGAATTGCCCGATGCTCAGTAAACTGGCTTTCCGAAATATGAAACGTTCCGCCAGAGACTATCTGGTCTATCTGCTCACCATGTCCCTGATCAGCGCACTGATGTATACCTTTAACAGTCTGCTCTTTCAGAATGAAGCCGGAAAATACTACGATGCGGAAGATATGCTGGAAGTGCTTGTGGTACTTGCCACCGTATTTATCGTATGGATCACGGCATGGCTGATCGGTTATATGGTGCGCTTTATGATGGGAAAAAGAAGCCGTGAATTCGGCATCTACCTCCTGCTCGGCATGAAAAAGGGCACAATAGCAAAACTGTACCTGCAGGAAAACATCCTGCTCGGCAGCTTTTCCCTGCTGCTCGGCATGGGCTTTGGCATCCTGCTTCAGCAGATTCTGATGGCAATCCTGTTTTCCATGCTCCGGATGACTTACCATCTCCATATCGCGCTCCATCCGGGCACCGTTATCATGACCCTGCTGTGTTACGGCTGCTGTTTTATCGTCTCCCTGTTCCGCTGCCGTCGGAAATTCAAAAAAATGAATATCCATGACCTACTGGAGGCGGAGCGCCGCAACGAACAGATCGGAGAAAAGCATGAGACGCTGAAACAATTTCTCATGCCCCTGTCCATTCTGTTTTTGTTCCTTTTCTGGGCGCTCTTCGGCGTACTCTCAAACGACATCCAGATCTGCCTGTTTCTGATCGGGCTGGTCCTTACGATCTATCTGTTTTATATCGGCCTCTCCGCCCGGATCATCTGCTATATCCGAAAGGGCGGCAAAAGGATCTACAGGGGACAGAACCTGTTTCTGCTCCGGCAGTTTTCGGGAAAGATCCGCACCATGCAGTTTACTTTGGGAACCCTGACCGCGCTTTTCACACTGGCTCTGATGGGGTCTTCCATCGCCCTGATGTTCAGCGCCTGGCAGAATTCTCTGCTGGAATATAAATTTCCTTTTGATATCCTGCTCTACAGTCCCGATCCGGCGGATGATTTTCAGGATGAGATACAATTTCTGGAAAAAAGAACGGAGATACAGGATCTCTTCCCCTATCGTATTTACACCGACGGCGGGAACCGGGTAAATGCCTGGATGCTGACCCATCTTCAGGCATGGGGCACCATGTTCCAAAATCCAGACGGCACCCCTGACATGGATAAGATCAGGCAAAAACTGGAAAACGAAAGCGTATACTGCACCTATGACACTTACATGGGGCTTTCCGACTACAATACACTGCGCGCCATGCTGGGCTACGAGGAGATAAATCTCAGCGATACGGAATATGCCCTGCAGATCAAGCTCCGGCTGGAAAAAGAAGTACGTTCCGTCGGCGATGACCTGAAACTTGCCGATGCGGACGGCAGCCTGTCCCTTTCCTGCGGCGGCATTTACACAGACCCCTTTTCGCAGGACGGACATAACGGCGGCGACTATCTGATCGTCGTGCCGGATCAGGTACTCGCCCGCATGTACCCCTATTACGCGGAACTCGCTCTGGATATAAACGGCCCCGCCCCTCTCACTCTGCGGGAAGAACTGAATGAACTGAGATATGACAAAATAAACGACACCATGATCGGGGGAACTGATATCAGTCCCGCCCTGAAAGGTAACAGATGTTATGGTTCGGATACCATACTTGTATTCAACGCCGTCAACGAAGTGAGGGAAAACCTCAGATCCTCCCTCACTTATATGCTTGCCGCCCTGATGATCCCGCTGTTTTATATCGGACTGGTCTTTTTATGCGTGGCAGTGACCGTATTGTCCGTACAGCAGCTCAGCGATTCGGCTCGCTGCAGATACCATTACGATATCCTGTCCAGGCTCGGGGTAAAGGAATCCGGGATCCACCGCCTTATCCTGAGGCAGCTTGCGGCATGCTATCTTTGCCCCGCCCTGCTTGCCGTCCTGATCAGCGGAAAAATGATGCTCTTCGCAGGGAAACTCTTTGTCTTTGCGACCGGTGTGCCGGTATCCCCCGGCTCTTTCTTCCTAAAGAGCACCGCGCTGTTTTTCGGTATTTATCTGGTCTATTTTGCGGTGACTTTTATCAGCTTCTGCCGGAATGTGAGCAGATAACAGGGGGATGTTTTACAACAGGGGCGGAAAGTTCGTCATGGATGATCTTTCCGCCCCTGTCCGTTATTTTACTTTGAGAATTACCGTATATGGCAGGCATTTTTTACCAGAACCCGAATTTCCCCCGCCTTACTTTAAAATATCCTCAAAGACTTCCAGCTCTACCGTAAATTCCGATGCTCCCATATATCCCGGCGCCACCTCGTACTCATCAAAGGAGATTACAATATTTCCCGCCTCGTCAAAATAGAAATTCTGGTCATCCTTCAGCCTCTCAAAATTCCATTCGGGCACATCCTCATAATCCACCCAGTAAAAACTGTTCTCATCCTCTTTCATCTTTGCCCGCATCTGGTCTTTGATATTCTCGCTGAGCCTCTCGTTATAGTCACTGTCCTCCTGAAAAAGATCCCCAAGCTGAATCTGTTTTCCGGTCTTTTTATCGATCGTATAAAATTTATAGGATTCAAAGCCGCTGCCCGCCCCCTGATAGATGGAAAGCTTCAGCGTAAAATAACGGTCATTATTTGTCACCGTTTCATGATGGATCTCCAGTGAGCCGTAGCTTTCCCCAAGATCCGCCGACGCCTGAAACTCCCCTATCAGCCGGTTTGTCACCTCTTCAATATCAAAGTTGATCTGTTCCAGCGTTCCCTGCAGTTCATCGGAAGCCTCTTCCTTTTTCTGTCCCTCCGCGGTATCCTTTTCCGCTTCCTGTCCGGATGTCTGCTCCTCTTCCTCTGCCATGTCGTCCACCACGATCTGGGGCACCTCCACATCGGCGTCAAACCGGTTGCTTTCATACCGGTAATCCCGGAATGTTACCGCCTGAAACAGCTTTCCCACCACAGGAATGGAACCCATGGCATGAGCCGCCACCGCCCCTGTATTCGGCAGAATAACAAGGACCGCCGCCGCTGCTGCCACCGCCGCCGCGATACGGAATATTATTATTTTCTTTTGATTGGTTTTCATATTCTTTTTTCCTCCTGCTTCCTGTTTTTCCGGTTTTTCATGTCCTCTTTCCGTCCCTTTCCCTATCTGCTCTTCCTTCTCCGCCTTCGCCCGCATGATACCGGTTTCCACTCTTGCCCTCGCTTCTTCCGGCACAGGGATCTTCTGATAGTCTTTTCGCCCCTCTGCCAGCCTTTCTTCTATATCTCTGGGATCTTTCATATGATATCTTCCTTTCTTCCCGTTTCCGGGATGCCGCAACGATTAATATACTATATTTAAATCAACTTCTGTTTTATGGAACAAAACGACGCTTCACGGTTTCCGTGATACATCCTCCGGTTTCCGGTTTCTGCTTCATCCGCCGGCCTTCACTCTATGCCATAACCTCCAGCTCTTCCCGCAGTTTCCGCAAGGTCCTGTAAAGCCTGCTTTTTACCGTACTCAAATTTTCCTGCAGGATCTCCGCGATCTCCGAAAGCTGCTTATCCTCATAAAACCGCAGAATGATCAGCTCCCGCTCCTCCGCCGGCAGCTGATCCACCGCCTCCTTCAGTTCCAGATCCCCGTACCGCTCCTCCTCCGCCGGTATCTCCCCGGGCTCTGCGTACTCTTTTCTGTTTTTTCTCAAATATTCCTTCGCCTCATTGATCATAATACGGTATATCCAGGTTCCCGCATAACTCTCCTCCCGCAGTGTATCCGCCTTCAGCATGGCTTTATACGCCCCTTCCTGTACGATGTCCAAAGCATCCGCCTCCTGATGCACGTAGCTGTATGCCAGCCTGTAATAACTCTCGTAATGTTTCAGTAGGGTATCCTGAACCAGTTTTTCTTTCTCTACCATTCCCGCCTCCTGCTCTTCTTCCAGTTCCGTATCATTAAAAAAATCTTTTTAAAACTCTTTTTCCAGATCTGTACCCATTAGACGGATACGCCCTGTTAAAAGTTTCAAAAAGATTTTTATTTATATTTCTTCTTTGATTATTAAATCCCGTTTTCCCTGATCCAGTCCGCCCACTGCTGATAATATTTCCCCAGCACATGCACCTCGTCGTGGGTACACTCCGGATTTAAGGCGCCTGTCTCATCATCAAATATTTCATTCACATCGATATAGGAAAATCCGTGTTTTTCCGCGATCTGCCGGATATTTCCGTTGATCCTGTCAATATTCTCATTATTGAATATCGCATCACGCTCCGAACGCTCCTTTGTCACATGAAGATTTGCCTCCAGCACGATCTTCGCCTCCGGCTGCAGCTCACTCAGCTTTAACACTTCCTCTTCATAGCGTTTTACGGTCTGCTCCGCATCGTACCCCAGCTCATTGATCCCCAGCATCAGATAAATCTTGCGGTATTGTTTTTCTGCCAGTATATCTTCCAGATAAGGTTCCTGATCATGCACCGCGTTTTTCAGAGAATAAAGCCGGTAGATATTCATGCCCGTATTGGCAAAGACCACCGCGCCGCCGATATCCGCATACTCCGCCAGACCCATGGTACGGGAATCCCCTATAAACAGTGTATCCTGAAAAAATTCTTCCGGCTCCAGCTCTTTTTCCGCCTCTTCGTCCTCCTGCGCTTCCTCCGGCTCTTCCGTTTCTTCTGTCAGATCCGTATCCTCTTCTGTCTCCTGCTCTGCATCCGTCTGCCCGGAAGATCCTTCTTTCGCCGCCTCTTTGTTCTCCTCTTCCTGCGCTTCCCCCCCTGACACATCATAAACACCGCTCTCAGGCTCCGCAGCGCCCTCCGCCTGCGCCTGTTCCACAAAAGTTTCCGTATTTTTCGCCTGTTCTATATATAGCTTGTGCAGCATAAACGGCCACAGCACAAGAAATCCAATCATAAACAAGACCAGATAATGATATTTCCGCATATTTTTCTCCAGTCATTCCTAAAATCTATAGTATAAAAACGGATCATTCAGTCCCCGGTACATGCACCAGACCGCCGCACCGAAAATGATCAGCAGTAAAAGAGACATCCAGAGCTTATTTCTCCATTTCATAAAGATTTTTTCCACCAGACCGCTGCAGCAGACCAATCCTGCCGCCAGCCCGATACCGTATATTTTAATATACTTTTCAAAATCTCCCGAAAATACAACGCCCTGGTTCCCCGCTCCCCCGATAAAGGGAAACAGTTTCAGAAAGTAAACCTGCAGCATAACAGGATCTGTGATGGCAAAGACCGCCCAGCTCACCGGAATCAGAAAAAACATATAAAGATGCCCCAGTATTTTCCACCGCTCCAGTACTTTTATAAGCCCTGCCTTTTCCACCGAAATGATCAGAAACAGCAAAAGCCCCCAGAGAAGGAAATTCCAGTTCGCGCCATGCCAGAGCCCTGTCAGAAGCCAGACGATGAGCAGGTTAAAAAACTGCCGTACCTTTCCCTTTCTGTTGCCGCCAAACGGAATATACACATATTCCCGAAACCAGCGCCCCAGCGTGATATGCCATCTGCGCCAGAACTCCGTCATGGACAGCGACATATAAGGCTGCCGGAAATTGTCGGGGAACCGGAAACCCAGAAGCTTTCCAAGCCCCACCGCCATCAGCGAATAACCGTAGAAATCAAAATAGATCTGCAGGCTGTATGCCAGAATCCCGAGCCATGCCAGCGGTGTCGATATGCTCTCGTAACCGATGGTCTGGATATCCTCCCAGAGATTGCCGAGCTGGTTGGCAAGGAGCACCTTGAACCCCAGTCCCAGCGTAAAATACTGCAGGCCGTGATTGCAGCCTGTCAGTGTAATCTTTCTTTTTCTGAGCCGTTTATAAACTTCGCTGTAATTGACGATCGGACCGGCGATCAACTGCGGAAACATGGTCAGGTATGCCCCCAGACGGATCACATCCTGCTCCGGCCTTGTTTTTCTCCGATATACATCGATCAGATAGGAAGTGATCTGAAACGTATAAAAGCTGATCCCGATCGGCAGGATAATATTCTCCACAAAAAATCCTGCATATTTAAAGAACAGGAGCAGACCGAAATTGTAGCACAGGCTCAGAGTCAGGATTACTTTTTCGCCCATGCTGCTTTTTCCCGCCGTTTCCTCTCCCCTTCGTATTCTGTTTTTTCTTCTGCAGTGCTCCATCCCCTTTGCCGCCAGAAAATTCAGGAGGACAGAGGCAATGATAAGCACCAGATAATAAATGTTCCAGGCTATCCCAAAACCGTAAAAGACCAGACTCCCGAGAAACAGAAAGATATTTTTTCCTCTCAGGGGCAGCAGGTAGTATACGAGCAAAAACAGGGGTAAGAACAGGAACAGAAATTCCAGACTGCTGAATACCACTTGTTTTCCACTCCTTCCCTACCATTCTTCCGCCAGTTCATAGATCAGCCTCTCCGATTTATCCCATCCGAGGCACGGATCGGTGATGGACTTTCCATAACAGTGTCCGCCGACCTTCTGCGCGCCGTCCTCGATATAACTCTCTATCATCAGCCCTTTCACCAGACGCCGGATCTCCCCGGACACACGGCAGCTGTGCACCACATCCTTGCTGATGCGGATCTGTTCCATAAATTCCTTGCCTGAATTGGAGTGGTTGGTATCCACCACCACCGCCGGATTCTGAAACTCCCGTTCATGGTAGATCTCCAGCACGCGCCGCAGATCTTCATAATGATAATTGGGCATATTCCTGCCGAATTTATCCACATATCCCCGTAAAATGGCATGGGCGCAGGCATTTCCCTCCGTGCGCACCTCCCAGCCCCGGTAGAGGAAAGTATGGCTGCTCTGTGCCGCGATGATGGAATTCATCATCACAGTCAGGTCGCCCCCTGTGGGATTTTTCATCCCCACGGGAATCCCAAGCCCGCTGGCTGTGAGCCGGTGCTGCTGATCCTCCACGGAACGCGCCCCCACTGCCACATAGGCGAGAAGGTCCGATAAATAACGGTGGTTTTCCGGGTACAGCATCTCGTCCGCGCAGGTAAAACCGGTCTCCTTCACCGCACGCATATGCAGTTCCCTGATTGCAATAATCCCCTTTAACATATCCGTTCCCCGCTCCGGGTCCGGCTGATGCAGCATCCCCTTATAGCCCGCCCCGATGGTCCTCGGCTTGTTGGTATAAATTCTGGGCACCACAAAAATCTTATCCCTGACCTTTTCCGCCGCTTTCCGCAGCCTGCAAAGATAATCCAGCACGGCGTCCTCATTATCCGCCGAACAGGGACCGATGAGCAGCAGCAATCTGTCATCTTTACCCTCGAATATATTTTTTAAAACAACATCCCTTTCCTCCTTGATCCGTTCCATCTCTTTATGTAAAGGAAACTCTTCCTTGATTTCCGAAGGAGTAGGAAGTTTCCGCAAAAATTCCATTTCCATAAAATAACTCCTGTTCTGACTCGCAAACGCTTCGCTTTTTGTTCGTATCCCGCGCTTTCAGCTCGGTTTATTCCGGTTCCGCAGCTTTCCTGCCGGTACACAACTTCCCTCTCTACCTGCATATACTGAATATAAATTCCGCATTCTTATCCATGGCTTCCGTTGCCGTCTTGAAAGGGGACATCTGGAACACATGCCACATGCCCTTAAAAACATCCAGTGTCACATTGACGCCCGCCTGCTGCATTTTCTTATATAGCAGCACACTGTCGCTCTGCAGGATTTCCTGATCCCCCACCTGGATATAGGTCGGCGGAAATCCCGCAAAGTCCCCGAACAGCGGGGAAACCGACGGATCTCTCAACAATTCTCTGGAATAATCTTTCCCCAGATAATTTTCGATCGCTCCCTCGATATAAGCGGCATTCAATACCGGATCGATCCCCTCCTTTGTCTGATGGGATTTTCCGGAACCGGTCATATCCGTCCAGGGGGAAAGCAGAACGATCCCTCTCGGCAGGAGCCTCCCTTCCTTTTTTAACTGATGGGTCAGCGCAAGGGCAAGGTTGCCGCCTGCGGAATCCCCCGCCAGGATCACATCCCTCGCGCCATAGCCGAACATCATCAGATGGTTCCAGGTCGTCATCGCATCTTCGATTGCCGCAGGATAGGGATTCTCCGGCGAAAGACGGTAATCAAAACTGAGCACATCCATGGAAGTCGAAGAAGCCAGCCTGGTGGTCAGCGTTCTGCCGTAAAGGCTGCTGCCTGTAGCGTATCCGCCGCCATGACAGTACAGGATCACATACTTCTTCATATGCGCCCTGTTGACACAAAGCCATTCCGCGTACATCCCGTCAATATCCACTTCCTTGATCAGAATCGCCTTATTCTGTCCGAATAATGCGCCAAGCTGATCCTGAGACTGCCGGTGTTTTTCAATATCCACATTTTCCACAACGCCATGCACTCTCTTTACGAGATTTAAAAGGCCCTGATTTTTTTTGCTGATCGCCATATATCATAATTCCAATCTATTCATAACACTAGTTATTTATTCTTTCGGGCAATAACAGAAAGCCACCTATGTTAGTATGTATGATTTTCCTCTTAATTTCAATAGCTTTTGACATTTTTCAAAAAATTTCTAAAAAATTTATGAGTGTAAACTTTTTCCTGTTTTTCATTGCCACACTCCCGGTTTTTAGGGTATACTGTTTATATGAGACAAAACAAACATGCAAAAAAACCGGTGCGGACCACCTGGTATAAACTGGATTTATCGGCGATCGTATATCCCACATTGCAGCGTCGGGATTTTTCTTCCGTATACCGGCTTTCCGTTCTCTTAAAAGAGCCTGTGAAACCGGATATTCTTCAGACAGCGGTAGATAAAACGCTTCCCCGCTTTCCCACCTATAAATCCGCCATCAGAAAAGGACTGTTCTGGCGCTACCTAGAGCCGAACAACAGGCCCGGGCCTTTCGTACAGCGGGATATCAATAATCCCTGTATGCCTATGCCTTTTAAAGCTAACAACCGTTATCTTTTGCGTATATACTATTATGACTGCAGGATCTCTCTGGAAGCGCATCATTCTCTCGGAGACGGTACCGGCGGCATGTATCTTTTACAGACGATCACCGCACAATATCTAAGAGAACTGGGCGCTTCCATCAAATGCGGCGGTTTTGTACTTGATATTCATGAGGAACCGGATCCCGGGGAACTCGAAGACGCCTATATGCGTTATTCCAACGCCAATGTGCGGCCCCCGAGGCCCAGCGAAAAGACCTATCGGGTGCGGGGCACAAAGGAGCCCTTTTATACTTTAAATATCATCAACGGAATCCTTTCCTCCACGGAAGTTAAGAACGTGGCAAAGCAGTACCATGTGACCATCACGGAATACCTGAACGCCGTACTGCTCTATGCCCTTTTAGAAAAACAGGAAAGTGAAAAACCGTTAAAACGCCTGCCGGTCAGAATCGCCATGCCGGTCAATCTGCGCAGATTTTTCCCTTCCAAAACGCTGCGGAATTTTATTACGATGATCTACCCTTCCGTAGATCCAAGGCTCGGAGAATACAGCTTTGAAGAAATCGTCCTGCATGTCCATAATTACATGCAGTACTATATCAACGAAAAATTTCTGCGGGGGGACATCACTACCAATGCCGCTACCCAGCGCCATCCGCTGATCCGGATCGTCCCGCTGTTTTTAAAAGACTTTGTGGTCAGACTTTTTTATACCCGGGTGCAGGATAAAAACTCCTCCGCCGGGCTGACGAATATGGGGGCGCTCAAAGTGCCGGAAGATATGGTTCCCTATCTGGAACGGTTTGATATCTGTATGGGGCAGCCCTTTTCCCGCCGCACCAACTGCGCCATTATCAGTTTTCAGGATACCCTGACCATCGGTTTTGCCAGCAGCATCAAGGAAGCCGATGTGGAACGGTACTTCTTCCGCCGCCTGATACGGGACGGTATCCATGTAACAATAGAAAGCAACCGGGAAACATCCTGAGACGATCTTCCGTAACAGAAATAAGAACAGAAATAAAAATAGAAACAATGACAACACAGAAAGGTAATATATCATGTCATATTGTGTACATTGCGGAGTAGAACTGGACCCTTCTTTAAAGAAATGCCCGCTCTGCAGCACTCCGGTCCTTGATCCCAACAATATCCCTTATTTTGAGGCATCTTCTCCCTATCCCTCCCAGAAAGGAAAAGTGGAACCTGTCCGCAGAAAGGATGCCGCGATCTTTGTCAGTATCCTCCTGCTTACGATCAGCATCACCTGCGGCCTGTTAAACAGGCTGGTCTTCTCCAGAAACCTCTGGTCTCTTCTGGTGATCGGCTTTTGTCTGGTCATCTGGGTGATCTGCATTCCCTTTATCTTTTACAGGAAGCTTTCGCCCTACCTTGCCGTTTTACTGGACGGACTCTCCATATCCTTCTACCTGTACCTGATCTCCCGCCTGACCGGCTCCGCAGACTGGCTCTACTATCTGGGGCTGCCGATCGTTGCCCTGTTTACGCTTCTGCTGGAAGCTTTTATGCTACTGATAATGAAAATAAACCACTCCTTTTTCTCGGTGACACTCTATATTTTTTCCCTGATCCCCTTATCCTGTATCGGCATAGAACTCCTGTGCCGGAACTTTCTGGAGAGCCCCCTGAGGATCACCTGGTCCGCCATTGTGCTCACCGTCTGCGTTGTTTTCATCATCGCCATCGTTACGATCATCCTGCTTCCCAGAGTCCGCGAAGAAGCAAGGCGCCGCCTGCACTTCTAACCGGAAAACGATGACGGATCTGATTCATTTGCACTTAAAAAAGAAGAGCTCTAACCGCATCAGGAACTCTTCTTTTTTACTGCTTATTCCTCTACCAAATCCTTTTTGCAGGGCAGCCAGTCCAGCGCCATCCGGATATGAACATCCCAATAATCCCATTCATGGATGCCATGATCTCGTATATACTCTACAGAAACACTCAGTTTCTCTGCTTTATTGTAGAAATTTTCATTCTCTTCAAAGATAAAATCCTCCTGTCCGCATGCCATATAAAGTTTTGGTAAATCTTTTCGCCCTTTCACAGCTTCTTCCAGCAAATAGAAAATGTCCGCGTCAG
>Ga0137308_101532_pt1 | contig 21658 bp, 19 predicted proteins | sample Inofrocosms_June_FD_97181 | JGI IMG/M metagenome (GOLD analysis project Ga0137308, IMG submission 97181) | Mouse cecal microbial communities from Vienna, Austria - N-Acetylneuraminic and N-Acetylglucosamine D2O microcosms_June | ecosystem: Host-associated > Mammals > Digestive system > Large... | reverse complement strand
TAGGTTGCAAACTGTACTTCATCTACATATTTCATCACCAGTTGCAGTCATATCCACAATCTTCATCCTTGTAAAATATCTATCTCATCGGTATGATTCGGCAGGAGCAAATTCTTCCCTTTCGATATGGGTGAAAAACATGTAAGTACGGTATTCAAATCTGTCTTAAGACCTGAAATAGTTGTTTTGCCATCTACAGAGCCTGTTATCAATGCCGTGTCTAAGCTGAATTTCTTCTTAGCATAAACAGATACTGTCTCAAACAAATAATCTGCGGTATCTGCAAATGCTGTAAAGATAATGATTTTCTGTAACTGTTCAGCACCCCGTTAAGGGTACATTGATTTTTGGACAAAACAGAGAAAATAAAATTTCTGTTTCGTCATTGTTTTAGTGTAAAAAGTGGATAACTTTCCAGTATAACTGCCAAGTGCTTTTGGGTTTTGGATTACTGAAACATAATTCCCCAGTTGTATCACAGATAACAGAGTAATTGTGGATTTTATCTAGGTGTTATCGGCAATTATCTCTTGTTTTTACTGTTTATCCACCGTCATTTTGACAGTATATCAAAATGACACGATTCGCTTTTTGGACCATTTTCCGTTAAAATAGAAGTATCAAATTTAACGGAAGAAGGTGGTCTGAATGCCAGTAAATGTTACACTTGAAATGGTTCAGCAATTGCTTGAACAGAATGCTTCATTGCTCAGGCAAAATGAAATCCTCACAGCAGCTATTGCTGAGTTAAATCAGACCATACAGGAACTGAAGGAACAGCTTAATAAGAACTCCAAAAACAGTTCCAAACCACCTTCAAGTGATGGCTGTAAAAAACCTGCTCCTAAGAGTCTGCGCAGACCATCCGGAAAAAAGGCCGGTGGACAGGACGGACATCAGGGGATACATTTAGCGGTAATAACAGCTCCGGATGAAATAGTCAAACATATGCCCTGCGCATGTAAAGGATGCCAGCATATCAGATGTGCAAAGGCACTGCATGTATTGCGGAGAAAGGCCATGTTATTGACGCGGTTGTTACAGTCAATGTAACGGAGCATCAGGCACTGGAACTTCCAGTCTGCATGCTGCATGGAGATACCCGCACAGGTGCTTTCCCTTCTGACGTAAAAGCAGCCGTGCAGTATGGTGAAAACCTTCAGGCATTAGCTGTTGCACTAAATACCGTAGGCGCAGTCAGCATCAAACGTACCCATGAGATTCTTTCCGGAGTATTTAACATTCCGATTGCAGCAGGAACGGTCAGCAGCATGTTAAAAAGATGCTCTGACAGTCTGAGTGAAACAGCAGGTAAGATCAAGGATAAGATGATCGGTTCCGCGCTTGGACATTTCGACGAAATCGGAACCAGAGTGGATAAAAAACTCTGGGGGTTCATGGTTCCTCAAACTGTGAATACACCTATCTTGATATCAGTCCCAAACGTGCAACTGCAGGTATGGAGCAATGCGGCGTTCTTCCGGAATTCAAAGGAACTGCCATGCATGACTGCTGGGCTTCCTGCTGGAATTATCCGGATATTCAGCAGGCAGTCTGCTGTGCCCATCTTCTCCGCGAATTAACGGGGATTGATGAAAATCATCCGGATCAGAAGCGGGCATCTGCATTTATAGACCTTTTACTGGAAATGAAAAAGGCCAAAGAGAAAGCTGTAGAGAAGGGAAAGGACTCTCTGAGCTATTATCATTATCATAAGTTCGATAAGAAGTATGATGAACTTATCGAACAGGCCCGGAAGGAAAATCCACTTCCCGAAACCACGGAGAAAAAACGTGGACGGAAGAAAAAAGGAAAAATCCCTGCCCTGGCAGAACGCCTTGCGGATTACAAGGCCTCAGTCTGCCTTTTTATCCATAACTTCAATGTCCCGTTTGATAACAACCAGGCGGAACGATATCTGCGGATGATAAAGGTGAAAACCAAAGTATCCGGATGCTTCCGAACTGAGGAAGGTGCCAGAGATTATCTAAAAATCATGTCCTACGTTGGTACAGTACATAAGCAGGGATACAATGCTTACGAAGCAATCAGAAATGCAATCTCAGGTCATCCTGATTTCATCTTTGAATAAGGGTGGTTCTGAATAGTTACAAAAGAACTATCCCTTATACCAATACCTGCAATTTCTCCGACGTTAAGCCGATTATGATGGATCTGCCTTACCCGCCGATACAGGTAACATGCAGGAACCAGGCATACGCCGGTCTGCTCAGTGCTGATTACTGCGGCTCTGTGTCTGAGTTGTCCGCAATTGCTCAGTATATTAACAGTGAAAACCGCCTGTCCTGCGAAAAGTGTTCTATTGCGAAAATACTTCTTGGAATTGCCATTGCAGAAATGATACATTTGCAAAAGCTGGGAGAGCTGATCGTCTTACTGGGCGGTAATATCAGTTTCACCTCCAGACAGCCAAACGGCAGACCGAAAATGTGGACGCCAGAATGTCTTACTCTTGCGGATAACGCGAGAAAAATGATGCTGGTCAACATAGAATCAGAAAAAGCGGCTATCCATCAATATTTGATGCATATAAAAATGATAAAAGATGACTGCATAAATGCGGTATTGGCAAGAATTATCAAAGACGAAGAATATCATATTATGATTTTGCAGACCTTGGCCAGGGAAGTGTAATGACTGTGCAAGAGAGAGGCGGAGACCTTTTCTCCTCTTGACGGCGGCATCAAAACCGCTTTACAGAAATTTTTTTCTAAAAATATACCCTTATCATGAAATACTTATACTTTTTCCTTCCATTTTTGCGCAAGATATGTCATAATATTCTAAAAAAGTGAAGGAGAAAAATATGCGTGCCTATAACGCCAATACATTCCAATTATCCAGTAAAGCGAAAGAAATACTATTAAAATTCAGCACCAGTCATTCACTGCCCGCTTCATTTGTATTCCGTTCCAAAATTGCGCTCTTGGCTTCTGAAGGCAGGAGTAATCCACAAATCAGTGCAGAAACCAGGATCGCATATACCACTGTATGTACCTGGAGGAACCGTTTTTATAACAGCGCAGAGCTTATCATCCAGGCAGAAGAGTGCACAGAGCCGGACGAAAGCTCTGTGAAACTGGAAAAGACCATAAAGTCCATACTTTCAAATGAACAAGTCCCTGCGGCAAAACCTGTTTTCACCCCGGAACAAACCCAGCTCATTCATGAACTGGCCAGCAAAAACCCCAAAGACTTTGGATGGAAACTAAGCCAATGGAATCTGCCTGCTCTTGCTGCTGAAGCAGCCAGGCAGGGGATCGTGGAATTCGTTTCGCCGGATGGCATTCAGGGTTTGCTGACCCCCGTTGCTGCCCCATGAAAGGACTGGCAGAGAAAAATTCTTTATTTAATGTCCGCTGGTTAAGTGTATAATCGTTGATTTTACTGACTTTCTGCCCATTCCATGCAAGTTTTTTGAGATATGCAGGGCTGTTCCCGAGCCCTACAGGGACTGTGACCAAGCCACTGCAGATGGCACTTGGCGCGCTCATCATCCAGGCAAATAAAGTACCTGGACGGCTTCATGGATGAAGGCTGCGCCCCGACACCTGCCGAAGCCCGGCTTATCCTGGCCATGTTCGAGCTGTACAGGCAGCAGGAGTACCAGGATAATACAGACAGGATCGAAGTGGAATGTTCGTTCCGCTTGGGCAAGTGTTGCTACGGGATGGGCCTATCGTGACCAAGCGGGAAGAAAGGCAACTGACATCTGTCGCATTATCTGTATCCGTGGTGAATCTTTTCTAGATTCATCACAGAGTACCTTCTGCCCTATTTTACCTGTATAATCTCTTTTCAGTACAGCTTAGCTGGTTGAGTTTAAAAATGGCTTAACCAGCAGGCATTATCTAAAGAGGCATTTCCAAGTCCACCATCCCGTCTTCTGACAAAACTACTGCAAAACACCACGCCTTTTGTATTTTTTCAGATGTATCCGTGTATTTTTTATAAATCCAGTTTACATAATTTACAAGAGAGTTATACCTGGCCCCTCGCCCTGAATTGCCTTCTACAACAGACTCACCATCCAAAATTGCGCCAACAACATGAAACCTTCCATCTATATCTGCTATAATCGCGCCATCTATTGAAGCAATCCCCGACATCTCACTAAGATGCTCCAAAATAGAAAAAGGTTCTATCGCATATGCTCTTCGGTATGAAATCAAACGCCTCTTTTCCTTCTCAAGCATATTTTCATCCATAAACACAATGGATGTCCCATGATTTTGTCTCTCTTTCAATCCTTGGACAATATTTTCCACTGTCTGTTCGAAATTTTTACCACCTCCTATATCTGGAAATTTTTGTTTCAGTTCTGCCAATTTTTCCTTCCATACCGTATCGTTTCCATCTCCATCGAAATCGGGAATCGTGATCATTCCTTCCTGATAGGCAAAAAGTACCTGTTTATTTTTCATTACTGCCCAGCTCAAGTGCCCTGTAAATTGAATCTGGACGGACGACAATTCAACATACTTTTCATCTTCTGCTATTCCCACAATAGTCTGGTCTTTCCTGGTTCTGTGAATAATTAGGCCGTGTTTCTCGCCCGACATTTCCATCAGTTTTCGAACCGTCCGTAATCTGCCCGGAGCATTCCTCGTCTCTGACAAACGTATTGCCTCATTATGTCTAAATATTATTACATCCTTTTGAGGAAAAAATGAAAGATCACAGAAATACATATTTGTTTTTATAGATCGCTGCTCATATTTTTGTGCAGATAACTGAATTAAAAACTCCAGTTCTGGCAAGTATTCCTCTTTTAATATCCGTTTGACATACTGTTCCAGCAGCCATTCCCTGTTCAAGAGTTCTCCAATGAAAACATCTGCCAGCCCGTTTCTGCCCAGCTTATTTTCCCCAATACATTTTTCTACCGTTTCCAGATAGATTAAATCAGAAAACCTCCTTTCCAGTTCTTCTATGATCATTCGAAAGAATCGCTCCTGTGCACTTCCCAGACAGTGTCCCGTAAATCGCCATACACAGCCTCCACTGTTACCTGCATCTGTCAAGCGGGAATCCGGCCAGTTTTCCTTTAACCCCGTGCATATTATCTGTTCTTCCGAAGCTCTTTTTCCACTAAATTCCAGTTTTATGTCTCTCGGCATTTTGTCAAACTGTTCAAATAATCTATTGACAAAAAAGGTACTAAATGTTTTTCCAATTTTATCCCTATTACTCATTTGTCTTCCTTAACATTTTTAATATGCCTGTCTATTTCTGCCTCAAGGAGTTTCTTATGTTTTTCTATATGTTCCTGTATATCCCATATTAATTTCTCAACATTTTTCTCCTGACACAAACTATACATACTTATTAGTTTTTCCTGAAGCTCAGCGCACTCTTCCATTCTCTGGCTGCATTCCCCTTTTTCATGGCTTTCAAACGTTTCCTCAAACGTACTTCTGCATTTTAAAAGATATCTCAACATTATTTCAAGGACGGCTCCATTTAAAAAACCGTCAACTGTATTTTTTATATTGAACCCCTCCTGCTCCCTGCCCTCAACGCTAAAGAAACAATCTTTAAAGTTCACTATATTTATTACCATTTTCTGAACCTTTGCAGATTCTTCTTCCTGAATCTTCTTTAATTCATCTTGTCCCCAATAATACTCCCCGCTTTTGGTGTCATCTAAATGGAACATGCAGCATGTAATCAGTCCACTCCTGATAACAACCTCAACAGGCATTTTCCCTTCCTGATATCCCTGATCCTCCATACTTTTCCAGATGGCATACAAATAGTCTCTCAAAGATAACTTGAGCGTCAAAATTGCAACTAAATCCGCTTCACATTCTTTAAAAAGGCTCAACATCATTTCCGTTGCGGAAACTATAGAAAACTTTCTTTTTTCCCACACAGAATATCCCGTTATTTCTTTTACTATATCTCCTATTATTTCAGATAGTGTCTGTCGTTGCCTTGCTGCGTCATCTTGAGAACTTCCATTCTCCAAGCAAAACAAATACTCCTTCTCAAGTAAATAATCAAACAGTTTTCTGCGGTGCCGACCCAACACATCGCTTACCGCATCTGGCAAAGTTTCTTTAAGTAAAAATGTATAATTTTGATATTTTGTGTACACTTCACAAATTTCTTTCAACAGAGTTTCCTCTATCTCACTATCTTTCCGATATCTATACTTTTTTAAATACTCTAGATTACCCAGCTTATCCATATGTACTTTCAGGTACGTCTCTAATTTAGAATCAAACCGTCTCCAATATTCATCCACTTCAATATAATCGCAGTGGACTAACTGCCCATACATTTTATTCTTTTCAAGTTTATGTCTAATATATGCCGCTGTTATTTTTGCCATAAGTTGTATAGCACAACTATAACGGTACTCTCTATTGCGAAGTGCCTGCCCAACAAAATGTCCTACCTCATGACCAAGCATAACCATCATCAACCGCATATCATATGTCTGATTTTCTGGTATACTGACGAGAAATAATCGTTTTCCATCTGACATATTCCTAAACAATTCCCGCACTTTAACATTATCTGTAACTCCAAGACAAGTAAGAAACTCATATTCATGCTCTTGGGGCTGTGACGCCGGCCCTGCCATATTCAGGAATCTTTTCATTTGATAAATGAAGGCATTGTAATATGCATTCAGGCGTACTGGCGTGTTGTATATCCTGATATCAAAATCAAGCGTTTGCATAAACTGCCGGTCTGACCGGATAGAATTCTGAACGCAAAGGTTAAGTCCTTTCATAAATTCATAGAAATATTCAAAAAACAAGCGTTTTTTATTTTCTTTAACCTCTTTTTCCATCTGCAATACCGTAGCAATGGGCATAAATATAGGATTTCCCGGATCCGTGTTCTTAACACTTCACTGAAATCCCGATAAAACCTTCTGGCGTCTTCATCCCCATCTTTTTCTGAAGACTTAACGCTCATCTGGCTTCTGGCTATTATCGTAGTAACCCCGAGCAAATATTGCTCATATTCCTAACTGCTATGATTCAAAATCCCTGTACTACTTTGAAACCATTTCAGAAATTCAAACCATGAAATGTTATCTACTACAATCACCTCATCGTTGCACCCCAGAATTGATTCCTTTTTTACCTGCTTCCCCAGCTGTTTCTCTATCCTTCCGCGGATTTCCTCAATACTTCCCGGATACTTTTCAATTGCATAGATATACACATTCTCAATTAAAGAATCAGAACCCTGCATGCTGTCAATCGCCGGACTGTTTAAATACATTTTTTGTATAGCGGCAAGAGTAAAACTATATGACAGCTTTATTCCCATCTTTTCCAGCAAAATCTTTCCTTCTCCGCGATGGAAATCATCAATCACCGCCGCTCCATCCCTATACTCACAGCATAGAAGCACCATAACCATGCTGCTATTATCAAGAGTAAGATATGTAATTACTTTCCTTTTTCCCACATCCGTCAATTGTTTTTCAAAATTACATTTTTCCCTAATATACATATACTTCGATATGTTTCCCTGAAAAAGTGTAATAAAAATAAAGGGATATTCCGTTTCTTCCGTCAAGGCCTCTTTCCAAAAAACCTCATCATAATGAGTCTCATCATCACTGCGAAAACCATATATAATCTGAAACGAGTATCTCCCCTCCAAAGCCTTTATCTGCTCCATATCATAATCCCAGAGCCGCTCCAACGAACAGATTCCCTCATCAAATATGTTACCGCCTACCATAATTCCATCAAAATAGCCAAACACCAGATATTGCCATTCTCTATGCGGTTCAGTATCCGGCGGCAAAAAATCATTATATAAGACAAATGGCCTGCATACATTATATGTCACGTCTTTCTCCCCCATGCTTTGTATCGCATTTAACGACTTTATCCAACTTGTTCTTTGCACATAAAACGCAAAAAAGGCCTGTCATAAATTATGACGGGCCAAGTTCCTGTCAATACGTAATCGTTCTGATTTTTCCGAATACACTATAGTCTCTGTTCTCCTTACGTTTCCCAAATCTGCAGTTCTCCTCGGAAGCATCCTGTAAGTTTCCCGCATCAATAAAAGTGCTATCCGACTTTTCCTCATTCATGCCATACACTATATGGTCAATCTGCTCTTTATCAACTGCAATCCCAGAAGTCTTTCTTCCATTTGTAGCTATAATATCATCTCCCATGTTCGCTTCCTCACTCTATTATTATATGCAGGAACTCCGGAAAAGTCCCAGGAATTTACAACTGGTTCCTAACACTACATGTAAACACCCTATTTGTTCTGTTTTCGACTTCCAGATGCTAAAACTTATCCCACATTTATGTTGTATGAGTATACCATATAAAGGGCTATTGTACAAGCAAAATTTCTGTAAATCCCACGATTAAACATACCAAAAATATAGGATTTTTATTGGTTCAAATGCCCAAAACAAGAGTTTGCCATGGAATACGGTGCTTCCCTTCATTTTCATACACTCCATAAAATACACAATATCCTTAAATTGACAGAATCTTACTCCTCCAGAACCTCCACCCTACACCTATGCGTCTTCCTTGCCTTATCATAACCAATCCCCACACCCAGCACTCTGCCCGTATATCTTCTCTTTTCCCCCAGTCTTTCCCGAAAACGCAGTGCGTACTGCTTTTCCCGAATCTGTTGGATTGCCTCTTCTGGGGTGTGGTCTACTTTCAATTCCAAAATAATGCAGTCCGCATCTCTATCTGTCTCGGGATAAAAAATGAAATCCACATATCCAATTCCCGCCCTGTCTTCCCGCTCCACCCGGTAATTGTCCCGTGCTGCCAGATAAACCAAGTTCACCACAGCGGTTAATTCCACCTCATGGTTATAGCTCAAAAGCGGTGTCTCTGTATTATGCGCCCGCTGTAGAATTTCTTCCATAATTTCTGTTCTTCCTGCCAATGTTGCCTGCAGCATCCGCTGGGATTCCTTTGCCAGCCGGTAGACATATCCCAGCGAAGGTTCTCTTTGGAGCATATCAGAAAATTTTTCCATCAGCTCCCTGTTTGGTATGGATACACTTCCATTTTCATAGCTCAGAAAGCCATATACCACCATGGCCGAAAAGATCTCTTCTTTTGTCTCCAAGTTCTGCGAGACTGCCGCGTATTCTCTGATTTTTACCGGCACTGGATAGCCGGATATCATAAGCGCCAGGCTTTCCCGCACCGTATCCACATTTTGTTCCATGTAATAATAGATTTCATCGTATGGCCCGGAATTTGTCCAGTAGTTTCCCAGGTTATTGTTGGATAACGCCATCACCACAGACCGGGGATTGTATAATCTTTTTCCGGTTTTTACATGATATCCGTCATACCAGCTTTTCAGCCCTTCCCGCGTGACCTGGCCATGCAGTCCATTTTTCTGCTGATAACGGATAAACAGCTGGTCTGTTTCTTCTTCTGTAAATCCAAAATATTCGGCAAACCGTTCTTCTGTAACCATGGTAAATTCGCTGAACATATTCAGCTCTGAGCCGCTGGAATATTTTGCGATTGACAAAATCCCTGTCATATAGGCCAGAAGCACATAAGGTCTGTCTTTTAACAAATTTCTCAGAAACAGCAGATATTCCATTTTATCTTTTTGAGACGCAAAAGGCTGATGAAAGATAAAATCCCATTCGTCCAGAACAAAGATCACCTGAAACATATCTTCTTCGTTGTAAATATTTAAGAGCGCCGCCGCCGCAGAATCCTCGCCGTCCGGCACTACATCGGGATAACTTGCTCTTAAATCTGCAATCAACTGTTGTTCAATGCTGCTGATATAATCTTCATAGGATTTACACCCTCCCAGCACATCATTAAAAGGGATATGAATTACCGGATATTTGTTCTGGTATTTTTTATAGCTTTGTTCTTGCGCAATATCCAGTGTATAAAACAGTGCATCCCCATCCACTGCTCTGGAAAAAAATGCAGAAATCATGTTTGCCATCACGGTCTTTCCAAAGCGGCGCGGCCTGGTGATACAGATGTAACCTCCTCCTTCTTTGATCAGCTGGAGCAGTTCTATTATCATCTTTGATTTATCTACAAAGTACGGTCTTATTATTTCTCTTTGATACAAGGTATATGCCGCTTTACTGTCTAAATACATTCCCATAATGTGACAACCCTTCCTCTCAGCATTATTGAACTTATCCAATTACAATGTGCCAATGTGCTCATTTCACAAATTTTTCCTTGACAAATATCTTATTATGGATTATCATGAAATAGTCCTTAATTGCTTGTGTCCTGGCTACACTCCTCAGTCGCCGGGACATTTTTATTGCCATTATTGAAGATGAGTTTGGGGTGCTGACATTCGGAATACTATCCGCCAAAGAAAATGAGACTTTTTGACAGGCTGCTCCTTAACTTACAATAAGACAGCTTTTCTCAAAGAATGCAGCGCCGTAGCATAATACTTGCTGATATCCTTTCAGCAAATTTCTAGCATACTGTTCTCTGTGGATCTGTGCCAACGCTTTTTTACAGTCTTTTTCCATAGCATCATCTTTTTTTGAACGTTTTATTTCTATTATGACAGCCCGGCGGTTTTTCCGGTCTTTTACAATCACATCTGGACGTCCGGTTCCCTGCTCCTGATTGGAAGATACCTCGTAACCTGCTCCGATGAAAAGGCCGGCCAGCAGTGCATGGTAATAGTCTTCTTTGTAATCAAAATAACTGATGGTCTCAAATAGAATATCCGTTACCATATCTGTCAGTTTCCCGCTTTCCCCTGCCCACCATGCCTGAAATAATTCTGTCCGGTCCATGGCGGTAACGGTATCTGCAAACCATTTCACAATTGTATCTGCAAATATGGTCTTTACTTCTTCGTTTGGGATTCGAAGTGAAGTTTTGCCTTGTATGCCGGACTCTGATACTGCCTGTGTCAGATATCCTGTCAAATACAGAATGCTCCATAAGTTATTCTCAGATGAATTAGCTATGTCGTAAGTCATGTCTTCCTCGATCTGCTCCTGAATCACCCCGCCGCCCAGAAGTATCTCGAATTTTTCGTTCACGTTCAGCCCTGGCAAGTCAATAAATCTACGGATAATTTCATTATGGCTGGTATCTTTCCAGTAATTAGCCGGTGCTTCTTTGATTCCCCTGACCAGTGCGCTCACATGATTTACTACGTCCCAAGGACAGTAAATTTCCATTCCCCCAAATTGATACCCATCATACCACTGTTTCATTTCATCTAATTTTTCGGGAAATCCGGCATCTTCCAGCATCTGACATACTTCAGGTTCTGTAAAGCCAAAATATTGATTATACCTTTGGTCCGATATGGAACTCGAGATAAAATTGTTTGCCCCTGTAAAAATACTCTCTTTTGCAATCCGCAGGCATCCAGTGACAATGGCAAATTTCAGAGATGGATTTGTCTTCCAAACCATTCCCAGGAATACCCGCATCACATCGATCATGTCCTCATAGTATCCATAATCCGACGCTTTTGCCAGCGGCACATCGTATTCGTCTATCAGCAGAATCACGCTTTTTCCGTAATGAAAAGCCATCATGCGCAATAATGTATCGACTGCGTACTGCGTATCTATCTCACTGCCAGTCCGGTTTTTCAGACGCAGGAAGCATTCCCGGTCTGTACAGTCCACTTTATCGCTGTCAGCCAGATATGCATGTTCGATGCATAATTTGGAGATCGTCTGCTGTAACATTCCATATGCTTTTTCAAAAGTTCTCCCTCCGATATCTTTCAGTGTGAGAAAGAGTACTGGCCGTTGATTCATCCATTCCCTGCATAAATTATCATACTTTGAGATTTCCAGACCATCAAAGAGACTGCTGCTGTTTTTTCGAATATTGAAAAATTCATCCAGCATACTCATAGCCATTCCCTCCGTATTTCCCCATTTTCCACTCGATATACTATATCACACATTTTGATTGTCTGTAAACGATGGGCAATTATAATCATAGTCTTTTTCCCCTGGAGATGACTGACTGCTTCCATCAGCGCAGCTTCTGTTCCGCTGTCCAGTGCAGAGGTTGCCTCGTCAAAGATTAATAAATCCGGGTCAGTATACAATGCCCTTGCCACGCCCACACGCTGTCTCTGCCCTCCGGAAAGCCTCACTCCCCGCTCGCCTATCTCTGTATCCAGTTTTCCTGGCAGGCTGCGGACAAAGTCTGCCAGCTGTGCTTCTTCCAGGGCCTCCCATACTCTGTCATCGTCTGCTTCCGACTCTGGGATTCCGAATGCGATATTGCTGCGGATTGTGCCGTCCAGCATAAAGATCATCTGGGGAATGTAACCTGTATGGGACAGCCACTCATGTCCGCCGCCGCTTATGTCTACGCCGTCTGCCAGTATTGTGCCTGCCTGGGGTTTTAACAGGCCCAGCAGGATATCTACGATGGTTGTCTTTCCCGCCCCGGATACTCCTGCAATTCCTACAGATTTTCCGATGGGAATCCTCATTTGTGCATTTGTCAGCACATTTGTTTTCGTATTGGGGTAGTGATAACAGATTCCTGTCAGAGCGATCTCCTCTTTTATAGTCAAAACTCCGGCGTGCGAAGATATATCTGTCTGTTCTGGCTCATCTTTCTCTGCCAGACCATCTGTTTCTGCTGAATTTTCCTCTTTCCCATTAATTAATATCTCAAAATTCTCCACCAGCTTATCCAATGCCGGTTCGTAGTATGCCAGTTCATTCATATAAGTAACCACCCGGTGGGCGCTTGGCATCAGGCGGGCCGCCGCCATGGCGAAGGCGGACAGCGCCGGGAGCAGTCTGCCCACATGGTTTCCGGCAAGCACCATGACTGCAATGCCCATGAGCATGGCACTTACGCTAAAGCTCTCAATTAATATCCTTGGTACTCTGTTTAAGATTATGTTTTTTCTTTCCGCTTCCAGCTGTTTTTCTCCTGCGCGGATATAGTTTTCAAGGAAATACTTTTCCTTGCCCAATATTTTAATTTCCTTGATTCCATGTATGGCCTGGAGGAGCCATTTTGACATCTGGGCTCCATACTTTTGTCTTTTCCTGCCCTCCTGCTCCAGGATACTTCTAATTACTTTCAGGAGAAAAATGATCAGAAACAGCAGCACAAGGCTCACCAGCAGGGTCATCATTGGGTCGATCAGAAAGATTGCCGCCGCCAGAAACAGCGATACGATGATTTCCGTGAAGAAACCTAATATATGAGAGAATGTGGTAAATGCGGCATTTACATTCTCAGTGAGATTCTGCAGGATCTCACTGAAGTTTGTCCCCAGGAAGTACTCATACGGCCTGTTCAGGTATATCTGCAGAAGCCTCCTCTGCATGTTTAGTTTACTTTTATGTACGAACCGGAACTGTATTTGATATTCAGCCAGCAGGAAAAATCCTTTGATGATAAATACAGCACCCAGGCATGTTACGATGGCCAATACCAATGTTTTTTCTGTGTGGATATTGCACAGAACGCATATATTTTTAATCAACAGATTCTGTTCCATCACCCCGGGCTCGGTTACAACAAGAACCAGAGGAACTACCATGGACACACCCAGCGTTTCCAGAAAAGCTCCTATCAGCATCATGACTGTGATACCGGCAATCTGCAGTTTTTCTCTTCTGCCCATATCCATTATCTTATTTAATTTTGCCGCATTTCTTAATATGATCATTTATGTGCCTTTTAAAATTTTATTTCCAAAGGTTTGACTGATTTTCGGTGTTTCACTGGCGGAGGCTGCATGTAGCCGCTTCCGTATATATAAGTCAGGTATTCTTCGATTTTATTGGGAACATAGTAAATTCTCCCCTCGAATTCTATTTTCCGCGGAGGAAAGTACACATCGTACGGCACCACCTGTACCGGACCGCTGGTGTCATATTCCGCCACGTAACCCGCCTCTTCTCTGGATGTTTTCCCCGTTTTCAATTTATTCAACAGGAAAAGCAGCAGCTTCCTTGGCAGGAACACAGCCGGAAGACTGATGATACTGTCCAGGATGTAGTCTTTTCTATTTCTTTTCTTCTTATACAAGTCCGGACAGGCATTGAACTTCAAAATGTGCCTCAGGTACGTGATGTATCTGCGTTTTCGCTTAAATGCAGCTGTTCCTATGTCTTTCACATAATCCAGAGGGAATATATCAATGAAAATTCCTTTATGGGTATAGATATCTCCTGTGATTCTTTCAATGAATATGGTATTCTTCTTCCTCACTTTTGCAAATGACAGGAAATAGTTCCGCTCATTGCTTTCGTCCTGAATTTCGTAGACATCATGGCCTTCCCGCTTCATGATATGCAGAAATTTCATATAATCTTCTCTGGGCATGGCAACATCCAGGTCATCATCCCAGGGAATAAATCCCTGGTGCCGGTATGCCCCCAGAGCTGTTCCGTATGCCAGATAGCACAGGAGGTGGTGTTCCTCGCATACAGAATATACAAAATCCAGAATTTCCAGCAAAACACTGTGCAGTTTTTCAATTTCAGTATCCATGTTCTTCTCTCCTGGAAATATCTATAAAACGATTAAAGCGTCACAAATTCATTTTCATTGGCGGCCTGCGGGTGGTGTGAGTGGTTTTGCAAACGCCCTCCAGAACCCCCAGATACAAAAACACCCCCGCTATGCCGGTGCTGAAAAATAGCCCGTGAACAAATATGGTATCTACGGCAATGATCATGACCAGAGCTTTCCAGAACTGCTTTTCTCCCTCTGCCAGCACCCTGTTTCTCAGGTAAAGTGCTATCAGCAACAATATATAGGCGGCACAGCCGCTAATCCCCCAGATCATCAGGATGCTGAAATAACCGTTATGCAGAAACGGCAGGGTGGGCTCTGTTGTCACAAGATAGGCTTTTCCCTGAACGTCCAGCTGAGCGCCGAAACCGCCGCCTAATATCTGTTCTATCATACCCGCCTGGCAAAATTTCTGCAGTTCACAGTAGACTTCGTACCCCCGCCAGTTGGTCACAATGGCAATGTGATTCCAGGGGTCATTGGCATGAGATATTTCTGTCAGTGAGTTCGCCAATCTTTCCATAAAGCTGTGAAAAACAGCGGGAAACGCCCCATATGCTGCCGCCAGTCCTGCCGATGCCCCTGCCGCGTATGAAAAGAATTTCACCGGGCTTTTCAGAATTTTTAAATACAGCAGGAAAATGCATGTATTTAAGAGCGTGATTCTGGAAAAATGAATCAGCAGATCTGCCAGCAGGATGACTATACATCCATATACTGGTTTTTTCTTTATTTTTGTGTTCTTCGGCATATATATGTATAGAAATAAGGTGATTACTGTCAGCGGATGACCTGCGCCAATCATGCGGCGGTATTGATAGAGTGTCATCTCCGAAACCCCATGCTGAAAAATCTTCAGAAGGCTGCCCGCCAGATCATAACAGGAAACTACAGTTCCAGCTATAAATAAATTTGTAATTCCCCCGGCTTTTGACGGGGCAGTGTTTTTTCCCACCAGCCAGAATAAAAGGGGGAACAAGGCATAGACCATATCTTTCAGCACATACCTGGGAGGGCAGTTCTGTATACTCATGTTATATAGACCGATTGCCATGCCCGTTATCAGGAAATACAGGTAAATGCCTGTGCCCGGAAACAGATTGACCCGAAACCGGCTCTCCTGTATGATAACATCGCAGACTAAAAGTCCAGACAGCACAAGGAACAGTTTCTCCATAGGCAGTGCATACAGACTGAATAAAACAGATAGTGTAAAGATAAATGATGGACTCATTGGGACTCCTTGTAGTTTTTTCTCAGACGGAGCCAGTCTCGTATCTGATATTCTAACAAAGAAACTTTCATCGCTGCTGCAAGCAGAATATATCTCCACCTGCCAATCCGGCTGTACTTTTGGTGATAATACAATCGTGACTGATAGAGTATACCCATCTGCTGACTTACCCGTCTATATGTTTTCTGGATGGACGCTGAGTGGGTATGGGTATACTGTGCATCTGCCACAATTCCGATTTTTCTGCCTGAGCTCTCCATTTTCTTTGCCAGAACCCTCTCTTCACAGTACAAAAATATCTGTTCATCAAAACCTTCCACATCCAGGAAATCTTCTAAACGCACAGCCAAAAATGCGCCCTTCACCATTTCTGCCCGCTGTACCCCAGCGTTTTGGTACAATTCTATGCCAAAGTTTTTCCTGCTGCAACATCTCCATAAGAAAAAGCAGTCTCCAAAGTCATCCCAATACTGCCTCCGCTTCCATAAAGGCGGCCGGCACATGTTTCCATAGGCGTCATATTCTACCCCTGACAGAACCGAATAACCGCTGTCTGCAAACCGGTCCAATATCTTCTGTATGTGTGCTTCCCCAACCCACACATCTGGATTGGCAATGAAAACAATCTCCATTCCCAGCCTGCGGCAGATAATTGCACCATAATTATTTCCCAAGGAATATCCCCCGTTTCTGTCATTCTGAAATACATGGAGCTTCTTATGGCTCATGTTTTTCAGATGCTGGTAAGAGCCGTCTGTGGAGGCATTGTCTATCACCACAACAGCGTCTATGTTTTTATAAGAAGCTGTCTTAAGTGCCAGTTTCTCCGTCATTTCCCATGAATTGTAATTTACAATGATAAATCCTGTTTTCATGATCATATGTTTGAACATCCGTTACTGTTCACTGTGTGGCCGGCAGCATACTCCGCGATGCCTGTGGATGTTATATTTTTCGTTCTCCGCGTTTTTTCAGCTCTCTGGCGGGAATTCCGCCGATGACTGTATTTGCGGGGAATGTGCCTGTCACAACAGCGTTTGCCGCCACCACGCAACCGTCCCCCAGTTCCGCACCGTCCAGAAATACAGCGCCTGACCCAATCCAGCAGTTGTTTCCCACTTTAATGCCCTGCCGGGTAACCCCCTGTTCCCTAATCGGAACATCCAAATTGCTGTAATTGTGGTTTTCTGAGTGAAAGCGGATATATTGTCCGCCTATCACATCTTCGCCGATTGTAATCCCTCCTGCTGCTCCGAAGAAACAGTCATTTCCAAATGTTGTTCGATTTCCAATCTGGATTCCTTTTCCCACACGGCTGAGACTGCCGGAACATTCAATTCTTGTCCCCCTGCCCAGAACGACCTTTTCGCCGAGAATCACACCTTCTCTGGACAGGGCATCTATGTAAACAAAATCGTGCAGCGTTGTTTTACTGCCTGCTGACAGTTTTTTCTTTTCCAGAATTTTTACATGGCGTCCTGCAAATATATCATTTGCAATATGTCTGCGTCCCAGCGCCTGCCGCCTGCCGTGGATCATCATCCAGCCATATTTTCTGATCAGCATCCACATATAGCTGACACTTATGTCAGAATCCAGCTGAAAATTTTCCTTTCCGGCTATTTTTAACAGCCGTATTATCAGACTCATGGCTATTCGTCTCCCAAGGAACTGTGTCTGTAACACAGTTTTTCTATAACTGACGCGGTCTCCCTCATACTAAGAATTTTCTGTTTTTTCAAAATCACTTGGTTCATCCCTTCCAGCTGCCGGCTGTTGATTCTGGTCAGCACCTCATACAGTTTATTGGCATTGATATCCTCTATTACCATACCCGCCCCCAAAACCAGTATATCTTTTGCGCCCACATTCCCGCTGATCAGCACAGGCACACCATAACTTAGAGCCTCCAATACGCCATAGCCGAAGGTTTCCTGCCAGAGACTGGGCATAATGAGGAGATCCGTATGGGCAAAGACTGTTTCCAATTCTGAACCGGTATATCTTCTATGGGTTCGCATATAAGGAGAGGGATTTGCCAGCTGAAAGTAAATGTCCAGACAGAAGTTCTGCCTGAGCTCCCATAGACGGTCAAGTGCCTCCTGGAGCAGATAGAAGCCTTTCGCAGCTCCCTTTGGCCCCAAATACAGTAATCTCAGCTGGTCTTCCGGAAACTCCCTTTTCCTTCTGTTATCCTGTATATTCCCATGGCTGATGGGAATCACCGCTGTATCTGAAAATTGAAAATGCCGTTCGTATACGGTTTTGGTCAATGTACTATTGTAATGGATACAGTCCATATATGTCAGCAGTGAATAATAATAATTCCGCAGCCGCCTGTAATCAGCTGCTGTTGTGGACAGCTGTCTGCCGCTGTCAGCTGTGCCCCCTCTCAGATGCCGGTCCCGATGATGCTTTCTCAATCCTCGGACAAGCGGGCTGTCTTTCAGCTTCCTGTAAACAGGCGACTGAAGGACTCTGATTTTCCACAGTGCCAGCGCCCTGCTGCTGCATTCCCCGCATTGGGAGCAGTCTTTTGCCGCAGCGCAGACCTGTCCCTGGGAAAACAGGGTCACCGCTGGACAGATAGGAAAATAATCATGGGCGGTAAATACGCAGCGGATATTCCTCTTTCTGGCAGCTTCCAGAAAGCTCTTATGCAGACCCATCAGTGTATGAATATGGATACTATGGGGACAGAAATCTTTTAACAGTCTTTCATAACTTTCTGTTTCTGTGTCTTTTGTAAATGCCTGAAATTTGGTAATGCCCTCATCATAGGGCACGGGAAGGGGATTACAGACTTCAAAGCTCTGTATAAAACAGGAATTTCCGTCTATGGGCATCAGCGTTTTTTTCACAGAAACCTTTTTTCCTGACAGGCCCATCCGCCCCGGCCACAGCAGCGCCGTCTCGTGGCCATCTGCACTCTGCTGTTTTATCAAATCTATACAAAATTTCGTCAGACCGCCAGACCGGTACGGGGGAAATCCCAGTGCATAATGTAAGATTCTCAAACCATTCCCCTATTCATGTTCCCTGCCGGATTGTCTCCCGCCAAGGAATAACGTTTCATATTCTCTGCAGATTTTTTCCCATGTATAATGACCGGCCACACGTTTTCTCGCCCGCTTTCCCAATTGTTTAATCTCTTCCTCATTCATTTTTTCGGTTCTGTTGATCAGCCGGGACAAGTTCCCCTGTCTCCGATTCCAATACAGCGCTGCGTTTTCCCCCACCTCCCGGTTAAAGCGTACGTTCAGCAGTAAATTTAAGTCAGTACTGGCAAGAGCCTCAATTAAGGAAGGATTGGTTCCTCCCACAGAGTGCCCGTGAAGATAAGCGTATGCATTTTCCCTGATTTTTTTCAACAATTCCTGGTCATAGACTGTTCCCATAAACTTGATCCGTTTATCCCGGCTATAGTGCAGGCGTTTCTCCAGCTGCCCGGCAAATTTATGGTTTTCCGTTGTGATAATAGCTAAATCCTTCTTTGTCTCTGATGCCATAAATTCCCGAATGACCACATCAAATGAATTTTCCGGCACAAATCTGGCAACCACTAAATAGTATTCCTTCTTTCTCAGGTTCCCTCTTTTATACCACTTCATCAATCTGCGGTCATCATCTGGCAGTATGGCAGGGGATAATTCCGCGCCATAAGCTATGTAGACAGTGTGGGGCCTGTATCTTTTGTAAGTGCTTTGTATATAAGTCTCAATATTTTTGCTGTCACAGATCAGCAGGTCGGCATTTCTCACCATCAACCGCTCAGACACCTTCCAGTATTTTCTCACGGGCAGGCTCCATTTCCGCCGCATCCACTCGTGGCCGTCGGGATTCACATACAGCACGCCTCCCAGCTTTCTGATCTGCTTTTTATACCAGCCGATAAAAGGACCTATTCTGCATGCCAATATGTAAAACACAGGCTTTTTAATAAACGGCCGCGCCCGGCAGTAATCAATACACCACTGCAATGCTTTTAAATCGTAATAAACTGCCTTTGCCGGCCCCATGCGGAGAACAGATACGTTAAAACACTGTGCTTTGTTATATTCATATTGGAAATCCCGGGTTCCCATTCTGGCAATATGGTACTGGATGGTGCTGCTGGTTTTATACTGGGTCAGCTTTTCAACAAAAGTTTCCAGCCCTCCGTAGCGTGCCGGAATCCCCTTGGAACCGATGATAAAACAGTGTTTTCGGTTTGCTTCTTTCCTCATGATAGTTTCTCAATCTGTAGTTTTTATTATGGGTATTTTCCAACCGATGTTCTTATCATATACCAACCCAATGTATTTGTCAATTATTTTTATCTATTTATAATATTATACATTGTATTTTTCTGTGGATTTATTTGCCTTAATGTTCCATTTCACTTGTATTCTTCTTTCATTTCATCTAATATAAACATATGCTCTTATGCAAAATCTGAAAGGAATGAAATAAATATGGATGAACGCGAAGTAAACCTGCGGGACCTGGTTTTTGAAATTCTGCTCCACTGGCGCAGCCTCATTTTCTGGATGTTAATCGGAGGGGTCCTGCTGGGATCATGCAGCTATATCCGCCTGCAGTATTCCGATTCCGCACAGGCCGAAAAGCTCAGCCTGGCTGACCTGGAAAGCAGATTGTCTCAGTCAGAGCTGGCGGCAGTGGAACAGGTTTTATTAAATGAATATTCCTGCGGCAGATGGCAGTCTTATATGGAAAATTCGGCCCGGATGAAGCTGGATGCCTCCCGTGTTTACCAGGCAGACCTTATCTTCGCCGTCACCGCAGGCAGAGATTCGGCCAATCCCGCATCTGTCTACCTTGATATACTGTCCTCAAACGATATCTATCAGTTTATTTCCGGCAGAGTCAAAGGCATCACCATATCAGATGCACAAGAACTAATTTCCGTTATTCAGCCAGGCTCGCTCATCCAGAAACAGGAAAGCTGTTCGTTCCATATCACTGCAGCTGCCGGGTCAAAAAAAGTCTGCCGCGCATTGTCCAAAGCCGTCCAGGCTTATATTGTATCTATACGCGGTTCCATTGCGGATACATTTGGCGCCCATGATGTCACCGTTTTAAAAGATACCATAGCCTCCAGCCGCAGCACTTCTGTGATGCAGGAACAAATCGATATGAAATATAAGATTGGTTCTTTACGCTCAGAGACTGCTGCGATGATAGATGAATTTTCTGAAATGCAGCTACAGTTTTACCGCCTGCGTACTGCCGGTGACAATGGGGATACAAACGCTGCCTCAACGGAAAATGACAGCAAAACAGAAACCTCCCATGTATATCTGCGGTCTGCTGTGTGGGGGTGTATATTCGCTGTAATTATCTATGTATTTGTTCTATTTTTTCTATATATTATGGACAACCGGCTGCGGTATACGGACGACTGTACTGTATTGTACCAGATTCCCACACTGGGGCGCATCCCGGCAGTACAAAAACAATATTCCTTCTTTAACAGTGTGGACCGGGGGCTGTATAAACATCGGGATAAAGAAAGAGATATGGTTTCTGGCAAAAAAGCTGTCAGCCTGGCCGCGGCCGCAGTGCAGATGGTCTCTCAGAAAAAGGGATTCCATCAAATATATGGAGTGAGCTGCGGATTGCTGCCGGAGACAGCGGCAAAGGCAGAGCAGGAGATCCAGCGCATTTTAGATGCAGACCAGGTGGAATTTCTGCGTGCAGATAATGTTTTATACGATTCCGATGCCATGCATTTATTGAATGGAAATATCCATGGAGCTGTTTTACTTGAAAAGGCAGGTTCGGTACAATATAAAGAGATCCGGCGGGTATTAGACCTTTTGCGGCGGCTGGAAATTGAGGTCCTGGGAATGATTATTATCGAATAAAATTATTTTTAAATTGTTTCCCCGAAAAT
>Ga0137308_101531_pt1 | contig 21679 bp, 20 predicted proteins | sample Inofrocosms_June_FD_97181 | JGI IMG/M metagenome (GOLD analysis project Ga0137308, IMG submission 97181) | Mouse cecal microbial communities from Vienna, Austria - N-Acetylneuraminic and N-Acetylglucosamine D2O microcosms_June | ecosystem: Host-associated > Mammals > Digestive system > Large... | reverse complement strand
CTGTCCTAGAGCGTGTTTGAAAATTGCTTTCCGGCAGATGTGTGTCACAATTTGTGGGAGATTTGTGCCAAATGAAGGGCGCATAGCGGGCTATGTAACCTGAATTTGGCGCAAATATCACGCAAAGTGGAGCGTGCAGATGTCAGGAATGAATTTTCAAACACGCTCTAGTAAGAGGTTATGTCTATTCATTTTCCGCGGTAATTACCTCACAAATCAAAGTCAATATTTGAATCAATATTGGAACATTCTGAATATAACCGCATAGTTTTTGGGCTGCCACAATTCCTCATAAGAATAGCAGTATTTCATGCCTATCTGCCGCATGACACCGCCGCTTCTCGGATTGTTTCTGATAGAGCGCTTCCATATCGGTATCTTGAAATTTCCTTAAATACCAGTCTGTCCGTTTCGAGTCTTAAAGCTGCCATACTATTACCTCCATAAGCTTTTTTAAAATGGTGCGGGCAGCCGGGGAATGATTTTCATGCAAGCTCTAAATGATCGCCGGCTGACATGAATGTTCAGGCGGATATTATGCATAAAATGCAAAACCGGCTATACCGCTGATCAACAAAATCACAACGGGATTCGTTTTCCGCTTACGCAGGATAAACAGCATTGTCAAAAACAGAAATAACGCAGTCCAATTTAAGGATAAGAGATTAAATCCGAGAGGATTGCCGCCGTACAGCGCCAGCAGTACAATGGTCACGGCAGCCGAAATAATCAACCCTAACGAAGCGGATTTCAGTCCGTTTAGCACTTCCATCACGTAATCGGATTTTTGGTGTGTCCGAAAAAAATGGTATAACGTCAGAGAAATCAGGATCCCACACAGCACACCGCCAATCGTTGCCGCCACCGCTCCTGCCGGCCCGCCGATTTGCAGCCCCACAAATGTTGATGTGTTGACGGCCAACGATCCCGGTGTCATTTGTGAAATTGTGATAATATCCGTAAACATTTTTTCGCTGATCCAGCCGTGTTTCCCCACCACCTGCTCCTGAATCAGCGGTATAATTGCATAACCTCCCCCAATACTGAACAAACCGATTTTAAGAAACACAACAAATAATGTCCATGTAGTATTCATCCTTGCCCCCAAGCGCTTTAACCAATCTTGCAAACCGAAAATTACATATCTTCAATCAGAATAAATCCCCTCTCATTCGTGTTATTGAGCAATACAAACATTGTCGGCGCTCCTCCTGCATTGATATAAAAGGGGAGCCAGTTTGTACGCAGCTGTAATAATAATTTACTGTCGGACTCCGTTTTACTGTGTTGATTAAAAGCAGGAATACCGCAAAATTTATCATGGTCAATCTGCTCAAATTCCGTCGCCAGTGTTTCTTCTACTTCGGTTATCTGAGGTATCCATATGTTTTTGCTGTCTACCGTTGGTCCTGTACGGAGATTTTCTACCTGTAAATACTCCGGAATTTCTCTGTCCGGCTGAATTATAACCGCAGTTTCTCCTTCGTCAGGATATATGATATCCGGATCGAAAAATGTATCGTTCCTGTCTTCCGGTTGTGTCATAAAAATATATACTAAGGATAATTTTTCCGGTTCATAATAAAAGTCATTTAACCGTATCTGCCCTATAAATTTTAAAGGGCGGTTATCCCACGCAAGACTGACCGGCCACTGAGGTTGTTCGATCCAATCCGGCTGTCCGCCAAATTTTGTTATAAAATGTTTATCCTCACTTTGGGAAATAAAACGATCTATTTTATATGCTTTCATTTCTGCCTCCATCTCCGGGAAATATCTCTCCTCTTTTTATAAAATACTTAGGCAATTGTTAAATTGCCAAACCCATTGATTTTACTGGGTTTTCTCATTGTTTCTATAATAAATTTTCTCTCCGCAAGTGGTATAATAGAAGTACCACCAGCCACCACACACACGGAGGAGAAAATTTATGACTGTTAAGGAAACGCTGATTAAATCATCGTTTCCTTAGAGCCTCCGGCGGATGCGCACGGATTTGCAGCAGTTTATGCTGCTCCGCAGCGCAAATCCGGCGCGGGAAACGCTTTAATCAGCGTTTCCTTAAATATAAATACCGCCAGATTTCTTTAAAAGAGGCTTTCTCAGACTGTCAGGACATTTTCGTTGATGATGCCACTTCTTTCTTCCAGCTCCTTAATGAACATTACCTATTATAAAATACTCGCAACATACATAAAATGCAGCAAAACAAAAGAATGAAAACTACATTTATACCGAATACATAATTTGCTACAAATGACAAAGGGATCATAGCTGACAGAAAAAGGGAACGTTTCTTTAAAATTGCGAAACACATATCCGCAATTATGTCAACCATTAATGCGGCAACCCCCGCTTCCATTCCTTTTAAGACGGCGGCTACAATCGTATTGGAAATAAATATCTTGTAAAACGCCGAAACAAAGGTAAGGATAACAAGCGGGGGAACGACAGCGGCAAAACAGCTGATCAAAGCTCCCGCTATGCCGGCCGCTCTGTATCCGGCCAAAGCAGAGAGATTGACGGCAATCGCTCCGGGCGTTGACTGTGCTACAGCCGCCATATCCAGCAAATCATCTTCCGTAAAATACTGTTTTTTTGCGACAAAAAAACGGCGCACCATGGGGACTACTATATAGCCTCCGCCAAAAGTAAAAGCGCTGATAAACAGATTGACTGCCATAAGCCATACATATATTTTTAGTCGTTGTTTCAAGAGTTTCAAAATGGTCTGTCGTTACTGTTCATTTCGTTCACAGCAACCTATGCACAGAAATCGCAAAACAGAGCATGTCTGTCTCGGGTTTATCACGCAGAAACAGCGTGAAAACACCTCGCGGCGACAGCGAGTGAAAAGTAACGTCTGCCTCCTTTCCTTCTACTCAGCCAATTATAACTCTTGTATTGAAATCTGTAAAATGCTATAATTTTATACAACCCATCAATTTTATTCATGTCAGAAAGGAAAAAATGGTACTACGATATTTAGAAATATTGGAAGCAATCGCAGAAACCGGAACTTTCACAAATGCTGCGAAAAAGCTGTATATTACACAATCCGCAGTTTCCCACGCAGTGGCCGAACTTGAAAAACAGGCAGGAACAGCCCTCTTCGAACGTTTACCGAAGGGCGTGGCGCTGACCCCTTGCGGTGTTTCTCTTTTAGAGGAATCCCGCAGCATCCTGACTGCCTGCAGAAATTTGGACAGAAGGATAAACCATTTGGAAGAAAATACCCCTGTCAATATCGTATCCAGCATCACAATCGCCTCCTTCCTGCTTCCTGAAATACTCAGCGGATTAAAGGAACATATTCCTCAAATTCAAATCTCGGTGCGGGTGGTAAGCGCTAACGCCGCCATTGATATTTTACAGCGCGGAGATGCGGATATCGCTTTTTGGGAAGGGGCTGCTCCAAGAGGAAGCTTTCAGGCAATTTTCTTAGGATCCTATAAATTGTGTGCCGCCTGCGCACCGGATTTCCCCGTATCCGGGCAGACAATTTCGCCGGATAAATTATGCGGCTACCCCTTATTACTCCGCGAACAGGGAAGCGCCATCCGCGATACGTTTGACCATACGCTTGCACTATCCAATTTAAAAGCAGAACCGATATGGGAAAGCGTTAATTCCCTTGCCTTGATCAAAGCCGCCGAAGCCGGATTGGGTATTACTGTTTTACCGGAAAAGTTATTGTCGGATTCTCTGCTCTTAAAAAAGCTACGTCTCATACATTTGGATAACATCAACATGGAAAACCAAATGCTGGCATTGTTCCACAAGGATAAATATATTACAAAACCATTTAAAATCCTGACAGAACGGCTGCAAGACAGATTTGAAAGAAAGACACCTTCAAACACGCTCTGCAAAGCAGAGCTTTTCCCCAAACTGCAAAAGCAGTTAGAAGAATCGCAGTAGCGATTCTTCCAGACTTGCACCAATTCATAAATTGTTTGTGAACGAAAACTACGATTCCAGCTCCGCGCGCACACACATTAAGGAAAAGCCCAATAAATTCTGCCCCTTCCACTCCTGAATGTCAAACCGTTTTTCATCCTTCATCGACAGGCCGATTCCCCAGATCCTGTCTTGTACCGCACATTCTGCCAGAATAGAATCCCGGGTGGCAAGGAGCATGGTCTTTAATTCTTCGTTTTGGCGGAATTTTTCTCTCAGCCCTTTATAGACAATGACCTGCCTTAAGCCGTTCCATATCACATCGTCATAGCCCTTTACGGCACGCCCTAATGCTTTTATTTTTCCCACATCCGATGTATTCAGAATCTGCTGCGCAGTATGTTTGTCATCAAAGAGCACTGCCTTTTGATACATCATATACTGCTCCATGGAAGTATATCTTATTTCACCCAGTTCGAAATCGGAAAGATACCAATTACTTAAATAGCCGTTTCTTTCCTCCGGATTATGAAAACAAACAATCTCCCTCATATCCGCCTCCTATATTAAATACACTTTGTAAATCATTCATTTTATATACGCTGCATGTGCTTTGTATATATTTTACATGTGCTTTGTAAATACTTTACATGTACTGCCTGCATAGTTTTCAATTTCCGTACACCCCCTGAAAGGCCCGAAAAGTTTTCGCCATACCGGCTTCCATGTCCGTGTAGACAAGTCCCAGCTCCGCTTTGCTTTTTTCATTGGAATAGCAAAGTGTCTCCGATTCCTCCACCGGAAAGGGCAGAGGAATTCCCTGCTGCTGTGCTTCAAGGCATGTGAGCGGAACCTCCTTTACTTCCGAATCTGCCGCCGCAGACAAATATTGATAAAATTGGTGGTAGTCCGTCGTCCCGTCCTGACACAGATTGTATGCCTGATTATATGCGGTTTCGTTCAACAGGCACCGCTTTACCGCCTCGGCGGCATCTTTTACATATACAAACTGGAAGCTTCCTGCGGCATCCACAATATGGGGCAGAAGCCCTTGCTGCACCATGTACCGAATATATACGGACTCCCGGGGCGCATAGTTAAAGGGGCCGTAAAGGATTGCCGGGCGCAAAATTGTATACGAAATATTTTTTTCGCTGCACGCCGCTGCAAGCTCCTGCTCCAGCGCCACCTTTCCGGCAATATAGGCCCCCGCTTCACCGGGAAATGCCCTATGCTCCAGCGGCTGATTCTCGCTCTTTGCCTCCCCCTGCACCCGCTCATAAACATCCACCGTACTGATCAAGATATACTGTCTGATCTTTCCTCCGAAATTGTCTAAAAACAGCCTGATGTCGCCCTTCTCATACGCGCAGAAGTCTACCACTACATCAAAGTCTTCCCTTATGTTCTGCCAAAGGGACGGCTCATGCCTGTCGCCCACGGTCTGTCTGACTCCAAGGGCCTCCATAGAATAAGTCCCCCTATTTACCACCATGATATCATGCTCTTTTGCCGTCTGCATCACAAACACTCTGCCGAAGAAGTAGCTGCCTCCGATTACCAATATCTTCATTTTCTCTCCGTTTCCGCACTGTTTTTGCGCATAACAAGTATTGTTATCTTCCGTCGGCCGAATTGAAAATGCGGTCCGGCTCCCCGGAATTCCGGTCGGTATACATGTCCAGAAGTCCCACCGTCTCCGTAGCAGGCCTGCCGTAGCTGCTGCAGCATTTATGGGACACTTCCTTTTCCACTTTCGAATTTTCGTCTATAACCACGCTCATCCGTAAAGCTCCCTTTTCCAATTCACTGTCCAAATGCTTCAAAATATCTTCCAGCATATTTTCGTCAACCGAATTGTCTCCGTTTCCATGGGTAAATTCACTCATACTCTCCTCCCGCATCTTTTCCGTATGATACCCTTCGTGAAATGCTCTTTTTCACACTTTCAGACATGCCGATGCCGACACAAACAATCAATGAATCGCTGCAAGTCTGGAAACATCGCGCCGGCGAATCTTCCAACTGCTTTAGCAGTTTGGGAAGAAGCTCTGCTCCGCAGAGCGTGAAATCACTTAGCGAGGTCTTTTCGAGCTTAGAGCGTATTTGAAAATTCATTCCCGCTTCATTATAATTGTATCATACTGCCCTTTATATTATAATAGTCTCGTAATGGTTCCCAGTCAACCTTTTCATGTTACTGTTCACTTCGTTCACGGCAACCTATGCACAGAAATCGCAAAACAGCGATTTCGCGCATGTCTGTCCCGGGTTTATCACGCAGAAACAGCGTGAAAACACCTCGCGGCGGCAGCGAGTGAACAGTCAACCTTTTCACCGCTGTATTTATCACACTTCCAGTCATGCCGCCATCGGTGGCACAAACACTTAATGAATTGGTGCAAGGCCGGAAGAACGCTGCTCTTGCGTTCTTCCAACTGCTTTAGCAGTTTGGGAGACTTAGCGTTTCTCTGCAAACAGCTCTTGCTGTGAGCGAAATAATTTACGAACAGGAAAGGAAACCCCTATGAAAACAAAATGTTTACTTTTTTCCTCTTTATCCATTCTGATTCTTACCTGCTGTGGTACGTCCGGCAGCACATATGCGGAAAATCCCGCGGCAGGCTCCTCCACTGCCGCGGTTCAGGAAGCAGACTCTCTGCCGGAGGATTCTCAGGCATCCGGCAGAGAATCCCTTGAAGCACCTCCCTCCGGCAGTTCCTCTTCCGGCACAGCGTCTCAGGAACACCCCGGCGCCACGGACACCGCGTCCCTCCCCGCTGCAGATGCGGCGGGTTCCTCACCGGATACGGCAGCCGACACAAATGCGGCATCCGGCACGGCGGACGGTGCCTCGGGCGCGGCAGACCACACTTTGCCACACCCCGGACAGGCTCCTGCGCCCGGCTCAGATCAGGCGGAAACCTTTACGGCGCTCCACGGAGCCTTGGCGGTGGACGGCTCCGATCTGGTGGATCAGAACGGAGATTCCGTCCGCCTTTACGGAATGTCCACCCACGGGATTACATGGTTTCCCCAATATGTCAACTACGACACCTTCCGCACCTTAAGGGATGACTGGAATACAAACTGCGTCCGGCTGGCCCTGTATACCGCAGAATATAACGGTTACAGCACCGGCGGCAGTCAGGAGGAATTGAAATCTTTGGTGAAGGACGGCATCGACTATGCCACGGATCTGGGAATGTATGTCATTGTGGACTGGCACATTTTAAGCGATCAGGATCCCAATGTGCACAAAGAGGATGCCATCGGCTTTTTCCGGGAAATATCCTCTCTTTATAAAGATTATACCAATGTTATATACGAAATCTGTAACGAGCCCAACGGCTATGCCACATGGGACAGCGTAAAGTCCTATGCCGGTGAAGTCATCCCCGTGATCCGTGAAAATGATGAGGATGCCGTGATTTTGGTAGGCACTCCCATGTGGTGTCAGAATATAGATCAGGCGGCGGACTCTCCGCTGGAATTCGACAATGTCATGTACACTCTGCATTTCTATGCCGCCACACATACCGATGAGCTGCGCAGCCGTTTAGAAAATGCCGTAGATGCCGGCCTGCCTGTATTCGTCAGCGAATTCGGCATGTGCGATGCCTCCGGAAACGGCGGAAATAATTTTGAACAGGCAGAGAAATGGATGGAGCTGCTCGATAAGTACAATATCAGCTTTATCTGCTGGAATCTTGCCAATAAGGCGGAGACCAGCAGCGTACTGAAATCCGGCTGTGAGAAAATTTCCGACTGGACGGAGGACGAATTAAGCGAATCCGGCCTCTGGATCCGGGAACGTTTCAAAATGTTTTAATGCTTGTATTACCTTTCATTCTTGTTTATAATTATTTTCAGGAAATTATTAAAGCGAACGGAGGATATGTATATGACAAATTTAGCTATGTTTTCACTTGAGGGCAAAACCGCTCTCGTAACCGGCGCTAACACGGGGCTGGGGCAAGGAATCTGTTTAGCGTATGCAAAAGCAGGCGCCAATGTAATCGGTGTTGCCAGAAGAAGCTGTCAGGAAACGGCGGACAAGATTGCCGCATTTGGCGGCAGCTTCAAAGAAATCATTGCCGATTTGTCGGATACCTCCGTAATCCCCAAAATCGCAGAGGAGGCGGATAAAGCATTCGGCCGTGTTGATATTCTGGTAAACAATGCAGGAATCATCAAAAGATGCGACGCTGCGGACGTAACGGAAGAAGATTGGGACGCTGTGATAAATATTAACGAAAAAATGGTATTTTTCCTGTGTCAAACCTTTGCAAAAAAATGGCTGGCTGACCAAAAGGGGGGCAAGATCATTAACATAGCCTCCATGCTCAGCTATCAGGGCGGCATCCGGGTCCCCGCCTATACCTCCAGCAAGAGTGCAATCATAGGCTTGACCAGAGGACTTGCCAACGAGTGGGCGCGCCATAATATCAATGTAAACGCCATTGCTCCCGGATATATGGAAACAAACAATACTCAAAATTTAAGAAGCGACGAGCAGCGAAGCGAGGAGATTCTTTCCCGCATCCCCGCCGGACGCTGGGGCACTCCCGAAGATATCGCCGGCGCGGCTATTTTCTTAGCCTCCGATGCGGCTGCATATGTTCATGGATTTACCCTCGCCGTAGACGGCGGCTGGCTGGCAAGATAATCCCGCCCCGTTGCGCAGACTCCATGATATCCGGCAAATATCCGACAAAACTCCGCGGAATCGTCTCTGCGGATGCATCCTCCGGTCAGGAATCGGAGGATGTGCCAACCTTCTGAAAAGCGATTCTCGGGCTTCCGTCTGCAAGGGTAATCCTGCCGCAGTATTGGAAGCCCCTTTTTTTCAGCAATCCCCGCATGGGCTTATTGTCTTCATGGGTATCAATACGGATATTTCCCGTCTGTTCCAAGGCCCAGTTGAGACAAAACGAAGCCACTCCCTTGGTTCCTTCCGCGGAGGCGATGCGGTGGACGACGGCATAAGGTTCTTCATTCAGCCAATGCCCGTCCCGGATTTCCCTGTAAGCAGGATCATCTTCTCCGGCAAAATAAAATACACCCAGAATCTTATCCCCCTCCACACATACATGGCACTTTCCTTCCCCAATATCCTGTTTTATAAGTTCAACGGGAGGATAACTGTCTTTCCATTGAGTGGCGTTGCCGTTCTCTGCCATAAATTTTCTGGCATAAGCGTATATCTCCAATATGCGATCCAATTCCTTTTCGGCTGCTTTCTTAATCTCCATATGTTACCTCTATACTGTGAAGCATCGTAGTATTCTGCCAGCCTCCCGTTCCGGGAGTGCCCGTATGCCAGATCAGAATCCCTCCGTAAGGATTCCCCTCCGCCTCCGCCTCCAATTCCACTTTGGGAAGATAGCCTTTCTCCGCTTTTGCTTCCGGCTGCAATACCGCCGTGACAGCGGATGCCCTGAGCTTATTTCCTTCTAATGTTATCTTTATCGTACAATCCGTAAGGAAGCAGGATGTCCTTTGCAGTTCGGTAAGCAGACGGCTCCTGCCGTCCCTGTATTCCACCAGTGCCATAGACACCGCATCGGAAGCTTCCTTGCTGCGGAGGACTCTCAAGCAATAACCGGTCAGTTTCCCGGTGTCGAATTTGATGCCGAAATCCATATATTGTCCTGCGCTGCCGAATCCCTGTCCTGCCGTCTTGGCAGGATCCGCCTTCACCGTCATACTCATATCTCCCACATGCTCTGCCACAGGAGTATAACGAAGTCTTGCCCCCTGCGTATTCTGGTACAGCCCTATCCCTATACTGCCGTTGCCAGTCCTGCCGTACTTCCATGCGGAATCCTTCCTCTCCATAGTCCAGCTGCCGAAAGAGGCAGAGTCCGCCTTGATATCTTCCGGTTTTGCGCAGTCGAGAGTCCAGCATCCCTTCCGGAGCCGTGCATCGTTCTCATCCGGCAGATCCGAAAAGTCCGTGAATAAATAATTTTTCTCCACTTCGTTTTTTCCCACAGGTTCCTCCATGATAACCGACACCGCCTCTCCTGAAAGGCTTCCCTTTACTCTAGGCCGTATAACTGCTTTTATATACTTCCCCTGATCCGCCGCATTCAAACGGTACGTTTTTAAAGGCCGGTTCAGCTTGGTTACGGCACAGAGTACTATCCCTTCCGGAACCATGGTTTCCTCCCATGCAGCCCCTTCCTCTCTATCCGCACGGCAGGTGCCGTCTTCGTCCGCACCGTCGCATCTGTACCAGCTGATTTCGGAGATATCCACCCTCTCTTGAGAAGAAAACTTATATTCCAATTGTACCGTTTTTTCCGTCTTTACCATACGCGGTTTTTCCGCAAATACCGGTGCCTGAATCAAATAAGGCTCCACCGTCACCGCCGCTGCCGCCTCCAAACCGCTCTCCGTGCAGGCACAAATCACAACCTCCCGTTCCTCCGGCTCGTGGCTGCAGCCTTCAATAACACAGGAAGCATCGGCATTCTGTGTTAATTTGACATATGGCTTATCTTCCGGACTGACGGAAAAATATACTTTCTCGTTACAAATTTCATACGAAAACAAATATGCCCTTGCCGTGAGCGTTACCGAAGATTCGCCGGAAACCACCGAATCCGAATCCGCCGAAAGCAAAAGCAACGTGGGAATTCCTGTCTTTCCTGCGCCCTCCGCCTGTTTCAGCACCTTCATGGGATCCCAGCCGTCACTTCCGCCCAAGAGATTTCCCACATTGGCACAAGGCTGTCCGTTTTGTTCAAACAAATACGCCTCCAGCGCCTTCTTCCCCTGAAGCTGTACGGTTTCCGCCGAATTCTCACCTCCGAGAACAATCTGCCGGCCGTTTTGACTCACATCATATTGGTAACATTTCAATGAAATTTCAGGATATTTCGTCCACCCCGTCTTTACGTTTTCATTGCTCTCATACCGGCAGCTAATCAGTGAGACAGGCCCTCCCTCTTTTGTCAGATACTGATGGCTTTCCCCGTCGCCGCTCTTAATCTTACTGCGGAACAGACAGTCAATGAACACCGCCCCCGTCCCTGTGGCCTGAAAAACGGGTCTGTTGCCGTAAAAATCAAAATCACAGCCTATATACACGGCATTCCCGTTCAATGCGTCATCCGTACTCTCAAAATGGCAGTTTTGATACAGCGCACGCCTTGCCCCGCAGACAGGCAAGAGATTGAGGCGGCTCACAAAACGGCAGTTTTGGGCATGAAGTTTTTCCCCTTGCTGCATCGCAAGCTGTGCCTGTGTAATTGTTTCCGTTCTTTTCGGATAATTCAGAGCGGGATTCAAGGGATATACCAAATCCACGCTGCAATAATTTCCTATGGTGAGATTGGATATGGACAGCTCTTCCACCCGAAAATGTATCATGGTATAATTTCCATTGCAGGCATGGGACTGCCCCCTGTTCCCGGCGATGACCACATCCTCCGGATTCTCGGATAATCCTATGATATTCAGCTTATTGCCGGTTATGTACATTCCGAAGGGAAGAGAATATCCCTCTCTTTTCTGCATGGTATCCATGGCTTTGGGATCATCCATCCAATAGACATTGGGCGCCAGATACACAGTCACCTGTTCCGTTCCGCTCTGGGACAGTTCCGAACCGCTAAACGCTTTATGAATATCATTATATACATGGGGTCTGGCGGCAGTCTCTTCCTCCGTCAAGCTGCCGTCCAATAAAATTACTCTCTCGCTAAGAATAATCGTTTCACTATTATATACAAATCCATTCTCCGCCCATCTTATCTTCCATTCCATATTTTTTCTACATGCCTTTCCGGTATATGCGTCTGTTTTACATGATATCCGAACATTTCTGCTACGCCCGACAATACACTTCCTCAAAGCTTTCCACCTTCATAGGTTTTGCAAAATAGTATCCCTGAAACATATCACAGCCCACTTTCATCAGAAACTCTACCTGCTCTTTCGTCTCAACACCTTCCGTTATCACTGGCATACCTAATTCCTTCGACATGGTGATAATATTTTTCAATATGGTGGTACTTCTCTTTACATTTTGAGTTTCCTGCAGGAAAATCATATCAATTTTCAAAATATCCGCATGGATATCTTTAAGCATTCCCAAGGAGGAATAGCCGCTGCCAAAATCATCTATCTCAATATCGTATCCCAGCGCATGTAAACCGTCCAATGTCTTCATATTTTCTTCTACATTTTCCATCAATGCGGATTCCGTGATTTCCAGCTTAAGCTTTTTTACATCAAAATCATACTTTTCCGAAATCTGCCGAAAGGTTTCGCAAATATTTAAATAGTAGAAATCCTTAGTGGATATATTCACGAAGATAGAAAATTTTTCCCGTCCAAGCTTTTTCCATTCTTCGAGCTTTTGGGCAGCGCTCTCCCACATATACAGGTCCAATTTATGAATCAATCCGGCTTTCTCCAGAGTGGGAATGAAAATACCGGGGCTGATCATCCCTTTTTCGGGATGAATCCAGCGCACCAGCGCCTCCGCACCTACAATGGCACCGTCGTTGGAAATCTGAGGCTGCAAAAACATGCAAAACTGTTTTTCCGCCATCGCCCTGTCAAGCTCACCCAGAACTTCCTTCTCCTTCATAATATGCTCCAGCAGCTCATCCTCATAGTAGCATATGGATTGCTCATAATTTCCCCGTATCGTATCAATGGCCATAATAGCTTTGTCGTACATAGTCCATATGGGTTCCTTCACGTCCTGAATTTCATAAACTCCCACATAGTAATGCAGTTTAAATGAGCTTACCAAATTAAGATTCTTAAGATCCTCTATCTGCTCCAGCACTTCCTGTTCGTTAAATCTGCGCTTTGGCATTAAAATACAGAATTTGTCAGCAAATATGCGTGCAATGACCGTACTCTCATCTAATGCCCTGTTAATCATTTCCGCCTGCGCAATCAGAAGCTTATCCCCGATCTCCGCTCCGTAAAGCTCGTTAACCAGCTTAAAATCTTTAATATTGGAGCATACCATATAATAAGGCTCCTCCACATGGGCAAGCAGCTTCTCCGCCGCCTCCTCGAAAGCATTTCTGTTCAACAGGCCGGTCAGCATATCATGGGTAATCCTGTATTGCTCCTCCCTGAATCTTTTGACTATTTCCGTGCGGTTCTCAAACTGAAAACAACAGCCAAGATTCCTCCCCTTTTCGTCCGAAAATCTCTGGTAAGTAACGTATATGTACTTCTTTTTATTGTCCCTTATAATGGTCTGCTCTTCCGCTATGACTGTCGAATAATCGTCTTGATGGGCCATCTCCCAATTCGATAAATACTCTTCCGCCAAGGCATGGATTTCTCCGTCACCGGGAAAAAATTTTCCCGCCGACCGATTCACTCCGATACATTTCCCGTTTTTGTCGTAGGCAATCACTCCCAGTACCGAATCTCCTATAACTGTTGCATATATTTTTTCAAGCAGCTCTCTGGGGGACGCGAACAATGTGAAATAGCAGATTGCTATTGCTATGAATGCATACAAAACCACGGAGTAGTCAAACTTAGTATCCCACACAGCACATAAAATATTTAATCCCACCACCGCCAAAGTCTGCACCAGAATCCCCCCGTATTTCTTTTTATATATAGAAGGTTCCTTGATAAAACGGTACAATAATATAAGCAGGCTGTATAGAACAATGGAATATACAAACAGTCGATGAATATAATGGGGTTGTTTAAAATGCACATTCCAGTAGCAGTCTCCCGCCATTCCCATCATCTCCGCTTCCAGTTCAAACATATGGCGGCAGCTTGGAAGGCGGTTCCAGTCCCGTGTATGCCGTGGCAAACAGCAGCAGGTTTACCACCAGCCAATCCGTGGAGAGAAAATAAAGCCCGTCCATAAAGACCACCAGTCCATAGTAATCGGGCGGAACCAGAAGAAAAGCTGTATAGCACGCTGCCGCTATGATAGCCGTCCAGATCAGTCGAACCACCTGACGACAGTTTTGCTCATCCCTTTTACCGGAAACAATAACGCAGGCAACCATAACCATAATAAGCAGTATCAGCAAAATCACCAATGACCAAAGCATATTTTTCTCCTTTGCACATACTGTTTTCAAACAGAAAAAAGAAATAATAAATACATTATAACGCAATAGGAACTTTTTGACAATATAAGAACTTTTCTTTTTGATTTTTTTGGTAAAATTGACGTTACTGTTTACTCCATGACCAGTAACTCATGCACAGAGACTGAAAAACAGCGGTTTCGCACACGGCTGTCCAAGGGATTATTCTAATCGCTTTGGTTCGATCACTCAATTAGAGCGTGAAAAGTAACAAATTGACAATTGGACAAAAAAAATCCTGCCGGAAACCCAACAGGATTCTCTGTCGATATTTTTTAATAATTCTGTGCACTCACCTCGAAATAGCTCCGGGGATGATTGCAGGCAGGACATACCTCGGGTGCCTTAGTGCCTACAACGATATGCCCGCAGTTACGGCATTCCCATACCTTTACCTCACTTTTTTCAAACACTGCCGCCGTCTCTATATTTTTGAGCAATGCGCGGTATCTCTCCTCATGATGCTTCTCAATGGCTCCTACCAGCCTGAACTTCTCTGCCAATTCCGGAAAGCCTTCCTGCTCCGCCGTCTTGGCAAATTCCTCATACATATCCGTCCACTCAAAGTTTTCGCCGCCTGCTGCCGCTTCGAGGTTTGCCTTGGTATCCCCGATGCCGCTCAGCTCCTTGAACCACATCTTTGCATGTTCCTTTTCATTTTCTGCCGTCTTTAAAAACAAGGAGGAAATCTGTTCATATCCTTCCTTTTTTGCAACGGATGCAAAGTAAGTGTACTTATTTCTGGCCTGTGATTCACCGGCAAATGCTGCCTCCAAATTCTTCTCTGTCTGTGTTCCCGAATACTTATTCATTACCTTGTCCTCCTGTTTTCGTTTCATTTTGTCACTGTTTTTCTTTTGACTCTATTTGAAAATGCTATATTCCCATTCGCTTTGCGGCTGCTTTTCCGTATTAATTTTCCGTCTAAACCTTCCTTTTCCGGATCCGGAAAATTATACCGATCCGGAAAGACGGCTTATAGAGGTTTAAAATCACTGGCCGGATGTTTACACCATGGACAGATAAAGTCCTCCGGCAGTCTGTCTCCTTCATAAATATATCCGCATACGGTGCAGATAAATCCCTTCTTTTTCTCCTCCGCCTTGGGAACGGTCTTGATATTCTTCTGATAATAGCCATATGTAACGGAAGGCTCCTCCGACAGTACGGCGCAATCAGTTACGTCGGCCAAAAACAATGTGTGCGTCCCTAAATCAACGGAAGAAACCACCTTGGCGGAGATGTAGGCATTGCATTCGTTTTCAATATATACTACTCCGTTCTCTGCCCTCCGGTATTCAACGGCTTCCAGCTTGTCGGTATCCGCACCGCTCTGAAATCCCCAATGCTTAAAGGTGTCAAACTTAGAACTTTCCGTCAAGATGGACACATTGAACACTCCGGTTCTTGTAATCATATCATGGGTATAATTGTTTTTATTCACTGCAACAGTGATTCTGTTCGGTTCCGTAGTCACCTGTGCCACCGTATTTACGATGCACCCGTTATCTTTTTCTCCTTCTTTTGCCGTCAAAAGAAACAATCCGTATGTCAGATTGTACATTGCTTTCTTGTCCATATATTCCTCCGCTTATAAAATTTTAAATGTACTGTAACAGCCATTTTGTGCCTGCTAAAGCATTTAACTCAATCAGTTTCACATATTCTTCCTTGGGATCCGTGCCGCAGTAAGCACATTTCATCGCTATTGTGCGGATCGACTCTCCGAAATGAGGATGCTTAGAGCCCAAATCCAGCAGCTGGTTCAATGTTATTTTGACAGGTCTGGAATCCAATACCCCATTGAAAACCACTTCCGCGGTGTTCACTTTGAAATCCTTGATATACATTTCCCGCCAATCGTCAAATCCACATCTTACGGTCTGTTTTTCCGTTTTGTACCACATACTGTCAGGGTTCTTTTTTTTGAGCACCTTATACCGGTCTCCGAATACTCTCATAAGCTCATCTCCATCATAAAATATATTTGAAGCATTCTAGTTTTATTTTACCACAAAGATGCCCTGCTTTCTACCTCTAAATAATAATTATGGCAAACGGCTTCTAGCTTTCTCCCATCTTCACCAGCTTAGCCGTTTCGGTCAAACGACCAAACGGCTTCTAGCTTTCTCCCATCTTCACCAGCTTAGCCGTTTGGTCGGCGGCAATGCAGGCATCCAGAATCTCCTCAATGTCACCGTTCATCACTTTATCCAGCTTGTAAATGGTAAGACCGATTCTATGGTCGGTTACTCGTCCCTGAGGGAAATTATAGGTGCGGATTTTCTCCGAACGATCCCCCGTACCGATCTGGCTTCTCCGCAGTTCGGCTTCCGCATCATGTCTCTGCTGCTGTTCGATATCATAGAGCTTAGCCTTCAGCAGCGCAAATGCCTTCGCCTTGTTCTGTATCTGTGACTTCTCCGTCTGGCTGTAAACCACTATGCCCGTGGGGTAATGAGTCAGGCGCACTGCGGAATCCGTGGTATTGACACACTGCCCGCCGTTTCCGGAAGCACGCATTACATCAATTCTGATGTCCTTCTCGTCAATAACGATATCAATATCGTCATCCACCTCGGGCATCACCGCCACCGATATGGTGGAGGTATGAATACGTCCGCCGCTCTCTGTCTCAGGAACGCGCTGTACGCGATGAACGCCGCTCTCGTATTTCATCCGGGAGTACGCGCCCTGACCGTTTATCATAAACTGGACTTCCTTCATGCCTCCGATACCGATTTCATCCACGTTCATGGTCTCTACCTTCCAGCGCCGGCTCTCCGCATAATGTACGTACATACGGTATATTTCCGCCGCAAACAGAGCCGCCTCGTCTCCGCCCGCACCGGCACGGATTTCTACAATTACATTCTTCTCGTCATTAGGATCCTTGGGCAGCAGCAGAATCTTAAGCTCCTGTTCCAGCTCCTCTATGCGCTTTCTGCTGTCATTCAGCGTCTCCTTGATCATCTCGCGCATCTCTTCGTCATTCTCCGCCTCCAGCATCTCCAGCGAATCTTCCACATCCTGTTTGCACTTCTTATATTCCGTATAAGCTTCCACAACGGGAGTCAGATCACTCTGCTCCTTCATCAGCTTGCGGAAGCGTTCTTGATTGTTGGCCACTGTAGGTTCATGCAGCTCACTCATTATCTCTTCGAAACGTATCAATAAATCATCTAATCTGTCAAACATTTATATACCCATCTGCGCGCTGCGGCGCGCACTCAAATCAAAAGCTGAATACGCATTTTTATTCAACCTTCCCGCCATGCCGCTTTGCGGCACAAACAATCGGTGCAAAACCAAAAGATCGCCGCTCTTGCGTTCTGCAATTCTCTCCGGCCTCCATGTCATTTAAAACGAACGCACGCCGGAAACCACTCTGTCCAGTCCCCCATAGTCCTTTACGACCCGGATCTCCCGAAAGCCCGCCTTCGATAGAAGTCCGCTGACCGCCTCACCCTGATCGTATCCGATTTCAAAGTACAGCATACCTCCCGGCTTCAAATAATTTCCGCATTGTTCCGTAATTTTCCGGTAAAAATACAGCCCGTCCCCACCGCCGTCCAATGCCTGCAAGGGTTCATGCTCTTTTACCTCCGGCATCAGAGTCTCAATAACGTTGCTGGGGATATAGGGCGGATTGGAAACGATCCTATCATATACTCCGTTGACCCCTTCGAATAAATCGCTTTTCAAAAAGCGTATCTGCCTGTCGGAAAGCAGCTTCTCCGCATTCTCCTCCGCCACGGCCAGCGCCCCTTCCGAAAGATCCACCCCCAGCCCGGTACAATCATTGGAATACCGGAGCAGGCTGATCAAGATACACCCAGAACCGGTACAAAGATCCAGAATATCCATGCCGTCATGCAGCTCTCTCAGCGCTTCCTCCACCAGTATCTCCGTGTCCTGTCTGGGAATCAGCACATTCTCATTCACTTTAAATTCCAAGCCCATAAAGTCCTGAACCCCCAGAACATATTGGAGGGGAATCCTTTCCCCACGGCGCTCCAGCAGATTCAGATAAGCCTCCTGCTCTTGCCGGGAGACTTCCCTGTCCCCATGAGCCAGCAAATCATTGCGGCAGGTTCCGCAAATATGCTCCAGAAGCAGTCTTGCGTCCAGCTCCGACTCGTCGATTCCCGCTTCCGCCAGAACTCTTTTCCCTCTTTCATAGCTTTCTTTGTACGTCATCTGTCCTTCGGTTCTCTCCTCAAATCGTTCTCGTCTTGTTACTGCCGACTCCGTTCACGGCAGCCTATGCACGGAAATCGCAAAAAGCGGTTTCACGTTTCGTTTTTGTCCATCCAAGACTCATCCACTTCATAGCCAAAGTTATCGTACAGATACTGCTTCCAGTCAAAAACGGCTTCCACGGCCGCAATGGCGACCTCCGCCATACTCTGATCCGGCTCCTTAGTAGTCATCTTCTGAATCCACATACCGGGAGCGGATATAATACGCACAAAAATATTGTCGCTGCGTCCCGCAAGCCGGATAATTTCATAGGAAATACCTGCCACCACTGGCATCAGCAGTATCCGCAGTATTACTCTCTGTGCCACGCCGTCCACTCTGATAAAGAAAAACAGAATGATACTCACGAAAAACACAAAAAAGATAAAGCTGGTGCCGCATCTTCTGTGCAGTCTTGAACTTCTCATCACATTATGCACCGTGAGCGGTCTGCCTTTTTCCACACAATTAATACATTTGTGTTCCGCCCCATGGTATTGGTACAGTCTCTTAATATCCTTCATGACACTGATACCCCACACATACAGGATAAAAATGAGAATGCGGATAACGCCTTCAATAATTGCCATCAGCGAAGCATTTCTCACATACCCTTTCAACAGAGACGCCAGAAAAAAAGGAAGCACCACAAAGATTCCCACTGCCATAATCACGGCAATGACAGTGACCAACGCATTCAAAAGCTTTTCACCGCCTCCGCCGTTCGGCTTTTGGTTCTGTTTCTCCCCCTCCTCTTCCTCGTAGAAGGATGCGGAATAGTTCAAGGCTCTCATGCCCAGAATCAAAGAATCCACAAAATTAAAAATACCGCGGATAAAGGGAATCTCTTTCACCTTACTGCCGTGAAGAACCCCTTGGTAATTTTCCAGTTCCACACTGATTTCACCGTTGGGTTTTCTCACCGCAACGGCATATTTTTCACTGTTTTTCATCATAATGCCTTCCAAAACGGCCTGTCCGCCGATTCCGGAATAACGGTTACATTTCCTTCTTGCCATTTTTGCTCCCATCTGATATACAAATCAGCCCAAAATTCCTCTCACATTACCGGACACGGGCCAAGGGTATATGTGCAAAGGAATTTGCTTTCCATGTGGTTAATATTTTCGTGCGGTCAAATACAAAAAAGGTTGAGATACAGCACCTCAACCTTCTCTGACTTCTTATTTAACGCCGTACTTTCTGTTGAACTTCTCAATACGTCCATCGGCTCTGGCTGTCTTCTGCTGGCCGGTGTAGAATGAGTGGCACTTGGAGCAGACTTCCACGTGGATCTCAGGCTTCGTTGAGCCGGTTACAAATGTGTTGCCGCAGTTGCAGGTTACGGTTGCCTGATAATACTGGGGATGGATACCTTCTTTCATTTCTTTCACCTCTTTATAATAATTGCCTGTATGTTTCGTTCTCATCCGCACTGCCTATGGAACCACAAACAGCGGTATTATTGTAACATACGGTTTGTACCCTTGCAAGTCTTTTTTTGATATCTTTTAGATAAATTTGTTCTTTTTTACCAGCTGGACAAATTCGTTATTATTCCGAGTCTTGGAAAACATGTCCAAAATACGATCCGTGGCCTCATCCGGCTTCAATCCGTTCAGTGCCTTCCTCATAATATTGATGGCTTCCAGCTCATCACTGTTCAATAACAGGTCTTCCCTTCTGGTGCTGGATTTGGACAAATCAATGGCAGGAAAGATCCTTTTCTCGGACAGCTTGCGGTCCAATACGATCTCCATATTGCCCGTCCCCTTAAACTCCTCATATACCACGTCATCCATCTTGCTTCCCGTTTCCACAAGGGCCGTGGCCAGAATCGTCAGGCTTCCTCCCTCCCGCATGTTTCTGGCGGCGCCGAAAAACCTTTTGGGCATATGCAGCGCGGCAGGATCCAAACCGCCGGACAAGGTACGTCCGCTGGGGGGCACTACCAAATTGTATGCTCTGGTAAGACGGGTAATGCTGTCAAGCAAAATAACTACTTCCTTTTTATGTTCCACCAGCCGCTTTGCACGTTCAATTACCATTTCGGCCACTCTTTTGTGATGCTCCGGCAGCTCGTCGAATGTGGAATAAATCACCTCCACATTATCCCCGACAATGGCTTCTTTGATATCCGTCACTTCCTCCGGACGCTCGTCTATCAGAAGAATCAGCATATGCATATTGGGTCCGGAGCGCAGAATGGATTTTGCCACTTCCTTCAACAGAGTCGTTTTACCGGCCTTGGGCGGGGACACGATCATACCTCTCTGTCCCTTTCCCACGGGGCTAACCAAATCCATAGCGCGCATGGCCACGCTGCATCCGGGAGTCTCCAGCCGGATCCTTTCGTTCGGGAAAACGGGGGTCATGTCCTCAAAATTCATTCTCTTGGCGGATTCTTCCAGAGTGTAACCGTTAATAGTACGGATAAACAACAGCGCGCTGAACTTTTCCTGCTGGGTTTTAATTCTCTTGTTTCCTTTTAAAATATCGCCGGTCTTCAGCCCGAAACGGCGGATCTGGCTGGGAGCCACATAGACATCGTTCTCTCCGGGCAGATAATTTTCACACCGGATAAACCCGTAGCCGTCCGGCATCACTTCCAAAATACCGCTGGCTTCCTCGCCGCTGTCCAGCTCTTTGGGATAATTCTTCTCGTCGTATACTTCCGTAATACGGGTCGGACGGGGAGCCTGCTGTACCGGCTCCGGACGGGAAACGTTGTCATTCCGCTGGCTGCTGCCGGCCTCGGCGCGGTAATTGCTCTCGTTCCGCACGCCCTGTACCGCGGCAGGTTCTGCTTTTCTGGGCGCGCTATGACGCACGGGCTCGCTCTTCGTTTCGCTTTTTCCCTCGCTCTTAGGGTCGCTTTTCGTTTCGGTCTTGGTGTCTTTTTTTACTTCGGTTTTAGTCTCGATATTTGTTTCGGTTTTTGCTTCGGTTTTTGTCTCGTCCAGCTGCTTTAGTCTCTCATCTTCCGCCAGCATAGCCGCCACCAGCTCGGCCTTTTTCATGGTAGACGTTCCTTTTAGTCCTCGTACCTTTGCAAGCTCCTTCAACTGTACAAGCGCTAACGATTCATATTTTTCTCTCATAAATTCCCTCCGATTTATAAAGCCGTAAAAACCATCCATAAATGTATTGTCTCAGATTCTTATGGTGGGGTCTGGCAAGATGTGTCATGGACGTGATTCCTTGACTTCATGATTGACGTATCATGTTCTTAGGAACATTATAATACAAAGCCATCAAAATAGGAAGCATTATTTTTATTTTCATCTCCACATACATATCGGGAGGTTAAGTTTCACTCGCTGCCGCCCCGAGACGTTTCCGCGCTTTTTGCGTATTCAAACCAAAGCGATTAGAATATTCCCTTGGACAGCCTTGCGCAAAACCGCTGTTTGCGGTTTCTGTGTATCTGCTGCCGT
>Ga0137308_101530_pt1 | contig 21684 bp, 12 predicted proteins | sample Inofrocosms_June_FD_97181 | JGI IMG/M metagenome (GOLD analysis project Ga0137308, IMG submission 97181) | Mouse cecal microbial communities from Vienna, Austria - N-Acetylneuraminic and N-Acetylglucosamine D2O microcosms_June | ecosystem: Host-associated > Mammals > Digestive system > Large... | reverse complement strand
CTGCCAGGCTATCCCCTGCTGCTATTCGCAATATCTCTATTATTTCAAATAGCAAGTCCAAGTTTTTCCTTCAGTTCTTCCGCGATTTCATACGCACTGTATTCCATGGGAATCTCATAGTCTTCCTCCGGGCTATGCTGGGAATCCCACACCTGTGCATAGAACGGGTTCTGCCTTGCCATCTTCGGGTAAGCCCAGGAATTCTTCATGCACTCTGGGCACCAGTGCCCTCCGTGAAGGACCGCGTTTACTGACATGCGGAACTCATGACCGGAAGCACATTTCCATTTTACCGGAGTATAGATATCTTTCGCTTCCATCTCCAGATACGCTCCTCCCCTGTACCGGGCAGCCTCTGCAAGTTCATCCGTTCCCAGGTTCTCAATCCCCTTTTCCTCATCATACCCATGGTTCAGATAGCTTTCCGTCTCATCCGGATGGTGCAGTTCAAATGCCTTTGCAGCATGCTTTTCTTCCAGGGAACCGAAAAATGCCTGTATCCATTTCGTTTCGTTGTTCTCCTCCATCCACACCGGTCCCATACGCTTCGCCGCGATTTCCTTGTTGTGGGCCTTCATGGCCGCCGCTCCCGGCATCATGGCCGCAATCATGGGGTTCGCCGTCATGCGCTCCATCTCGGCTTTTACAGCGCCCCAGTACACTTCACCCGGGATCTGCCTAAAATGCAGCTGCTCTTCCAGTTTGTTCGAATCCGTGTAATACTGCCCATGGAAATTGAAACGGGCCACATCCTGAGGGTCAAAGATATCCGTATATTTGATGCCCATGGGCACAAGCGACAGCTCGGCTAACTCCCATGTGGCGAAACGGTAATCCCTGCCGCTGCTTAAGTTGTACGCCTTACGCCAAAAGCTTTCATCCACCCAGTCCTCACACAGGTTCGCCATGCAGATGCCGGAATCCACGGATGTGCTCCATTCCAGAACGTTGTTGGCCGGCTGATGGAAGATGATCGGCTCTTCCCCCGCTCCGTCCGCACTGGGATGCTGCCCCGTCTGCCGTATGGACACCCAGTATTTCAGCCCGCTATCGAATACAGCCGCCTCGGAGAACACCTTGGACACCGCATAGTAGTCATGGATGGATGGGTTCATGGGATCGCCTACACGCCCGAAATGGACCGGCTCCAGACGGCTTCCCGTCATGGCAACCGTCCCCACATAGGCTAAATGCACTTTATCTGGGCAGGGCTGTTCCCTAATCGCCTTGATAATGTTCAGGGTGGAGCCGATGTTAGTGCGCAGGGTCTGTTCCGGATATTTGTCCGCCGCAGGGGATACCATAGCGCCGATATGGAGTACATAGTCGCTGCCGTCCACACATCTCTTAATGGTATCATAATCTGCCATGTCACCCCACACAACTTCCAGGGAGGGACACATGTATTTCTTCAGGAGCTTCTTATTCTTCTCCGAAGGCCTTGCCAGAATCCGCACCTGAAAACGGTTGTTACGGGACAAAAGCTGCTGCATGGTCTGCTGCCCCATAATGCCCGTGGCTCCGGTAAGGAAAACCAGCTTTTTAGGCTTTGATACATAAGCATGTTCCTCCGGCTGGTCGAATTTCAGGGCTGCGTCAAATGCTTCCCTGGTGGCGTTGATGGCGCGCCTGGCCATTCCCGCGTCTCCGATCTCGTAATATCCGATTTTCTTTTCCCGACACGCCTTTTTAAGCGTACTTCCGTCCCTCTTTACCGCGCCCACTGCCATTACCGCATAGTCGCAGGGGTATTCCACTGTCCCGCCGTCCTTTTCTCCAACTACAGCTCCATCTTTGATTTCTGTCACTTTGACATTGGTTACGGGATTGATGCCCGCCCCATAAATGCTCTCCGTGACGCAGATCTTCCGGGTGCTTCCCATGTCCGCACAGAAAGCGTTCATCATTTCAAGTACCGTGACCCTGGCTCCTTTTTCCGCCAAGTATTCCGCTGTTTCCATACCCACCATACCACCGCCGATTACCACCGCACTGACGGCACCGGCTATGTCCGTTTTCCCGTTCAGGACGTCATGGGAATCCACCACGAAATCCCTGTCATTTCCCGGGATTCTGGGGATAACGGGTGTCGCCCCGATAGCATTGATGAACGTATGGGGCATGATCTGCGCAATCAGCTCCGGCGTCACTGTGGTGTTCATGCGGATATCCACACCCAGGCGTTTCGCCTTTTCGCCCATAGCTGTTACTGCGTTTTTCATCTCCGCTTTCCTGGGTGCTTCCCCAGCGGTCAAAAACTGCCCTCCCAGGCTGTCGGATGCCTCGCACAGGATAGGGTTGTGGCCTCTTTGCTTTAAGATAATAGCAGCCTCCAGCCCTCCGATTCCGCCCCCGGCTATGAGCACAGTCTCCGATTTCCCGACAGGCGTTATCCTGCATTCCTCCTCCCGCCCCAATGCAGGGTTCCTCAGGCATGTAATACAGGGAGAATCCGTATTTTCAAATCCATCGTAGCATCCCTGGTTACATCCCACACAGTAATCAATATCCTGGACACGGCCCTCCCTTGCCTTATTGCAGAATTCCGGATCTGCCAGCTGGGCCCGGCCCATGACCACCATGTCAACCTTGTCTTCCTCCAGAATCTGCTCTGCCAGCTCCGCTGTATTAATCCTTCCCACTCCGATGGTGAGCATTTCTGTCTCTTTCCGAATCCTTGCAGCGTTGTCGATATTGAAGGCTTTGGGAATGTCAACCGGGGGCACTTCGTATTTCAAGCCTGCGGAGAGAATATTCCCCCGGGAAATATCCAGCACATCCACACCTGCCTCCCCTGCCAGCTTACAGAAATCGATAATCTCCTCTATGTTCAACCCGCCCTCCAGGTAATCGTCATGGGCGTCAATCCTCATGAACATTGGCATGTCCTCGGGTATATTGGCACGGATTTCCCGGATGCACATAAGTGGAAATCTGGCACGGTTTTCAAAGGTGCCTCCATATTCATCCGTCCTGCGGTTGATTCCGCCGGATAAAAAGGAATGGGGCAGATAATTATGGGCGCAGTGAAATTCCACGCAGTCAAATCCTGCCTTTACCGCCCTTGCAGCTGCTTTTCCGAAACACACAGCTATCTCCTCAATCTGCTCAACGGTAATGCCGGGAATGGTCATCTGGGGGCTCACTGGCATATCGCTTGCCACCAGAATCTGCGCCGTTTGATCCATACCTACTGCAAGGCTTCCCTGCCAGAGCTGCAGCCCGACCTTTCCGCCCTCTGCGTGGATGGCATCCGTCAGGCTTTTCATGCCCGGGATATAGGCATCCTCACTGATGGACAGGAATCCCCTCGGCGCACTGGGACTGTGTACGCTACAGACCTCGATGATATTCAATCCACAGCCGCCTTTCACCCGTGCCAGATGATAATTAATCAGCTGGGGGGTGACGAAGCTTGCCTTTCCGGCAAATTTCGTCCCCATAGCCGGCAGGATTACCCTGTTTTTCAGTTCCATTCCTTTGATTTTTATAGGGCTGAATAATTTTTCGAACATATAGAGTCTCCTTTTCGTTTGTATGTGCCCTGAATTAAATTTTCATGGGCTTTTACACATTCCACAAATGCTCTGTTACAAAGCTGTGTACAGAAAGGGAGCCTGTCTGCAAATAGACATGCTCCCCCTTCCTTATCCATCCTGCCTTATCTGCATTGTCTCTTCTGCAGACCATCCGGCGTTACATCTTCCACAGGATTCCCCAGTACCCTACCTGCTGTTATACCTGTCGTAGATATCCTGATAAATCTGTCTGCATTCTTCCACGCCCAGATCATTCATCTGCTCCACGAACGCGGCAAATGTCTCCTCATTGAGTTCCTCCGTCCCCATAATGAATTTGGGAACCATGGAATTCAGATAATCACTGTAGCCAGTATATTTGCTGGTCAGGACGGCGCTTTCCTCCGGGGTGCCGCCTGCTGCTGCCGGGAAGTTATTGGCGGTGCCGTACTTTTTCCATACGCTGTCACAGTACTGCTCATGCTCAGGCGCGGCATGGTTGGCATAGCTGTTCAGATGCAGTCCCGGAAGCCTCATTCCGTTAAAGGAATTCATCTCCAGCGTCTCCTCTGTGGCTCCTGTAACAAAAAGGTAATTTTTATGGAAAGTCCCTTCCTCATCAAAATAGTAAGTTCCCTCCGTCACACCTTTCTCCTGATACAAAGGAACCTCCGCAGCGCCCATATCAGCGGAAAAGCCATAAGATACCAGCATGGCGCCCTCCTCCGTATACATATAGTCCGCTATGGTCATAAAGAGGATCATATTCTCCTCACTGCAGGAAGAGGAAATCGCCCAGCCGCCCTGGTTCGGGTTCGCCCTCTCGGAGGCAAGCCCCAGGGTTCCGGAATAAGATCCGCTCTGTCCGTTTGCGGTATCCAGCGGAGAAGCAACCGGCTGCACATCCACGAACAGATTATAATCCGGCAGGGACATCTGGTCATTCACCTGACTGGCCATTCCAAACCAGATACCTGAGGAACAGCCATAGGTCAGCGCCGTATTGGGCAGATAGAACAGGTCATTTGTCCTGCTGGCGAAATCCTGATAAATCCAACCTTTCTCATACCACTCGCGCATTTTCACCAGATAATTGTAGAATTCCTGACTGGTGGGGCCATATACCACCTGACCGTCCTTTACCATAAAAGCTCCCGAAGTGCCAAAGCCATTCAGAATTTCTCCGGTGGCAAAGTATCCCTGATAAGGCAGAATCAGGCCGGCATATTCCGGCATCTGTGCCGCGTCGAAATACTGCTTCATCAGATCCAGCATGTATTCCCAGTCTTCCACCGTGGTGGGTTCCGCTTCCCCGCTGGGAAATGCCACATTCCCTCCGGTCATGGTCTCCAGGATATCCTTTCTGTATACCATGCCGCCCCACATCAGAGAAGATTCATCACAGGCCAGCGAAGAGATGGTCAGAAGATGCCCCTCTTCGTCATACAGCGCTTTCCGGATATCCTCGTTGTCCGGGTCATTCAGGAATGCATAATAATTCGGCATATAGGTTTCCGCGTAGGGAGCCAGATCCCGGATAACCCCATCCGCAAACAAAGTCGAAGTGCTGTCCTGAGAATATGTAACCTCAAATACATCCGTGTATTCTCCCGTACCCAGCATCAGATTGAACTGATCCTGCTCGCTCCCCATGGGAGGCTGCTGAAATTTCAGCGTACAATTGAACTTTTCATTCAGATATTGTACTACAGGATTTTCATCATAGCTGCTGTAATACTTATAATCATCCGGATAAAGCCATGCCGTAATGGTCTTGTTCTGAGATGAATCCTCCCCCTGGGACGAAGCGTCTGCCTCTGTCCCTGCATTTTCGGAACTGTCCTGATTTTGGGAATCGCCCTGATTTTGGGAATCGTCCTGATTATCCCCTCCTCCGCAGCCGGTGAACACTGTGGCTGTCATGGATACCATAAGTAATAAAGCAATTATTTTCTTTTTCATAAGCCCTCCTTGTTTTATTGAGTTTATGGATGTTGATAGAAACTTAATAACGATATGACAACTATAAATGTTTTTTTCCTTTCATTCTTGTAATCTGGTGCGCTTTTTGGTAAAATTTAATCAAATGATAGAAATTAATTTGTAATATAAATGTGCCTGAAAGGAATGTATTATGAATCAAACCTATTTTGAAGATTTCTGCAGTGTGTTCTATCAGCTCACCAACTGCCCCATCCACCTGCTCTCGGAAAAGCAGGTCGTCCTCTCCCTGCCCGAGCCTCCGTTCCCCTTTGCCGAGCATCACAGAGACCGCCTGTTCTCCTCAGAACAGCCCATCAACTGTATTATTTCCGAGTCCCACCTGTCCTATGGGTTGGTGAAAAGCAGAAGCTCCTCCTGGCATATCATCCTGGGTCCTTATGCCTGCCATGAGTGTACCCAAATGGATATCATGAATATCATGAAAGAGTACACGATTCCCGCCTCCTGTTCGGCACAGATAACGGATTATTTTTCTTCTCTGGGCAACGGCATTTTCGCCTATTTCAAAGTCATGCTCTCCATGGTCGATTTCATTCTGAACCAGAGGAAATCAGATGTAGACAAATATCTGCCCTTTGTCTCAGAATTCCATCTGCGGAAGATAGCCGGACAGCATACCGCTGCCATGATGGATGTAAAAGAAAACCAGTCCCTCCACAATACTTATCAGCTGGAACAGATCACCTTAAAAAAGATAGAAGACGGGGATCTGACTTTTTTCCAGCCTCCTGCTCAGCCTGTTCCCAACCTTGTCATCGGAAAGATTGCCGACAGCAGCCTCAGACAGTCTAAAAACCTTTTTATCGTAACCGCCACCCTGTACACCAGAGCCGCCATCCGGGGAGGTCTGCCCATTGAAGAAGCTTTCCAGCTCAGCGACCAGTATATTCAGGCCATGGAGAAAATGTTATCGCAGGACAATATCGAGTGGCTGCAGCAGACAATGGCCTTTGACTTCACCGAAAGGGTGGCAGCCTCTAAAATCCCCTCCGACATCGCCCCTGAAATCTATCATGCCCTGCAATATATACAGCTCCACACCAATTGCAGCATCTCCGTCCAGGATGTAGCGGACGCCGTAGGCTGCAACAGGAGCAGTCTCTCCAGACGCTTCAAGGCGGCGCTCGGTTTTGACATGAGCAGCTTTATCATGCGCTGCAAGCTGGAAGAAGCCAAGAGCCTTCTGGTCTTTTCAGATAAGTCTTTAAGCGATATCAGCGCTTACCTGTGCTTCTCCAGCCAGTCCTATTTCAACAATGTATTCAAACAGAAATTCCGTATGACCCCGAAAGAGTACCGGATGAAGAACAAAAAATGCCCCCCCGCTTCCGAATAACGCTTTCCAGGGATGTCACCCAATGGCGCAAGCTTCTGTCAACCCTTTACTCCTCCCAGAGTAGCCCCTGTCACGAAATACTTCTGTGCAAACGGATAGACACAGAGGATTGGCAAAGTACCCACCACCGTCACACAGTATTTCACCAGATTGTTGGTGAAATCCGCCTTCGCCATGGCATCGGAACCCATCAGGACCTTGGAAGAGTCATTCTGAATCAGAATCTCGCGCATAATCAGCTGCAAGGGCCACAGTTCCCGCTCCGCCGGCAGGTAGATGGATGCGGGATACCAGGAGTTCCACTGCATCACGATTGTGAACATCACAATCACTGCAATATTCGCCTTGACCAGCGGCACCAGAATCCGGAACAGAATGGTCAACGGTCCGGCGCCGTCCAGCTTGGCGGATTCCTCATAGCTGGAGGACAACTGCTCGAATGCCGATTTCATCATGGTTATGTAAAACGCGTTCATCAGCCCGGGAATTAGCATGACCCACCTGGTATTCAGCATTCCCAGAGAACGGATCACCATATATCCCGGAATCAGGCCGCCGTTGAACATCATGGTAAAGAGAATGAACAACATCAGCGGCGTGGCAAGCTTGAAGCTTTTGCGGCTCACCAGATATCCTGCTATCAGTGTGCACAAGGTTCCCATCACTGCATGCCATGCCACATAAAAAAGTGTATTGGCATACCCCACCAGAATGCTTTTATTTTGGAATACAATCTCATATCCTTTCCAGGTGATATCCCCCAGAGGCTTCCACAAAATACCGGACGTCCCCATCAGCAACCTGGGATTGCTGACGGATGCCATCAGCACATGCCAGATGGGTGCGATACAGGCTACGGCAAACAATGCCATGAATCCGTAATTGAAGATATTAAAGATTATCCGACTGGGTGTATTCTTTTCAATCATTGCTTTATCCCCTTTCTACACAATCGAGTTATCCGTCATCTTCTTGCTGACGTAATTGGAGCCAAGCAGCAGGATTGTCCCCACTACAGAATTAAACAATCCCACCGCAGCGGAATATCCATACTGCATCTTTTCGATACCCATGCGCTGTACGTGGGTTGCAATGACATCCGCCGTCTCATAGATACTGGCGTTGTACAGAAGCAGAATCTTGTCGCTTCCCACCTGCAGGATCATGCCGCATTTCAACACCAGCATAGTGACGATGGCCGGCATGATTCCCGGAATCGTAATATGCCAGGCCCGCTTCAGTCTCCCCGCTCCGTCTATGGCCGCCGCCTCGTGCAGCTCCTGGCTCACGGATGTAATGGATGACACGAAGAAAATAGCGCCGTACCCTAAGCCCTGCCAGATATCCGTAATCAGGTTCAACCCCCAGAAATACTTCGGATTCTGCAGCAGATTCTCCCGTTTGATATGGAACACATTCACCATAAAATCCGTAAACAGGCCGTTGGTGGCGCAGAATTCAATAATCAGCCCGGCGATTACCACCATGGACACGAAGTAGGGAAGATAGTGGATGGTCTGCACCGTTTTCTTAAAAAATCTGGCGTGAATTTCATTCAACAGCAGCGCATACACCACGGTCAGCGGGAAACCAATCACCAGGCCCAATAAACTAATCACCAGCGTATTGCGCAGAATCGTCAGGAAATTCGGCCCTGTAAAAAAGTCCGTAAAATTCTTCAATCCCACCCATGTGCTGCGCAGAAAACCCAATGTGGGCTTAAAGTCTTCAAATGCCATGACCAGCCCGAACATGGGCAGATAACTGAAAATGAAAAAATACAGAAAAATGGGAACCACCAGGATATATAACCACTTGTTCATAAGGAAATCCTGTTTCCATGTGCGGTGTTCCTTACTTTTTGTTTTTTGCTTTGCAGACATAAAAAACCTCCCTTTCCGATTCGTAATCTCATTAATGGATTATCTCCATCTGTATAAGAACAGAATATCGGAAAGGGAGAATTTTTTCTTGTAATCTTATGATGTTTTTGTTAATTTTGTGCTTTTTTCAAATGTTTCTTCCCTTCTTCTCCTTTTTCTTAAGCCCCGACAGCATTCCCTGCTTTCTCCGCAAACTCAATTGCTCTCTTCAGTGTCTTCTGCGCCTCCGGCATCATGGGCAGCGTCGCATATGCATGACATATTCCTTTTACAATGTCAATTTCCACCGGATGCCCCTCTTTTTTCAGCTTATGATACAGAGAAAGCGAGTCGTCATAGAGCACTTCACAATCGGAAACCGCAAGAAATACCGGCGGCATTCCCTGATAGGTCCCATAATAAGGGGAGACATATGGATGGGCCATCAACTCCCTTGGCGGATTCGCCTCCCCGAATAAAGCAACATTCTGTCTCGGGCAGAACAATGTGTTCTTCAGCATATAGTCCTTTTTTACATTTCCATGGTGGCTTTGCAGATCATCCGCCTGATTTGTAATCGGCGAAAAGGCACAGACTGCTTTGGGCATGATTTTGCTTTCATCACGGGCTCTCAGCGCAACCGACAGCACTAACAGGCCTCCGGCACTGCCGCCCATCAGCACAACCTTACTCATGTCATATCCCGATTTTATTATGCTTTCGTATACGGTCATGCAATCGTCAATCTGTGCCGGCCATTTGTTTTCCGGTGCCAGCCGATAGTCGCTTGCAAGAACCGTAAAGCCAAATTTTTCAGCCAGATAATATGTGCATGCGCGGCTCTCCATCGCCGAACCGGTTGTACATCCGCCCCCATGAATATACCATATCACCTTGTCTTTATCCGCATTTATCGGAGCAATGATTTCACCGTTCACTCCGTCAAAATCTTTCTGCTGCACAATTATGTTTGCGGGTTGTCTGGGAAGTTCGCGGGCTCTGTTTTGTTCCCTCTCCTTTTCATAATCATGCACTGCGTTAATATCCTCTGCGGGCATACTCTTAAATATTTGATTTAAGAATCTTGCCTGAACACTAAGCATATTTCACCCTCCTACAACCATCCTTTTGATGCAATACCCAAATATTTGTTTGCCTCGTGCAGCTTCTGCAGCGACATCTAAGCCTGTACTATGAAGCACCCGTTGCCAAGCGCCTGTTCGCTTCCGTCCGGCAGCACCAGGACAGCTTCTGTGTTTGCCGGAATTATCCCGGAAACGCAGATTTTCTCCACACTTTCTCCAGATTTCCCTTCTGTTTTCTTCTCCCACCTGACCCGAATCAGCCCTTTCGGGCTTCTGTGCTCCGCCTCCGCCCATACAAGCCCGCAGCCATACAGGGGCGCTATGCGGATTTTGTCATAGGCAGTGCCCGCATTCCGGATTCCGGCAATGTAGCGGTAGAGGAAATCCCCCACACAACCGAAAGCATAGTGGTTAAAGGAACATTTGTCCACCTTCCCGTCCTCCCGGATGGCATCCCAGTTTTCCCAGACAGTGGTGGCGCCATGTTCAATCTCATAGAGCCAAGAAGGGCATTTCGTCTGCCACAGTATCTTCCGCGCCGTCTCCTCATACCCGTAATCGCACAGTATATCCAACAGGTACGGCACGGACATGAAGCCGGTATCCAAGCGACAGCCGTTCTGCCGGATCAGTTCATTCAGGTTTTGGGCCAGGACAGGCTCCATCTCATCGGGAACCATGTGATGCTTTAAGGCAAGTATATAATTTCCCTGCATTTCCTGCCGCACTCTGCCATCCCTGTCCACGTACTCTTCATAAAAGGCTTCCCTCACCCTCTCTGCGTATGCATGGGATTCGGCCGCTTTCTCCAGATACCCGAGAAGTTCTGACACTTCGGCAAACATATCCGCGTCCGCCGCCAGAAGCGCGGTATCCACGTAGTTCATGGTCAGAAATGAAGAAGCCGGTCCGTCCGAAAATCCTTCCGCGTTCTTCACGCTGGGTACCAGCCAGTCCCCGAAATGAAACCCTGTATTGATCAGATAGTGCTGATTGTCCTGTTGTCGTTCGCTCATGGATGCAAACTCTTCCTCTGTCATCGCCCCCACGGGGTTGGACGTGGGAAGTTCATAGGCGCTCTTTCTCATCGCCTCCATCCATTTCTCCATAGCCGGATAATTTTCCTCCAGGACGCGGATATCTCCTTTTAAATGGTACAGCTGCAACGGAAGTGTCAGGATCACGTCACCCCAGCCCAGGGAACCTGCCATGGTCTGCTGGACATAATTTTTGATCAGGGGCACCGTGTTAAGCACATGCCCCTCCTTCGTCTGTTCCAGGCGGATGCTTTTCAGCCAATCTTCATAAAATGCCGTCATATCCTGATTGAAGAGCGCAGTTGCCCCGTATACCACCACGTCCCCGGTCCATCCCGCCTTTTCCCTGGTAGGGCAGTCCGTGGGAATGGTGATATTGTTGGAGCGCTGGCTCCAGTATATATTGTGCTGTAATTGGTTCAGCCGTTCGTCCGAGCAGGAGAAAGACCCTGTCACCGGATTCTCCGTGCTGACCGCAAGGGCCGTTAACCGTTCCGCCCTCCAATCCTGTCCGCCCTTTACCCGCACATAGCGGAATCCATGATATGTAAACTGCGGAGAGAAGACTTCCTCACCGGTTCCGGCACAGATATAGCGGTCTTTCTGCGCCCTGGTCTCATCCCCCTCAAAGGCATAGGTGAAATTTCCTTCCCTGTCCAGTACCTCGCCGTGTTCAAAGGTAATCTCCTCCCCCGGCTGTCCCTGAATCCGTACCCGGATGACTCCGGCCATATTCTGTCCGAAATCCACCAGGGTATCTCCGTTAGGGGCTGTCCACAGTCTCCGGGCCGGAATTTCGGCGAAAACCTTTGCCAGGGGCGAGCATTGGGCCTCCACTCCCCGGACAGGTTCCTGTCTCTGCCGGACGTCTTTCCACCCATGGGCATCATAGGCGCATAGAGAGGGTTCTCCGTCTTCCCTCCTGCCGTCCACCGCCTGGCCGAAGAACAGGTCTGCCATGCGAATGGGCCCGTCAAAGGAATAGCGCCATGATTCATCGGAACATAAAACTGTCCTCGCGCCATCCTCATATTCCATCTCCAACTGCAGCAACAGGCCCGGCACCTCGCCATATTCACAGCCTCTTCCAAGAGCAATCTTCCCCTTGTACCAGCCGTCCGCAATCGTGACGGCTATGGCATTCTCCCCGCCCTGTAAGAGCTCCTCTACCGGGAACACCTGGTATTTCAATCGCTTTTCATAAGTGGTAAAGCCTGGATTTAGCAGGGAGTCCGTCACCGGTTTTCCGTTTATTTTTGCTTCATAAATACCATGGGCCGTGATATAGAGCCTGGCACGGACGACTTTCTTTTCCAGGCGGAATTCCCTGCGCATCCGTACCGGCGGGTCATAGGGCTCCAGGGGCTGTGCGCGCAGGTTTTCCGTATCGGATATCATCTGCGGGTTCTCCCCCCGCATCATTGCGCCAAGGAAATCCCTCCAGGCCTTTTCCGCTTCCTCCAGCGGGTTCTTTTCCAGCTGGGGCAGGGGATCCGGCTCAATCCACTTCGCTTTCCATTCCTCCCACTGCAGAAATGCAACCTCGAAAAATTCCTGTCCGCCTTTTACTTCCTTTCCCTCCCGGTCCCATGCCGTAATCTCATAGCGGTATCTTTGCTTTGGCTCAAGGGGCTGTCCGGCGTATTCTATGTCTGTGGTATTTGTACCCGCTGTTTTCCCGCTGTCCCAGACGATTGTTCCGTCTTCTTTCTGCACGGTAATCCGGTATGCACTCTGGAATACATTGTTTTCCTCTGCGCTCCATTCCCAGGAAAATCTCGGTTTCTGTGTAGTGACCGCCAGCGGCCTGTACATGTGCTCACATTGGATATTACTGATCTGATACATATGTTTTCTCCTATTTCCGTTCCGTATCTTACTGCATCTGAGCCATCATGTCACCTATCTGTGCCATCGCCTGGGGGTCATTGTTTGCCGCGCCCACCGCAGCCTGCATCAACGCAAGAGGCGTGGCTCCTCCCCCCTGCTGTACGAGCCGAATCAGCGGCGTGTTGAACACGATGCTGATGGTAAAGAGATACTCAGGACTGTTTTCGTCGCCGCCGCTGCTTTGCAGGATTCCCCCTTTCATCCCCTCCATAATCTGCTGTACAACCGGATTTTCTTTCATGTCATTGAAAGTATTCAGCAGAGTGAATTCGCCCGGCTTTTCCAGTTCAAAGGGCTTGATTTCTTTCCCGTATATGCTCTCAAAATCCGAGACAGAAGGCTTCCCTGCAGGACGGATATACCACTGGGGTATCCCCTCATATCCCAGGGTGTCCACGGTTCCCTGCACCTTGATATCTTGGAGCAGCCTGATGTCAGCACTGGAAGTTCCCACCTGAATCTGATACTGGCCAGTCAGCACCTCCCATTTCCCGGTTTTCACATCAAAATGGGCAAAAGCTCTCCTGTTCAGCGCCACCGCCACTTCCTTTTCCTCTCCGGCCTCCAGATATATTTTGCAGAAGCCTTTCAGCTCCTTTTCTGCCTTGAAGATATCCGGAGTCCGGTCTGACACGTAAACCTGTACCACTTCCGCACCTGCCCTGCTGCCTGTATTTTTCACTTTACAGGAAACTGTCAGTTCCCTGTCCTCTTCTGACAGATTGTGCCGAAAACCTCCATCCACTGTATTTCCGCCGGTTTTTATTCTGAAATCCGAAAGGACAAACTGTGTATAGCTCATTCCGTATCCGAAAGGGAACTGCACCGGTATTCCTGCTTTATTATAATAGCGGTAGCCTACATAAATGCTTTCCGCATATTCCACCTGTCTTGAATTGATGCCGAATGTGTCTGATGAAGAACAGTCCTTGTAGGAAACCGGGTAGGTCTCCGCCAGCTTGCCGCTGGGATTTGCGTCACCATACAGCAGCGCCGCTCCCGCTTCCCCCACTGCCTGCCCGCCAAGATACAGGTTCAGGACCGCTTTTGCGTCCTCAAGCCAGGGCATTTCCACAGGGCTTCCTCCCATCAAAACTACAACCACGTTGGGATTCACCTTCGCTGCCTCGGTTATCAGCTCACAATGGCTCTCCGGCATAGACATGTGTTCCCTGTCATAGCCCTCGGACTCATAGGAATCCGGAAGCCCCACCACCAGGACTACCACGTCTGCTGCTTTTGCACCTTCAATTGCTTTTTGAAGTTCATCTGCATTCCTGTCTCCATTGAGGTCATAAGCGGGATAATACGAAACTACATCTGCTTCATCTGACGCAGTCACTTCATCTCTGACATCTCCCCCATCTGTGACACACGCTTCACATGCGGCTTCCATGGCAGCCCGCAGTCCAGAAAGCTTCGTGGGATTGATATGGGAGGAACCGGCGCCCTGGTAGCGAACCGTCTCCGCCATGGCACCGCACAGAGCGACCTTCTCCGTTTTCTTTAAAGGCAGAATACCCCCCTCATTTTTCAGCAGGACAGCGCTCTCCTCCGCGATTTTCTTCGCCAGGCTGTGATGCGCCTCCTCATTAAGGGGATACGCTTTCGGAAGAGCGTTCCGAGTTTCCTGCGCTTTCCATGCCAACCTGATAATCCGCTCTACACAGGCATCAATATCAGCCTCCGAAAGCCTCCCTTCCTCCACGGCACACTTTACTTCCTTATCAAACATGCCGCAGCTGCTTGGCATTTCCAGGTCGCAGCCCGCCTGGAAAGCTTTTATGCGGTCATTCATGGCGCCCCAGTCCGTGACCACCAGCCCCTGGAATCCCCACTCATCCCGCAAGATATCTGTAAGCAGCTTTTTGCTGTCACTGGAAAAGGTTCCGTTTATTTTATTGTAGGAGCACATCACGGTATCCGGCTGGCTTTCCCGGACTGCCATCTCAAAAGCAGGCAGGTAGATTTCCCGCAGAGCCCGCTCGTCCACCATGCTGTCCCCCATCATACGATCCTGCTCCTGATTGTTTGCCGCATAATGCTTTAGGCTTGTACCCACGCCCTTGCTCTGGACGCCCTGAATCCATTTCGTTCCCATCACTCCCGCCAGATAAGGATCCTCACTGAAATATTCAAAATTGCGCCCGCAGAGAGGATTGCGCTTCATGCACACTCCCGGTCCCAGGACTACGTCCACGCCATAGTGCAGCGCCTCCTCGCCAATCGCCTCCCCCATCCTACGCAACAGCTCAGGGTTCCAAGATGCCGCACTGGCAGAGGCAGTAGGAAAGCAGGTGGATTTCTCGCTCCGGTTGATTCCCAGATGGTCTGACTCTCCTTTCTGAGTCCGTAATCCGTGAGGGCCATCGGACATGAAAAAGGCAGGAATCCCATACTGCTCCATGCGCTCAGATTCCCAGAAATTCGCTCCGGAACAGAGCTTGATTTTATCTTCCAGTGTCATTTTTCTGATTACATCTTTAATGTTGTCCATTCATTCTTCCTCCTAACTTTTTTATCTCCTTGAAACATTACGTCTGTTTGTTCAAAGCGTCTAATACTGTTTTAAAGATTTCAATTCCTCCCGCAGGCATAGCTGCCGTCAATTCACTGATGGTCATGCCATAAGCAAACTGTATCATGGGACCGTCAAGCATGCCAGGCATGTATTGGTTGAACAGTTCCACTGCCACTGGTTCCTGGATCAACGCCCCCAATGTGGTGTCCATAGTAAACCTGTCCAGTTCCAGTTTCGTATCCGTCTCATACTCGTAATGCCAAGAACCGGAACCGACTTTCACCGCCCCTTCTTTCTCCGGCAGATAAATCTCTGCAGTGGTGTTCACCGGAATAGCCACGTCCACCGTAATTTTTCCTTCTTTACAGCTCCAGGCGCTGCGAATCACCCCATAAGCCGAGTCAAAGGAAGCATCCACGCTTGTAATTCCCCTGATAAACCTGGGCTGAATACGGATTTCCTTATAGCCTGGCTCCGCAGGATTGATTCCTGCCAGCTTTTCATACATCCAGTCCCCAATGGAGCCGTAGGCATAATGATTTAAGCTGTTCATCCCGGATTCGTCAAAGTTTCCGTCCGGCATGATGGAATTCCAACGCTCCCAGATGGTAGTAGCACCTTTCTTCACTGCGTACAGCCAGGATGGATAATCCTCTTTCAGGAAAATGCTCCCCGCAAGTTCATGCATGCCATTCTCCGACAATACATGACACAGATAGGGTGTCCCCACGAAGCCGGTAGAGAGATGGTTCTTATGGTTCGCAATATTGGTCTCCAGTGACTTTGCAATCCGTTCTCGATGCTTCTCCTGCGTCAGATTAAAGTGCAGCGCCAATACACACCCTGTCTGGGTCTCGCTGACCATCCTGCCTGTCCGGGTGATGTATTCCTCCTCAAAGAGCTCCACAATCTTCCCATGAAGCGCCGCATATGTATCTGCATCCGCCTTGTATCCAAGCACTTCAGCCGCTTTGCTCACTATGTCTGCGGAGTACGCATAATAGGCATTCGCCACCAGATACTTGTCTGTGGCGCCTGTTCTGTCCGCACTCTCCTCTTTGTCAAGCGCCAGCCAGTCCCCATACTGGTAGCCGGTCTGCCACAGGCCGTTTTCACTGCAGTGAGCCGTGATATAGTCCACATAACCCTTCATGCTCTCATACTGACTTTCAAGCACCCGTTTGTCCCCAAACACTTGATAAACCGTCCATGGAATCACGGTTGCCGCATCGCTCCAAGCTGCCGCCGCTTCCTGCTCCGCTAAAATATTGGGCACCACATGGGGTGGTCCGAACCGGTCTGTCTGTTCGCTCTTTAAATCCCGCAGCCATTTGGAAAAAAACAGGGCCGTATTCCGATTGTAGGAAGCCGTCCTGCAGAAGACCTGGGCATCCCCTGTCCAGCCAAGCCGCTCGTCCCTCTGTGGGCAGTCCGTAGGAATATCAAGGAAATTACTCCTTTGTCCCCACTGGATATTGTGCTGCAGCTGGTTCACCATGCTGTTGGAACAGGAAAAGCTTCCTGTCTCCTTCATGTCCGTATGTAGGGTGCAGGCTGTAAAGTCCTCCGGCTTCACTTCTTCAAGCCCTTCTACACAGATATAGCGGAAGCCGTGGAAAGTAAAATGCGGTAAAAACGTCTGCCTTGTACCGTTACAGATATAGGCATCCTCTGATTTCGCCTGGCGCAGAGTCTCCGGATAAAAGTTTCCGTCCTTATCCAGCGTCTCGGCATGGCGGATAACGATTTTCTGCCCCGGCTTTCCCTGTACCTTCACCTCCACGATGCCTGCCATATTCTGCCCGAAGTCAAGGACTTTCTCCCCTTTTGGAGTCAGGAGCAGCTCCTTCGCAGGAGTGCGCTCTGTAATCCTCACCTGCTCGCACTCCTGAGCCGTGATGTTCTCCATGGGGTAAGAAAAGGCTTCCACAGCCTCCAGGATCTCTTCTGTATATGTAGAGTCAATAGTTTCGCCCATGTAAATCTCACTATACCTGACTGTCCCGGTCTTTACCTTCCAGCTTAGGTCTGTTCCAGTGATATCCTCTGTACCATCCTCATAAATGATGCGGAGTTGTGCAAGCACGGCAGTCCTGTCCCCATAATGATTCGGTACACAGGTAAATCCAAAGATTCCTTTATACCACCCGTTTCCCACCATGATTTCCAGCATATGCTCTCCCTGTCTGTTAAAAAAAGCCGTCACATCATATGTCTGGTACTGTAGGCGTTTCTTGTAGTTCGTCCAACCCGGTGCAAAGAAAGCGTCCCCCACCTTGCTGCCATCAATCTGTAGTTCATATACACCCAACGCAGTGGCATAAATCCGTGCCTGCTTCACTGCTTTTTTCTGATATATTTCCTTCCGGAAAACAGGACAGGCCGTCTCCTCTTTTGCATAAGGGTGCGTAATCCACTTTGCCTGAAAATGACTTCCTGACAGCAGCCCCATCTCAAATGTTCCGTCTGCCTGGGCTGTCTCTCCATGATTATCCCAGACAGCGACCCTATAAGTATATATGCACCCAGCCTCCAATGGAGGGCCGCTATACTCCACCAGCACTGACTGATCTGACTTCTGACGGCCGCTGTCCCAAATCTTCTGCCCTTCTGACATGACCTGAATCTGAAAACCTGTCTGCATGGTATTTGTCCTGCCGGACTCCATCTTCCATGAAAATCTTGGACATGCAATATCAATTCCTATTGGATTTTCCTGATATTCCACACATAAATCTACAATCCGCATAAAGATTCCTCCTTTTTATCAACAGTTAAACCTAAGATTAACGTACCGGGTAGTATTTATTGCTTTTTTGCAGCCCAAACAAGAAACTTTATAACAAAACAAATTAAACACTTCCATCCCGCATGACTTTTAAGCATATTTTACTTTTATTTCTGCGTACTGTATTGTATTTATGTGCTAATTTTTGTAATTTTTTATCAAAGCCTCCGATAGCACAGAATGCCGCATAGAAGTTTTTCTTCCTTACAGCACACCCCGATATGCAAAATAACTTATCACTTTTATGACCTTTATCCTGTTTTCTCCGTCATCAGGCATAATGGTATTTATTTCTTTTCGCCACAACAAAAACTGCACTGATAACTACTGCAATTAATTCTGCCGCTACAATGGATATCCATACACCGTCAATGCCTAAAATCATGGGCAGGAGCAGAACGGCACCGCACTGAAAAATCAAAGTACGCAGAAAAGAAATTACTGCCGATGTCACGCCGTCATTTAATGCCGTAAAGAAACCGGAGGCGAAAATGGCAAAACCCATAAATACAAAGGACAACGCAAAAATACGGAATCCTGAAACTGTCAATTCCATCAACCCTGCGTCATATCCTACAAACAGCCCCGCCATTGGTACAGCCAGCAGCTCCGCAGACAAAACCATACCGATGCCGAACAATCCAATCATGGTCAGACTTTTTCGGAGCAGGCTTTTTAGTTCATCGTAATTCTTCGCACCGTCGTGGTAACCAATGACAGGGGCAACCCCGATGGAATATCCAATAAATGCCGCTGAAAAGATGTAACTTACATACATCATGACGCCATATGCTGCAACGCCGTTTTCTCCGGCATATTTAAGGAGCTGTATGTTATAAAGCATCCCCACAATGCTCATTGCGACATTGCTCATAAATTCTGATGAACCGTTTACGCAGGCTTTCAGCAGAGCTTTTCCGTCAAACCTTGTTTTTCCCATCTGAAGGATACTGCTGTTTTTACGTCCAAAGTAAAACAGGGGAACAATACCGCCAATTACCTGACTCATTGCAGTAGCAACAGCGGCACCTGCCAGCTTATATTCCTGTGGCAGCAGAATAACAAGGAATGCATCCAGTACCATATTTGTCAGACCTGATGATATGGTTACCGCAAAACCAAGCTGCGGCTTTTCTGCCGTAATAAAAAAGGTCTGAAAGAGAACCTGAAGGATATTAAAGGGCAGAGCCAAAAGGATAATACGGGCATACAGGCAGGCGTTTTCCAGCATCATGCCCTCCGCACCCAAAAGGGAGGCAATCGGGCGGATGAACACGAACCCCACCACTGCCAATATCAAACCTAATGCAAATGCAACATACACAAACAGGGAAAAATACTGATTTGCCTGCTCCTTGTTGCCTTCCCCAAAGGTTTTTGCCACGATAGCAGAACCGCCCGTTCCAAAAATAAACCCCACGGTAGCAAAAATATTGATAAGCGGCATAATCAGGTTTACCGCCGCAAAAGGCGTTTTCCCTGCAAAATTGGAAACAAAGAAACCGTCCACAACCATATAAAGCGATGTAAAAATCATCATGCCGACAGACGGCAGGATAAAACGGAGCAGACGTCTATAATCAAAATGGTCTGATAACTGAATCTGTTTTTTCATTTTCTACCTCCAAACCACAGTTTCCGCCATCTGTCATCCCTTTATTTCGTATTAAACGGAATATTTTTTCGTCAAGCATATCGGCATACCCTGAACCCGTATATACCCTGACCTTGAAAAGCATCCCGCCGATTCTGCGGTAAAAAAATCCAGCCGCAGAAGGGCTGGATTTTACCATACCGTTATTCAATTTTACTGCCTCCATCATATAATCCTTTCTTGCGCTTCACACGCACATCCATTATAATTGTTCAAAGAACTATTAAGTTCCCTGACTTCCGTACTTAGTAACCGGTTTTTGTTTTATCCGTATCCCATAGCCTGCCCCTCCTTTTATGTAATTGATTTTCAGCAAAAAAAAGAATTACTTCTTTTACTAATAGGAGAAAAACGGCTATAAAAACGGAAGTGTTTTTGAAAAAACAGCTACAAAATTTTTTTGCGAAGGACTGATTATAAATGCCAAAATACGCCGAACTTCCGGCATTTCGGAAACAGAATTACATAACGGAAGCAGACGGGGATATGCTCCACCGTGAAGCCCGTACCCTTGCCCTCCGGCGTATTGAGGAAAGTGCAAGGACGGAAACAGATTTTGAAAATGTGCTGTACTGGTGGGATAAACTGGACGAAAACAGGGAACGGAGAGAAAGAGACCACGAAATAGGACGCTCCACTGTTCCTCTGGAATGGGGCGCAGATGAATTGCATTTATCCGACAGACCGTCTTATGATATGATTTTAAGAAAACTCCTGCTTGCAGGCGATTTTCTTGATCTCATATTTGACCATCCCGAAACAATATATGAACTTGTCACAGATGCGGATTTATCAGGCATATTAAGAGAACTAAAACCGCATCTCAAAAATATGCTCTATTACCTGTTCCTGCGTGATTATTCCGCAGCAGAATATGCGGAAAGCATCGGGCAGTCAGACCGGAATATCCGTGGCATCCGGGAAACTGCGCTGAAAAAGATACGCAAACTTTATGGCAGCATACTTGCATATAAGAAAGAAAACAGCCTGCCGATGACGCTTGATGAAAAGTATTTCTTGGAAAATGGAGTGCGAAAGAAAACGTAAGTCTGACAGACAAAACCTCGGATGTAAATGTGCCTTGACTGAATATTACAAACAACTTGACCGATAATGAGTAACCATTTATAATATAGAAAATATTACATCAGATGATATGACGGGATTGATGAATCGGAGCAGATTTTCTATGAAGAATTTATTTGAACATACCAGCGCACCGTGGATTCGCTACAGCAGCTATGAATATAAGGCGGACAGCAACGGAGACCTCTATATAACGGTTTCCAAAGATGCAAAACCTGAAATGTACCGTCCCATGCAGGAAGCAGAACAGCTTGTCATTGATGCGGTAAATGTCGGGCTTGCCGCCATGCATAAGACACCGGAAGAAGAACTGAAGGAAGCCGTACTTGGTTTTACCCAAAAATATGGTTTTCTCGGCTTTATGACCGCCCTGCCAACAACTGCGGATTTTATAACCTATGAATCGGTGTATCTTCCCAAAAACCACTTTATAAAGGAAGAAACCCTCACTACAGAAAACTATCTTTCCTATTTCTATCCGTTTGACAAGCCGGATTTTAAAAAGAAAGGCATGGAATCGGGATGGTCTGTGACTGACCGTGAAGGCATTGCGATCACAATGGCTATGGGGAATGCGCCGCAGGCTGTGGCAATGGAATTACAGAAGGAATATGCCGAAAGGTACGACTGGATCGTAAAAGAATTTACTGACCTCGCATTTACCTTTATGACAAGCTTCCTTTATTACATGGATTACGATACGATTAACGAACAGACACGCAGCCTGTACCGTCAGGGCATTTCCGCTTTCGGCGGCATATCCCCGACTTACCGAATTGCGCTGGAAAAGGATGCGCCCGTTATCGTATGGGATTTCCATTCGCTGCTGGTCATGGTGCAGATGTGCTTTTCCTTCATGCTTACGGACAAGGACAGCGATATGCGTATGTGCAAGCATTGTAA